>Ga0233447_1000968_pt1 | contig 26941 bp, 25 predicted proteins | sample SI_124_October20_3_FD_183014 | JGI IMG/M metagenome (GOLD analysis project Ga0233447, IMG submission 183014) | Seawater microbial communities from Saanich Inlet, British Columbia, Canada - SI_124_October2016_135_MG | ecosystem: Environmental > Aquatic > Marine > Inlet | place: Canada: British...
ATTGATAAATTCTCTTTCATTACTTTTTATCTTTAACAGTAGAGGCGTTTTTTTATAGTTAAATCTAGTATTAAAATAATTAGAGATTAATCGAATATATTGAACTCTTATATTTTCTTTTTTATCAATTGTATATCTAACATTGGTCGCTAAAATATTAGGCCATTCTCTAACGTTTTTTAAAGCAAAACCTAACTTATCCATACCTTTAGCTAAAAAAGTAATAAAACCGGATTTACAATTCCCTTGAAGATCAATAATCAAATCGTATTTTTCTTGTCTTAAGATTTTTAAAGAAGAAAAAAAATCTTTAAAAGAAAACTTCCTCTTTTTTATAGATCGAAAATCAAATGTTATCGCTTTATTTATAGAAGAATGAGAAGAAATGATATCTTCATATTCTTTTTCGACAACCCAATCAATATGTTTTACTTTTACTTGTTTTAAAAAATCTATAACACCAAAAGCTTGGACTATATCTCCTAAAGATGATGTTTTTATTATTAAAACCTTTAAATCTGAACCATTCATCTTCTTTTACTTGAACCGAAAAGCCATAATAGTTAAAAAAACCTTAAGGCCATTATAAAAGAAAAACTCTTAAAAAGCATATATTATGAAAAAGATAACTAAAAATTTTTCTTCTCTTTTGATAAAATTAGGGTTCAAAAAACCAACAGAAGAAGAAAAACACCCAAAAGAACTCTTAATCTTAGCTATTTGTGGAATGGGTCTTCGATTTTCTTTTTGGGGAGTTGGCAATCTTTTAGTATTATATTTAATAGAATCTTTGCAATTAAAACCATCACAAGCCACTCACATATATGGAATGTTTACAGGTTTTGCAGCTTTTTTACCTTTAGCGGGAGGTTTTGTTGCAGATAGATGGAATTATCATTCCCCTTTATTTTTAGGTATTATAGCAACAACAATAGGTTGTTTTCTCCTCTGTTTTCATAATTTAATCATCATTTACATAGCTCTTATGATCATAGCATGTGGTTATGGTATTTTTGTTCCTAGTATCTTTGCTATACTAAATCATGTTTATAAAGATAAAAATAAAATTAGAGAAGTGGGTTTTACCCTATATTATTCTACTTTTAATATAGGTGTATTTCTTGCAATGATAATTTTAGGATATGTTGGTCATGCATATGGATGGAATATAGCTTTTTTTATAGCAGGAATAAGCCAATTACTCACTTTAATAGCAGTGTTCTACTATTACAAAAAGTATCATATCCATTATACAAATCTTCATCCAACTGAAAAAAAAGAAAAAGAACAAACCAATATCAAAATGCAAAAATATGAAAAAGACAGAATGATAGTAATTTTAATAATAACCTTATCTACTCTTTTTTTCTGGACAGCATACACTCAAGGCTGGTCGTCGATGTCAATTATTACCTTAAAATACACCAACAGAGAATTTTTCAATTTTGAGATACCTGCAGCATGGATTCTTTCTTTTGAGAGTTTATTTTTAATAATTTTATCTCCTTTGATGGCAAAATTATATGGATATTTAAAAAATTTACATAAAAACCCTTCTCCTTCTATGAAAGCGGCATATAGTTTATTTGCTACCGCCCTTTGTTTTTTTATCATGGTAATAGCATGCTTAAAATTACCAAACGGAGCAAACTGGGGAGTAATTAATCCTATTTACTTAATACTTAGTTATTTTGTATTAGCTATTGCAGAACTGCTAATAGGTCCTATAAGCATTTCACTTGTTACTCAACTTTCTCCTAAAAGGCTAACAGCTCTTTTAGTTGGGTTTTTATACGTAACCGCTGGCATTTCTTATTATTTAGGGGGATTATTAGCAGGACTGATACAGTATATGTCGAGCAAAGCATCCTTTTTCATGATCTTTGTATTGTTATGTGCTATACCTGCTACTGTGTTACTTCTGTTTACGAAGAAATTAAATAAAATGCGACATATGGACATGTTATAATAAAGAAAATTCCTCTAGACCTTCATTGTAGTCATACTCACCTCTTTAAATAAGCGTATTGTTATATAACATTAAAAAAAATCACAACCACCTGTAAATCAATTTATTAAATTTACAATTTTTTATAAGAACTAATAAATTTCATTTAAATAGCTAACGAACAAAATGTTACGTTAAAAGAAAAAACAGCCCCCCTATAAATAAAGGGTTTTACAAATTTAACAGAAAAAATCAATTTAAAATAAATTATTTATAAATAGATAATAAACAAAATTTTAATTAAGTAATATGAACCTAATTAAATAAAAAATATGGTAATATTTTGATATAAAAAGCAGCAAAATTGAGAATATTATGTCTTCTATAAAATCAATAAATCCAAACCTTCAATCATATCATTCCAGCATATCAAAAATAGTCTCTCAGTATCTTTTAAAAGTAATAGATTTTATAGTATCAATTGCACATAAATGTTTTAAAAACATACAACTTTCTTTAAATAATTCATTTAGAAATAACTTAGACTCTAACAAACATGTCGTACTATCTCATTTAAAAAAACATGAGAATCTCGGATCTTCCGTCTTTACTGCATTCAAAGAATCACTAGAAGCTGAAAAAAATAGCTTTCATATGGATACAAGCTTTGTAATAGGAAGCAACTACCCTAAAGAAAAAGCCGAGCAAACAAAGATAGCCATACCTGTTATCTTAAAGACTTCCATCAATCATATAGTTACTTTTTTCTATGACAAAGAATCCCAGACTTTAGAATATTATGACTCTAAAGGATTAACTATAATGGATAGAAAAAACACTCACCTAATCTTCCCTTTAAAAGATAAAGAGATATTAACTCTTAACGACCTATTCATTCATCTTAAAGAGAAATATCAGCCTACATCTTTTAAAGAAAATATAGTTAGAGAGCAAAAAGACATCTATAACTGCGGTGTATTTGTTTTAAGTTACTATTTAAATAAAATCCAAGGACATAAAGAATCTCCTAAGGATTCTTATCTCGAACAAATTAATAAAAAAAGAGAAAGCATTTTCTACGCAATCTATCCTAATAAGGAATAAACCTACATCACTCCTTTAAAAGATGAACAAAGTGGAGCTGTAACTTTTATAAGCTTTCCAGTAACAGGATGATTAAATTCAACCTTATAACTATGTAGCATAATCCTAGAAACATGATAAGGATATTTAAAAGATTTAGAATATTGATAATCCCCTAAAACAGGATGAGAATCTTCTTTCAAGTGAACTCTTATTTGATGAGTTCTTCCTGTTACAATCTCAACACTTACTTTTGAATAAGTATCCTTAGAAAATATCTTTTCAATAATACTGTGAGCAAAAACACCTTGTTTGTTTTTTGAAGAAGCATATAACGTTTGTCCTTGATATTTAACTTTTGGATACAAATAACTTTTTATTTCTTTTTTATCATATTTCACTTTGCCATCGACAAGAGCTACATATATTTTTTTAACTTTTTTTTCTTTAAATTGCTGAATAAACAAATCTTTTATTTTTTTAGACTTTGCTAAAATAATAGCACCTGATGTCTGTTTATCCAAACGATGAACAAGAAAAGAATTTGGGAAATATCTTCTAATATTTTCTTCGAAGCAAACAACACCATATGGCTTATTACAAACTAATAAATCATCATCCTCATATAAAACTGTAAACTCTTTTTTATCTTGCTCATTAGCTGTTTTAAGATAGTTTTTATCTAACAGAACACGATCGTTTTCATGTAATAAAACAGACGAAAATCTCTCTATTTTTCCATTAACCTGACAAAAGCCTTGTTCTAAAGCTTTTTTTAATGCTTTGTTAGAGCAGTTATTTTTTATTTTTTCTTTCAAAAAAGACAAAAGTCTCACCTTATCAGATGAGACTTGCCATGAAAAAAACTCTCTTTTTTTAGCCATTTAATTCTGAGAAAAAAGTTCTACTAAAAGACGAACACCCACTCCTGTTGCAAAATAAGGCTGGTGGCTTTGAGGCTTTGTTGTTGCCGCTGTTGTAGCTATATCTAAATGAGCCCAAGAATAGTCTTGTATAAATTCTTTTAAAAACAATGCTGCAGTAATCGATCCTGCCACTCTTTCTCCACAATTTTTTATATCAGCAATTTTTGATTTTAAAAATTTCTTATATCCATCATGAAGAGGCATTCTCCAAAGAAGTTCCCCTGTTTTTTCAGAAGCCAGCTTTAATTGTTCCGCCAATTTATCATCATTTGAAAACATTCCTAAGATCTCATCTCCTAAAGAAATACCAATAGCCCCTGTAAGAGTAGCTATATCAATAATTTTTGTAGGATTTAGATTTTTTGCAGCATAAGCTAAAGCGTCAGCTAAAATTAACCTTCCTTCAGCATCAGTATTAACAATTTCAACTGTTTTTTTACTATAACCACAATGAACATCACCAACTTTATAAGAATTGGCATCAATAGAATTTTCAGTTAAAGGTATAAGTCCTGTTATATTAACTTTTAGTTTTAAAGAGATAACAGCGTGCATTACACCTAGAACAACAGCAGCACCACTCATATCATCTTTCATCGTTTCCATTCCAGTAGGAGGCTTTAAACACAAACCTCCGGTATCATAAGTGACACCTTTGCCAACTAAAACAGTATTCTCTTTTGAACTTGGATCTCCTTTATATTCTAACTGAACTAAAACAGGATCTTTAGAAGACCCTTTATTCACAGCCAATAAAAGTCCCATTTTTTCTTTTTCAAGAAACTTTTTGTCAAAAATATTTACCTTAACTTTCTTTGAAAGTTTAGCAAACTCTTTAGATATTTCCGCTATCTTTTGAGGATCTTCATCATCAGCATTACCATTAACTAAATCTCTGGTAAAATTCACTCCTATTGAAATCATTTTCAATTTATCAATTAAAACATTATGAGAAGAGTTAAGTCCAATAAGTCTAGCTTCTTCTACTTTCGCTTCTTTTTCTGTCTTATATTTATTGAAAGAATAATTGGAAAGTAACATTCCTTCTACAGAACTACTAATAACTTCTTCTTCTTCTGAGATTAATAATACATTGATTGTCTTAATACTTTTTTTCTTACACTGTCTAACAGCTCCGCCATAAGATCGTCTTATTTTTTCATCAGTAATTTCTTTTTCTTTACCTAAGCCAATAAGTACAATTCGTAATTCTTTATTTTCTTTTGCATAAACAAATAAAACTTCATCATCTTTACCCTTAAAATCCTTGCTATCTACAGCCAGTTGAACCTCTGGGGGTAAACTTTTATTTGAAGCATTTTCGGCTCCTTTTTCACCTTCAAAAAAAGGAACTAACAAACAATCAGCTATTGATCTGGAAGAAAAATTTTCCCCAATTATTACTTTCATTTAAAATCTCCTTAAAAAGGTATTTCATCATCTATTGAATGATCTTCAGGAGCTGATCCTTGAGACACACCTGAGGAAGATGATTCTTTAGACATATATGAAGAAGCTATATCATCAGAAGATGATGATTGAGTATCTTGTCTTTCACCTCTTCCAAAAGGAGGAAAAGTAATATTATAAGCTACAACATTAAGTGAAATTTGAGGTTTACCTTCTTTATCAGTATAAATATCAGGTTTCATAAATTCTCCGATAACCATGATAGCACTACCTTTTTTCAGATAAGTCATCATTCTATCAAATTGATCTCCCCAAATAGTAACTTTCCACCAAATAGGAGCATCATCTTTTTTTCTAGCTCTAGTAGCTATTCTTAAAGTAATAACTTTTTGTCCCGATGGGGTATATCTTGTTTCAGGATCTACACCCAAATGTCCAGATATATGAATAGTAGACATGTTATCCCTCATTAATTTGTGATTAAATATAATTAGATAATTACATAATACTTAGCTATATTCAAGCGAAAATTATTTAGATCTTATTTTACTTATAAAAACCAAAATTATTCCAAGTAAAACAAAGGGTATACTCAAATATTGTCCCATAAGCAAACCTTTACCAGAAATAAGTAAACTTTGTTTTTCTTTAAAAAACTCAACAAAAAATCTAAAACCATAGATCAATATAAAAAAAAGTCCTATTAATTTACCTTGAACTAAAAGAACCTTCGCTTTCCTTCCAAGCCAAAACAGTAAAATAAATGTTAATAAATAAAAAACCGCTTCATAAAGCTGTACAGGGTGCCTAGGGATAGGAAAGCTTCCATCTGCAGGTCTTCCAAAGACTACCCCTAAAAAGCTATTAGTTGGCACCCCTAAAATTTCTTGATTGAAAAAATTACCTATTCTTATACAAAAACCGGCTAATGCCGTAGGAATACTAACTATATCGAGTAAATTTAAAAAAGATATTTTAGGAGAATACTTTTTTAAATATTTTGAAAAACAAATTATCATAATAATAATAGCTACAGTAGCTCCATGACTGGCTAGACCGCCTTCCCAAACTTTTATGATTTTCAAAGGATTTTTTAAAAAATATGACAAATCTTCATAAAATATGATATGCCCAAGCCTAGCTCCTATAAGAGTAGATATAATCATCCAGATTGTAAATTTATCGGTAATTAACAATGCTTTTGCTTTACTTGTTAACATAGACTTTGTAAAAAAAGATTCTAGATAAGCTCTAATAAGCGATTTATGATAATCTAAAAAATTGCAAACTTTGTTATTTAATAATAATTTTTTCTTATATTTCTCATCTTTTATTTTAGATAAAACATCACTTACCTTTTTCTCTTCATATAAATTATTTAATCTACCCAAAGCATCATTTAAAGTAGATGTTTTAGATTTAAATAAATCACTCTCATTTATTGACTTAATAAACAACTTTTCATCAACAATATCTTTTTTTGTAAAAGTATAATAATTTAAAAAGAAAAGCCGTAAAATATATAAAAATATATAATATCCTACAGCAAATCCTATAGCAAAAAAAATGCTATAGAAAAAAATTGGAATATTCAAACCTGGAATATAAAATAACTCTCTAGGTGGATTCCAATAAAAATGAGCTAACATATTAACCTCTTTACAATAAATAAATTATTAACATCTCTTTATGTTTAAAGTCAAAATCATAAGTATCGGAAAAACCAAAGAAAGCTGGTTAAAACAAGCGATCAACGAATACGAAAAAAGAATGTCAAACGATGTTAAAATAACCTGGTTATTGTTAAAAGATGATATCCAATTAAATAAACACATGCAAAAAGAAGAGAAATATATCTGTTTAGATGAAAAAGGAAAGCAATATCAAAATAGCATAGAACTTAGCGAAGATATAATTAACGTATTAAATACGAATAATTTTATGTCTTTTGTTATTGGAGGATCTGACGGACTTAATGAAGACATTAAATCAAAAGCTATAAAAACCATTAGCCTATCTCATCTTACTATGACTCATCAAATATGTAGATTGATTTTTATAGAACAATTATATAGAGCCTTTGAAATAAATAAAGGAAGTAAATATCATAAATAAAAAAATACTTCATTAATACTTATCGACAAAAAAAATATACCTGTCTACAATTCATCACTTTACAACATAAGAATAAAAATTTTTTTACGTAAATTTTAATCACTCTTGATGGAGTAAAATAAAATGAATATTGCACTTGCTTTCACAAGATTTTTCTTTTTTATATTAAGCATCTTTTTCATGACAACCTACATGGTAACAATAAAAGACGCTAATATTACTGCAAATACCTTTATAGGTATAGGTATAGGTGTTACCTTTGGAATATTGTTAATACTTTTCGATGTTTTTTTCAAAAGATACAACCTTCGTTCTTTTAATATAGCTGTAGTAGGTCTTTTTATTGGTTATCTCATGGGACTCGCCTTAGATTTAATTTTCAGTGCTTTTTTAGATATAAGCGCTTTATCTATTAAAATGCCTGCTGCTTCAATAGAAATGATCAAAATAGGATTGTTTTTATTTGGAGCATATTTAGGAACAATTATGACCCTTCGCTCTTCTGACGAGCTATATATCAGCATACCTTTTGTTAAATTTACACCAATGGCCAGAAAGAAAAAAGACTTAATTATAGACGGATCTTCTTTATCAGATTCTAGAATTATTGATTTAGCCGCTTCAGGTATTGTTGATCATCATCTTATAATCCCCCGCTTTATCGTAAAAGATCTATACGCTCAATCAGAATCAACGAACACAACTATTCAAGCTAAAGCAAAAAAGCGTCTAGAAACTTTAAAAAAATTAGAAGAAATTACAGAGCTAGAATTAAGATATAACGATACAGATTTTCCTGAGATCAAAGACCAAACCAGCAAACTTGTTAGACTAGCTAGGCTGTTGGATGCAAACTTGTTAACAGCTGATCTTAGCAGAGTAGAAATAGCAACAGTTGAAGGAATTAGAATAATCAACCTAAACACTCTTTCCAATGCTTTAAAGCCTCTAACACAAACTGGAGAAATTCTCAAAATCAAGATTCAAAGATACGGAAAAGAACCAAGACAAGGAGTAGGTTATCTAGAAGATGGTACAATGGTTGTTGTAAACGGTGGGGGTGAGTTTATTGGAGAAAATATCACTGCTCATGTATTATCTGTCAAACACACATCTTCTGGTAGAATGATTTTCTGTAATGCTGATGAAGAAGAACAAAAAAACTATGAATATTTTGAAGAAGAAGAATATGAACATGAGTAATACCACAAAAGGTATTGGTGTAGATTTAATAGAAATTGAAAGATTCAAAGAAAGTTATCAAAGACAAGGTCAAATGCTCATTGATCGTATTTTTACAATCGATGAGCAAAAATATTGTAATAAATTCAAAAATCCTTTCCCTCATTTTGCAGGTCGTTTTGCAGCTAAGGAAGCTGTTGTAAAAGCACTAGGCACTGGTTTTAGTAGTCTTGTAAAATTTTTAGATATCGAAATATTAAACGATGAAAAAGGCAAACCTTTCATCAATTTATCTAAAAAAGTTATGGATGAATTTAACAATCCAAATATTTTAATTTCCATCTCGCATTCTGACACCCATGCGATCGCTTTTTCAACTTGGATTTAAAAAGAAAATGGTAATTTGTAAATAATAGAATATGTGTTTACATTTGAAGGACAAACCTTTGCTATAACCCTTCTTTTATATTCAAAATACAAAGTTCCCCAAACGCTCATTTTAAGGCCGTAACGCAATAAAACATCTAATGATTTTTGTCTTATTTTACCGTAACCATTAAAATTATCTTCATCTAAATACTTTTTATTACCATAAGATCTTAAAAATAAAGAGCCCAAAGTAAAATAATGTTTATCCAAAATATTACCTTCTGCAAAAAACTGACCTTTTAACCATAAAGAACCTCTATTAGCTAATCCCAAAGCGCCATATCCCCAAAGCCTGCAATCCCACATTTGAAAACTATTAAACTCCTTACCTATCGATAAACTAGCTTCAAAGTTCATATTCCCATGATACATAATAGAAATATCCTTCAAGCTACGAGATGACACATATCTAGCACCCCCCCCTAAAACAAGACTAACAGCATCTCCAACAACATCATCCATTAACAAATATCTAAGCTGCAAAGCTGTACTACTAAAACTAAAAGATTGAATCGGAGTATCGATAAATTCTATATCTACGTCTACATCCCATTGTGGATTATAAGACAATTCTAAGTCTGAACAAAGTAAATTATCATTATATGATCTTTCAAGAGGTTTTAAACTCCCATTTGCTGTGCTGAAATGTGAATAAGCATATTGAGTCTTCCAAATGAATTGATAAATATCACCAAACCAAGGTTTGCTTTCTAAAGAAAAGCCCAAGGTTGGAATATAAATTATAAGAAAAAATAATATATTTTTTATCAATTTAAAAACCCTTTTTCTGATAGCCATCTTTCTGCATCTAAAGCCGCCATACAACCGGAACCAGCTGCTGTTATAGCCTGTTTATAAATATAATCTTGAACATCTCCAGCAGCAAATACACCTTCAACGTTTGTATAAGTCCTATTTGGCAATGTTATTATATAACCATTATTATTAACATTAACTTGGTTTTCTAAAAAATCTGTATTAGGTTTATGTCCTATTGCAAAAAAGACCCCACCTGCTTGTCTTTTTTCAATTTTCTTCGTATTCACATCTTCTACAATAACACTATTTACTACGTTATCACCTTCTATTTTTGCTATAACTTTATTCCAAAGTATTTCTATTTTAGGATGATTTAAAGCTCTACTAACCATTATTTTTGAAGCTCTCAATTCATCTCTACGATGTACTATATAAACCTTATTTGCATATTTAGTTAAAAAAACAGCTTCTTCAACAGCGCTATCACCTCCGCCTATTACATAAAGATCTTTATTTCTAAATATTGGAGAAGCTCCATCACATATAGCACAAGCGGTAACTCCTTTTTGCCAAAATTCTCCATCTCTACTTCCATCAATATCCAATCTTTTAGCATTAGCTCCTGTTGCTATTATGATAGAATTGGTAAAAACTTGATTCTTATTACTTTGAACCTCAAATGGATGGTTACTTAAATTAACAGATAAAACATCTTCTGTAATCATTTCTGAACCAAATTTAATAGCCTGAGCTCTCATATTATCCATTAACTGAGGACCTATTATACCATCCGGAAATCCAGGGAAATTTTCAACATCGGTTGTAGTTGTTAATTGTCCACCAACAGGCCCTGTCATAAAACCCTCAAAAACAAGAGGTGTCAAATTAGCTCTAGCAGCATATATAGCACTTGTAAAAGCAGCTGGTCCAGATCCTATAATTACCAAATTTTTCTTAAACACACAAAACCTCCAATATCTTTAAATAAAATATACTTCTATTAAAGTATTTCCTCAACAAAACTTACAAACAAACCTTTAGATGAAAATCCTCTAGCAAAGTAGATCTATTTTATTTATAATGTCCAATCTATTTATAGTTTTTTGTTATGCAATTAACTTGTTTTTTATTTTTACTTAAATAAAAAGGAAAATGAAAAAAATTTTTTATAATACTTTGGGTATATATCCCGGAGAACAAATCAATATACTTAAATTTATTTTATTAGCTTTTCTATGGTCATCAGCTAATTCTATGGCCGACACTCTTAATATAAGTTCATTTTTAGAAAACGTAGGTGCTCAATCATTACCTATTGCTTATTTAATAACAGGAACTTTAATGATAGGCATTTCTTCTTTACTAATTTATTTTTTAAGAAGAACCTCCCCATATAAAATTTTATTAAGCGCTCTTTGTATTGCATCTATTTTTTATTTTCTCTCTTCAATAATTCTCTCAAAAAATCCCATGTATATTTTCAGGTTTATAGCTTTAATCTTTTCTGGTCTTTGTGACGCCTCTTTAATAGCCTGTTATTGGACTTTAGTAGATCAATATCATGATTTGCAAGAAACCAAAAGGATTTTTGGGTTATATAACGCTGCATACTTTTTAGGGTATATTCTTTCAGGAACTTTAATTAATAGACTTTTAACAGTCATTGAGAGGCCTTATTTTTATTTACTATCATCTATTTTGTTAGTTTTAGCTATAATAATTTTAAAAAACATCAATAAAAAAGTACCCCCTGTTGAAGATGACAATATTGACGAACTGTTTTCTGGAGGCAAAAAAGGATTCGTATCACTAATTAGAATATTTTTTAAATCTCCACTAGCAATTTCACTTGTTATCATGAGTCTGATAATTCAACTGCTTATCACTACAACTGAATTTAATTACATGAACACTTTTGCTAAAATATTCAACGCTTCTAATGGTGCTAAAGATGTTTTACCTATATTTATAGGAAAGCTAAAAGCCTTGATATCTATAGGTAATATTATTACAGGAGTCTTCTTGTATAGAAGATGTATAAGAAAAATCGGTCTCGGTAATATGATTTTATTTCCAGCTTTAGTTTTTACTGCCGTTTTTACAAATTGGATAATCTTCGACAACTTAGTCATAGCTATTTTTGGAATCATTGCTGTGGAAGGCATTCTTTATACCTTTGAAGATAATAATTTTAATTTATTAATGAATGCAGCCCCTGCAAAGCTAAAAGGCAGCGTAAGAATAATAAACGATTCATTCTTTGAGCCCTTAGGGAAAATTTTCAGTTCTTTAGTTCTTTTAATATGTCTAAAATCTGGTAGCATCTTTTATGGCCTGGTACTTTCTTTAATTTTCCTTTGCGCATCTTTAATCCTTAAATATCTGTATCCTAAAAGTATTTTTATTAATTTAAGAGAAAACGCCATACAATTTGGACGTTCAATAAAGCAATGGATAGATAAAGCACCCAAAAAAGATAAAAAGGAAATAAAGAAAGATCTACTAAAAGCAATCTTTTCAGAAGAAGATTCTAATAAACTCCCAGCTTTTAAAGCTCTTTTAAGTTTACAAGATATAACTCTATTTAAAAAACTTCTTCTAGCAGCTAACCAGTTCGATGATCTAAAAAAAATATCTGTAATTGAACTTTTTGGAAAAAGTATTTTCTCTAATGATTCAAAAGTTATTTCAGCTATTGATGAATGGACAAACTCCACCAAATTCGATCCTCTGAAAAAAATTGGAAATTTCTATTTAGCAAAAAAAGGGTTTAAACATCCTGATAAAGTAATAGACAACTTGGATTCGCAAGATTTATTTTCAAGAGCATCAGCAATTGTAACCTTAAAAAAATCTTTAGCTAATGATTCACTTCAAAATGCTGCTTTAAATAGAACCATAGCTTTAAAAGAACTAGAACTACTTTTAATGTCTGAAAATGAAGATGAAATCTCAATAGGCCTCATCATACTTGGAGAAAACATCACCTCTAATGCAGCTGCCAAAGCTTTTTCTTTTTTGACGTATCCATCTATTAGAATAAAAATTAAAGCAGCTTTAGCTTTATCTCAAATAGTAACAAAATCACATGCGAGATATTCTTACGAAATAATCAATCAACTCAAGAAAACGAGTAACAATGAATTTAGAATGTATTGTTTAGAGATTCTTGGTAAAATCAGAGACTCTTCGACTGTTAAAGATATTATTTTAGCTTCTTCAAACTTTAGACCTAATGAAAAAAGATTAACAGAAAAGATAATAAGAAAAATGGGTTTAAAAACAGTTCCGATTCTTATTTCAATTATAAAAGACATAAAGCTCCACGAACGCTGTAGGATTTTAGCCAGCAAGATCTTGGCTCATTTAGCTTTACCACAACTTAGATCGATTATTCATGAGGTTATTGAACTGGAAATCCAAGAAGCTTACTTTTATTTCTATTATGGACATACTATAGAACAAAAATATCCTTTATACGACATGTCTTTACTTAAAAATGCTCTTTTAACTAGTTACCAATCTATTATTGAATTTATCATCCATTTACTTGGCGCAGCGGGATCGATAGAAGACTGTGATCTTATAGTACAAACTCTTCACTCGAAAAACGAAAAGGTAAAAGCCCAAGCAGTGGAAGCATTAGAAAAATATGGGGATGTTAGTATTTTCAGAAAAATACAACCATTAATTTCCAATTTACCATTTGAAGATAAAGTGCAATACTTTTTAAAAAACAATACCCACTATTCTCAGTTCAACATAAAAGATCTCATTCACAAACTGCAAACATCTCCATCTCTTTTTGACAAGACTGTTGCTGCGCAACTGAGTATAAAATTAAAAATGCCTGATTGGAAACAGGCACTAAGAGAACAAATAAAAACAAGTGAAGAACCTTTTCACCATTTTGCATATGAGTTGTTAGAACAATGAAACAATTAAGTTTAGTAGAAAAAGCTTTTTTTCTAAAAAAAACATTTTTATTTAAAGATCTTGATTTAGATCTTTTAATAGCCATAGCTGATAATATGAGCCAAGATATTTATGATGCTCAAGAAAAAACTTTTGACATAAATCAAAGAGCGAACAGAATGTATTTCATCGTTCACGGAAGTGTTGAAATTTCAGATAACGATAATAAAGTTATACAAACATTAAATAGCACAGATTTTTTTGGAGATGAATCTTTATTTAATGATAAATTAAGACAATACAAAAGCATCTGTAAAACTGACTCTTTGATTTTAACCATAACAAAAACTAACTTGCTAAATGTAATATCAGAATGTCCTTCTGTAGCATTAGCTTTATTAAAAAAATATGCACAAATAACCCCGTGTAGAAAAGAAACATGAAAATAAAGAATCAACTATTTTTATTCTTATTTCCTGTCACAATAGGATGCATTATACTTGTTGCATCCATGCTTTCTTACCATTGGCATAAAAAAACAATAGAAGATGTTGAGTCTAGATTAAAAGCTTCTGTAGTCAGTCTTAGTTTGCTAATAGACATCGACGATATAAAACCTTCATTTTCTCTAGACAATGCTTTGAAAGAATCCATTGGGGAAATAAGTGACAATCTAGAAATAAAAAATCTTTATTTTCTAACAAAATCTAATTTTTCTAATATTTCAACAACAAAATCGCCATATAAAATAACTAATATTATAAACCATAAATCATCTCATCTGCCTTTCACTAGTTTTCCTAAAAAAGCATTTACAACCATTTCAAAAGAACATAATAAAATATCAGAAAAAATATTATCGGCTTATTCTCCTATATTCGATAAAAATTCAAATAAAATAGTAGCTTTTATCGGAGCCGATATTAGTCTGAAAAACATCAACAAGCAATTTAACAAAACTTTATTAATAACCCTATCAATTACGCTCCTAATAATAATTTTCATATCATCCAATATTTATTATATTGGAAATAAAATCTCCATTCCCATACAAAAATTATCCAGTTCAGCTCTAGCTATTGCAGCAGGACAATACGGCAATGTAATTGAAATCAAAGGGCCTAGTGAAATAACAGAGCTATCCAACACCTTGAATACGATGAGTGAATGTTTAGAGGATAATATTAACAGATTGCAACAGCAAGCTTACTTAAAAGAAAAACTCTATGGAAAACATGAAAGTGCTCTTCTTTTACAAAACTACATGCTCAAAAAAACTATCGACGAGAATAAAAGTGATTTTATTGCTTTAAAAGAAATAAGTTTTTTTTCATCTGAAGTAAGAGGGTTACTATTGGATTTTGCAAAAGAAACTGATTCTATTTTATCTCTTCACGTAGTGCAATCAGAAGAAAAAGAGTTTGAAGGAATGTATTCACTGCTTACCGATTACAAGTTATACAAAGAAGGTAAAACCTTTGAAGAAAACAAAGCTTTCCTCTCTCTCCAATTTGAAAAATTTTCTCACAAGTTATCCATCAACCCTAATTCTATTAACTTTTTTAAATGTTTAATCTGGTCAAACAACGACATCCATATTCTATCTAAGGATAACTTGCTTACTACGATATTACCAGGAGATCTCCTCTTTATTTGCAATCAAGGTCTAGAAAATATTTTTGATACAAAAGAACAATTAAAATCTTTATTTAAAAAAGTTCTAAAAGTGTTTTCTGAAGAAGGGTTAGAAGTTTGCTTAACAATGCTAAAAAAAGAAATAAGCTTTATATTACAAAAGCAATTATTTAAAGAAGACATACATATAATCTGTGGACAAATTTTATATTGAAAGCAACGTCAAAAACTTGACGTTGCAAAATAATGTTTTAAGAAGATTTCTTTTTTTCTTCAATGTACTTAATTACATCTCCTACAGTTTTTAATTTTTCAGCATCTTCTTCTGATATTTCAAATCCGAACCTTTCTTCAAAAGTCATTATTAATTCTGTTAAGTCTAATGAATCAGCATTAAGATCTTCAACAAACGATTTTTCCGGTGTTACTTCAGCAGCATCTACTCCAAGCTGCTCAACTATGATGTCAATAACTTCTTTATCTATAGACATAAATAATTCCCCTTATGTTTTATACTACTATTTTAATAGTTTAAAGAATAAATACAATACTAAATTATCATTCCCCCATCAACGACAAGCACTTGTCCTGTAACATAATCACTCATATCACTAGACAAAAACAAAGCAGCTTTAGCTATGTCTTCTGGCTCTCCTAATCTCCCCATAGGTATAGACTGTTTAAGACCTTCGGTGACTTTCTCTGAAAGTTTGTCTGTCATTTTAGTTTTAATAAACCCCGGAGCTATGCAATTAACATTTACACCCCTTGAAGAGACTTCTTTAGCTAGTGACTTTGTAAACCCTATAAGACCCGCTTTAGATGCAGAATAATTTGTTTGCCCTGCATTACCACAAACACCTACAACCGATGTAATATTAATAATTTTACCTGCTCTTGCTTTCATCATCTTTCTTATAATAGGCTTACAGGTATTGTATGCTGATTTCAAATTAACATTTATTACATCATCCCAGTCTTTTTCACTCATTTTCATAAGAAGATTATCTTTCGTAATACCAGCGTTATTTACAAGAATATCAATATTTGTCTCTTCTTGATAAATCTGATTAATAATGTCTTCTATTTTTTGAGTATTGGAAACATCGGCAATCTTATAAGAAGCGCATTTACCATTGCATTGCTCATTGATTTCATTAACAGTTTCTAAAGCTCTTTGCTCATTAGTTCCTAAAATAACAACCCTAGCACCATTTCTAACAAAGCAGAAAGCTATAGATTTACCAATTCCTGCTGTACCACCAGTTATTAATGCTGTTTTTCCTTTGAGTAACATCTAATTAAACTCCTATAAAATAAATTGATCAAGATCCTCAATTTTTTCGATCGAGAATGTCGGAACGGTTACTTTAATTTTTTTATTCATTGCACCAAGCGTTTTACTAGGTCCTATTTCTATATAATTATCTACTTTTTCTTTTTCTAAATTCTCTATGCTCATTTGCCATCTTACACTACTAGTTACCTGCATTATTAAATATTTTTTTATAAGATCTAAAGAAGTTACAAAACTTGCAGGAACATTCATAACAATAGGAATATTGCTATCTTGTAAATTAGCATCTAAAATAACAGGTTGCAGTTTATCTTGAGCACTTTTCATAAGACCGCTATGAAAAGCTCCTTGAACTTGAAGATAAATGATTTTTCTAGCACCTTTTTCTTTTAAGAGCTCAGATGCTTTTTTAACAGCATTTTCTTTCCCTGAAATAACGACTTGATTTGGACAATTAAAATTAGCAGCCCATATTTGATATTCATTTTGCAATAGATTAATAGTTTTTTCTACAATCTTTTCATCTAGCCCTAAAACAGCAGCCATCTGACCTTTTTCTTTTAAACAAGCTTCTGTCATAAACTTAGCTCGTTTTGCTACTAATTCTAATGATTGCTTAAAATCTATTCTTTGAGATGCAAAAAGGGCTGTATATTCACCTAAACTAAGACCTGCTACCGCAAACGGTTTTATTTGAGGAAAATTTTTATAAATACATTTTAGTATAGCTACACTTGTAACAAAAATCCCTAATTGAGAATTTAAAGTATCTTTTAGCTCTTTTTCAGATCCTTCAAAAATAATCTTAGAAAGATTGAAATTTAAAATATCGTTAGCTTCATCATATACATCTTTTGCTATAGAAAAATTATTATAAAAATCATATCCCATTTTAGAATATTGAGCTCCTTGCCCAGGAAAAATGAAAACGGATTTTTTCATATTTAATCTCTTTTAGATAAAACTGTTGATCCCCAAGTAAATCCAGACCCAAATGCAGTAAGTAAAATATTATCCCCTTTATTTAATTTACCACTTTTACATAATTCATCTAAAACAATACAAACAGAAGAAGCAGATGTATTACCGTATTTTTTGATACCCTCTTGAATAACTTTTTGAGGATCTACACGAGAAAATCTTTTTGCTATTGCTTCTATAATTCTCAAGTTTGCTTGATGAGGTATAAGCCAAGTTATATCACTTTCTTCTAAATCAGCTTTTTTCAAAGCTGTTTTAGTAGAGCTTATCATTCTTCTAACTGCATGTTTGAAAACTTCATTACCACTCATTTGAATAAAATGCATCTTCTTATCTACAGTCTCATAAGAAGCAGGATTCCTACATCCGCCACCTGGCAACATAAGTAAATCAGAGCAAGCCCCATCAGCACCTATATCAACACTTTCAATATCCAAAGCATTATCACCTTTCAAACCAACAACACAAGCTGCAGCACCATCTCCAAATAAAACGCAAGTTGATCGATCTTCATAATCTATGATAGAAGATAATTTTTCAGATGCTACTACTAATATATTTTTATATTGTCCTGACTCAATGTAAGCCTTAGCTATTGAAAGGCCGTAAATAAATCCAGTACAAGCTGCTTGAACATCCATTGCTGCCGAATTAACAGCTTCAAGCTTGTTTTGTAAAATACAAGACGTACTAGGGAAAATATAATCAGGCGTTAAAGTAGCACAAATTATAACATCGATATCCTCAGGTAATATTTTTGCATTTTCTAGAGCACGCTTAGCCGCCATAAAAGCCATATCTGAAGTGTATTCGTCTTTTTCCGATATTCGTCTTTCTTTAATTCCAGTTCTTGTAACTATCCACTCATCAGAAGTATCTACCATTTTCTCCAAATCGAAATTAGACAATACCTTCTCTGGTAAATAAGATCCAATACCTATAATTTTTGCTTTAATTTTTTCATTCATAATATATATATAAAATTTTGATAAACTTCTATTTTACTAACTAACAAGTAAAAAAGGAAGGAAATTCTCTATCACAAAGACATTACATAGATATAAAATATACTAAAAAAATATTTTTTATATATTTTATATTAATACATAAAAATATGTTTATATTAATTAAAAATTAAAATTTAAAAATATTAATATAATATTTTATTTTTAAAAACTATGAATTCAATTTTTAAGTAACCTTAATTTTTCATTTCACATTAACCATAATACATACTATTATTAAGTGATAGCTGATGTTTTAAAACACAGTTTCAAAGGAGACCATAAATAATGGCAGATAAATACCCTAAACATCTAACAACTTTAATCACCTTATTAAAAAAATTACCTGGTGTTGGAAAAGCAACCGCAGAAAGGTTTTCGTTTCAGCTTCTTAAATGGTCTAATGATGATTTAAAATTTCTTGGTGGAATCATATCAGATATTAAAACAAAAATAACTTTTTGCTCTGAATGTGGATGCATACTAAATAATGATCAATGCAATTTTTGTTCCTCTCTAAGAGATCCTTCGAAATTATGCATCATATCTTCTCTAAAAGATGTTTTTTCAATAGAACAAACAAGAACTTACTCTGGACTTTACCATATAATAAGTTCTCTTCTCTCCCCTATCGATGGGGTAGGATTTGAAGGATTAAAGTTAGAAAAATTAAAAGAAAGAATTAAAAAACATAACAGTAAAGAAATCATCATAGCTCTTGATTCAACTCTAGAAGGAGATGCCACTGCATTTTTCTTAAAACAAGAGCTTCAATCTTTTGATGTAAAAATTTCAAGACTAGCCTTCGGAGTTCCAGTAGGAAGTTGTTTAGATCTAGTTGACGGAAGTACACTAGCAAAAGCTCTCGACGGAAGACAATCTTTTTAACTTAAAATACCCTCCTTTTGTTGCAATAATTATCCGTTTTAATTTATATTGGGATCCAATAATATTTCACAAAAAAAATGTTTATGAAAAAGTCAATTCGTTTCTTATTTTTATTAATAGCATTGCCAATTTATTTTCTAAATGCATCAGAATCCTACGATGATAAAATTGTCGAAAAAGTAGACATAATCGTCGAAAACAAAGATGAAACTCAACCATATGATATAAAAAAGATCATTTCTTCTTTAAAAACAAAACAAGACAGCCCATTTTCTCAAACAGATTTTGATTCAGATCTTAAAACTCTATCAGATCAATTCGATAAAGTTATTCCATATATTCAGTTAAACAATGACAAAGTATTCATATCTTTAAAAGTTTGGCCAAAACCTATTATAAGAAATATTCTATGGCAGGGAAATGAGCTGATCGCAACAAAAAAATTGCAAAAAAAATTAGATATAAAACCTGGAACTGTTTTTACAAGAACAGACTTCAATAAATCTTTCAATAAGGTAAAAGACTTTTATATTCAAAAAGGATACTTTGAGTCTCATCTTACATATGAAATAGAACCAACCGAAAAAAATGAAATTAATATCATCATTCACGTTAATGAAGGACCTTCTGGCAAAATAAAAAACATAGAATTCAAAGGATTCACTAAAAAAGAGAAAAGTGATGTCCTCGGAATGATTTATACAAGAAAATATAATTTATTAACGACTTGGCTTACAGGAAACGGAATATACAAAGAAGAGTCATTAGAACAAGATAAAATCACTATAACAAACTATCTTCAAAATGAAGGTTATGCTGATGCAAAAATTGATATTAACTCAACAGAAGCTCCTGATGGAAAAATTATAATAGAAATAACAGCTCATAGAGGTACTTTATATCGTTTTGGTAGCGTTACTTTTTCAGGTAATGAAAAAGTAACTAACGAACAAATTGAAAAATTATTGATCATCCATAAAGGAAATCAATTTTCTCCTGAAAAGATCAGGCAAGCAGCTCAAGTTATCAAAGACTATTATGGACAAAAAGGCTACTTGGATACTGAAGTAATGCCTGATGCTCAATTAATGGAAAACGAACCAGTTTACAACATTAATTTTCAAATTGAAGAAAGTGAAATATTCAGAATTGGAATGATTCATATAATTGGTAACCAGCAAACAAAATCTAATGTAATTTTAAGAGAATCTTTGCTTATCCCCGGAGATGTATTCGATAGCAGAAAACTAAAAGCGACACAACAAAAATTATCTAACATAGGTTATTTTAAAAATGTCAATGTTTATGCCGTCAAAGCTTCTGATGATACGAGCTTAGGTCCAAACTACAGAGATGTATATATCGAAGTAGAAGAGACAACAACAGGAACAGCTAGCATTAACATTAGTTTCAGTACATTAGATCAGGCCGTTATTGGATTAGATATCACAGAAACTAATTTCAATATTAAAGGAATAAAAGACATTTCAAAAGAAGGTCTTGGTGCTCTAAGAGGTGGTGGAGAATTCTTCCAAACGAAAGTAAATGGAGGTATGAAAGAAAGAAACTTGAGTCTTTCTTGGTTAGATCCTTACTTATTGGACACTTTATGGAGATTAGGATTTGAAATTAGTGCAACACAAAGTAAACTCCAATCAAAAGATTACTCGATAAAAACTTATGGTTTTTCTTTATATGCGTCATATCCTATAACTAATTTCTGGACTTTCGGCACAAAATACAGATTAAGAGATGTTCATAATAACGTTAAAGGATCCGCTGGAGAAGAGGCTGTTTCAGAAGGTGATAGACAAGGATGGATATCAGCTGTAAGCACTTCTATCTCCTATGATTGCACAGACAATCCATACAAACCACATAAAGGTATTAGATCTGTCTTGGACGGTGAATTTGTAGGAGTTGGTGGTAATTATACATTTGCTAAAATCCAATATATCAACGCTCTTTATCATCCCCTATTTCCAAAAGGAACGATGAAATATAGAGCTGATGTTAAATTTATAGAACCTCTTTTAAATACTACAAAAGAAAAAATACCGTTAAGTGAACGCTTCTTCCTTGGAGGATCTGATTCTGTTAGAGGTTATAAACCTTATATCATTGGACCTCACTTTAAAGATGCAAACGGAAAAGTTAAAAACAAAGACCCCAAAGGTGGAATAAGTTCGTTGCTATTATCAATCGAATACTCTTATGAACTACTTCCCGTAGCTGATTTATTTACATTTTTCGATGCAGGTAGCATCTCTGAAGAACATTTTAAATTTCATAAATTAGTAGGAAGCTGTGGTATTGGAATGCATCTACAAATAGTAAGCAATATGCCTATCATCTTCGGATATGCTATTCCTATCAAACCAGAAAGACATAAGGATGTAAAAAAATTCTTTTTCTACTTCGGAGGTCAATTTTAATTTTTATAAAATAATTTCCACCTAAAATTTAATCTTGTTTTTAAATTTTAGGTGGCGATCAATAACTATAAGATTGTAGAATCGTGAATTAAGATAAAATTATCTTGGAACAATCCAAGAAGCACCCATTAAAATTTAAAGGAGCTACTAATGAACTTAAAAAAAAATATTACCTACTTATTAGCACTAATAGGATTATCAAGTGCTACAGCTTTTGCCACTGACTATCAATTAGGAGTTGTAAACGTAACTACATGTATCATGGATTCTAAATATGGTAAACATGAACAAGAGCAACTCGAAAACATAAAAAAACAATGGGGATCATTAATAGAAGAAACAGAAAAAGAAATAAAAGATATTTCTACAAAATTTGAAGATCCAGAATATTTAGACGGCTTATCACCTGAAGCTGAAGATGAGCTAAAAATTAAATATAAAACATTGCAAGATGATTATATGAAATATCAAAATCAACTCTACCAAGTAATGCAACAAGCTAATTATTTCTTCGTTCAAAGAATGACCGCTAACATTTCCAAATCATCTGAAAAAGTAGCTAAAGAAAAGAAATTAAATATGGTACTAAACAAAGAAGCTTGTTTTTATACCAATGAAGATATGGATGTTACAGAGTCTGTAGTAACAACAATGAACAAAGACTTTGAAGAAGAAATGAAAAATTTATCTGCAAACGAACAAAAAGATGCTAATCCAGAAAATGCTGATGAAGGCAACAACGAATAATTATGAAAAAATGTTTCTCATTGACAGAACTCGCTCAGTTAACTTCATCGAAGTTAATAGGAAACAAAGATCACGTTATTTCTAATGTTAACTCTTTAGAAAAAGCTAGTAGTTCTGATGCTTCGTTTCTTGCAAATGATCGATATGTTGAATCAATGAGAAAGTCTCAAGCTGGAGTAATATGTGTTAATGAAACAATAGAAAGGACTTCAAATAATAATTATCTTATTTCAGAAGACCCTTCATATACATTCCAGCTTATTTCAGAATTGTTATTAAATACAAATGATGCTTTGAGTGGATTTGAAGGAATCCACTCTACAGCTACTATTCACAAATCTGCTAAAATTGGAAATAATGTTACATTAGGACCATTTGTAGTTGTAGATAAGAACGCTAATATAGATGACGATTCTTATATAGCTCCATTTAGTTATATAGGCAAAGATGTTCAAATAGGTAAAAACTCCATTATTCACCCCTCTGTTACAATAAATCAAAACTGTTTTATTGGTAACAGAGTCATTTTGCAAGCAGGATGTGTAATAGGTTCTTGTGGATTTGGATATGTTCCTAATGAAAAAGGCGAATATACAAAATTAAAACAACTTGGCAATGTTATCATAGAAGATGATGTTGAAATTGGAGCTAATACAACAATCGATAGAGCTAGATTCAAATCAACAATCATAAAAAAAGGCACTAAGATCGATAATCTCGTTCAAATAGCTCATAATGTAGAGATAGGAGAACATACTGCTATAGCTGCACAAACCGGAATAGCAGGTTCTGCTAAAGTAGGCAGCAAAGTTCTTATGGGAGGACAGGTTGGAGTAACAGGTCATGTTGTTATCGATGATTTCGTAATGCTCGCTACAAGAAGTGGAGTTAGCAAATCTTTAAAACCAGGTAAATATAGAGGATCTCCTGCTATAGATCTAATGAAATTTAACAGACAAGAAGCTTCTTTACGGTTACTTCCTAAAAAAATCAAATATCTAGAAGATAAAATCAAACAATTAGAAAATCTACTAAATCTTAAAAAATAAAAAATTCACTTGCTTTTACCATCTCTTTGCAGTTATTTATTAATTAGATATGCAAAGGTTTTTTGATGATCGAAATTTATTTCAAAACGATCCGAGATGATGAATTTAATATAATTAGTGATTTTCGAACAGGCAGCTGGATTCATATTGATGAAGCAAATTTAGAAGATCTAAAAAAAATAACCGAACTAACAGGACTTGAAATAACCGATATTTTAGATAGTTTAGATAAATATGAAAACCCCCGTATTGAACATAAAGACAAAAATATTATTATTTTTGTAAGACACCCTTCTGAAATAGAAACAGGTCTTCACACTGACTCTCTAGCTATCATTTTAACTCATTCTTTTTTAATAACGATATCTTCATCAAAAAGCCAACTAGTCGATGCCATCTTACAGTATAAAACTAATCTTGCAACTACACAAAAGTCTAAATTACTTTTTAATATTCTTTTAAAAGTTACCCAAAAATTTACATCCAAAATAAAAAAAGTCAGAAATGACGTTATAGAACAAGAAAAGAAAATAAAAAACATAACAAACGATGCAATAATAGTCTTAACAAAAAACGAAGAAGTCCTTAATCAATATCTATCCGCCTTAGTTCCTATGAGAAACCTTCTAGAAGCTATCACTTCTGGAAGATATGTGAATCTATATGAAAAAGACTACGATCTTTTACAAGATCTTTTAATAGCCATAAAACAGTCTGAAGATTTATGTAGAGTAAATGTTAAAAGCATAAGATCTTTAAGAGATTCTTATCAGATAATATTTACAAATGATGTTAATAAGACCATGAAAATATTAACAGCCATAACTATTATCTTTACAATACCTACGATCATATCTTCGATCTATGGAATGAACGTCAAACTTCCTTTAGAGAAAAGCCCCTTTGCTTTCTTTATCTTAATCAACATAATGATCTTAACATCCATCATTTTCTTCTTTATCTTTATAAGGAAAAGATGGTTTTAACTTTCTTCTTTTATAAGCTTAAATGGATTGATAGAACTAGAAAAGTAATGACTAACTAATGATGAAACATTTCCTCTCCAAAATATTTTAAAATGTGGTTGAGAAAAATAAGCTAATAACGACAACTTGCATATTTCCATATACTTTTCTAATAAAAGAGCTAAAGTATCAAGATTAGTTAAATCAAAACATTCCATTTCATCTAAAATAGCTTGCATCTTAGCTGAGAATTGTCTATCAACAGATTCTATAAAATCATCACCAATCTCAACTATCTCATCATAATATTTCTTTAATATTTCCTCCACAGATCCAGCCAAAGATTGTATATTTGATAATGATTGTTGCAACCTTTCTATCAAATCAATTTTCACTCCAATTGTTTCAAAATCACTCTCTCTTTTCAATCCGCATCTGTTCATTTCAGTTAAATAAGCATCAAAATGATCTCTAGAAGACAATCCTAAAGGAGTATTAATCTTCATGTCTACAAAAGATTGAACATTTGGAAGATGTAAAACATCTAAAACATCATGAAGGTTTCTTTCTCTTAAAACAGTACCACCATCTCCCGATTGAAAAGTGCTCCAAGATTGATATTTACCTTCAATAGCTTTTAAAGTATCACGAATAGTATCGATTCCTTTCCTTAAGGTTCTATTTGAATATTTTCTCTCAAAAGTCTCTGCCCATGATTTCACAACAATCATATACTCTTTTTTTCTAAGGTATTCTCTGGATATCCTAGCTTGTCCAATAATTAACAATTTATGTCTATCATCAAAAACTTTTATATAATGTTCTTTGTAAGCTTTTACATGTTCTAAAAACTTTGCAAAATAATTCCCTAGTTGTCTTTTTAAGTCTCCAGTCATATTTTGAATGACTCTATCTTTAGAAGGAAAAAACCTTCTAAATAAGATAGCTGCATCCCCTTCAGATTCGCCTGATAAGAAACTACTGACAAGTAACATCATTGAAGGAAACTTACTCCAGTCAATAGCATCATGAAGCGGCATCCTATGCAAAGAATCTGTCGCTCTATAATTAGCACCATTTTCTAACAAGATTCTAACTATGCCATCTTTTCCACTTCCTGCTGCTGCATAATGAAGAGGTGTTTTTTTTCTTTTATCAGGAATGTTAGGATCTATACCATCTGCAGTAACTAATAACCTAACAATCTCTTCATCACCCCAATCAACAGCTAAATGAAGAGGTGTTTTCTTGTCATCTCTATCTCTTACATTTAAAGGAGATCCAACACCTACAAGACGCTTAACTTCTGCTTTATCCTTTCTAATCAATGCATTATGTAAAGGAGTTCTTCCAAGCCTATCACGAGCAACATCAGCCGGAGAAAAAGTCATAACCTCATCTCTACGCATCGATTGTTCTAATCTTCTTGCATTTTGTGATTGAGCTGATCTTGGAGATATAGAAACAACTTTTTTAGTAGTCTTTCCATAGTTTTTAGGATTTAAATAATAAATTACAAATTTCCCAAAACGAACAGGTAGACAAACGACATAAACTATAGCTCTACAAATAGCTGAAAAAGTATTTTTTACTTTTTGAGCTAGCTTTTGTAAAAAATTAACTTGAGTTTGTAACCTTCTATGGACAGAAACATCTTGCTGAGCAGATATACCTAAAATACTACTAGATCTTGAAGCCATTTTTTTTATCTCCCTTACTAGAAAACGGCCTAAAAACTATCTAATCAAAAAATAAATATCAACAAAAATTTTTATTATTATTGAGAAGCCGGCATTGGAAACCCTGGAAAAGTCCCTTCTTGAGAAGGAATTACATGGGGATTATTAGTCACTGGCACTGTACGAAGTTCTTCATTACTATTAAATTGCACACAAGAAGATAAAACGAACAAACCACATAGAGCAAATGCTTTTAGTAAAAAATTCATAAGTAACCTAAAATAATTACAAATCCATGTTAACAAAGTTTTTATAAGAAAATCAATCCAATTTCTTGCTTTAAAAGTGATTTTTAGTTTTCATAAACTCGGACTGTTTAGAACTGGTCTAATTTTCAATAATAGTTTATAATATTCTCTTTTTTCAAAGGAGAACGTTATGCAACAAGTAGAGATGATCTGTTTAGAAGATTTAGTATCTAAAAACCACAATTA
>Ga0233447_1000977_pt1 | contig 26759 bp, 22 predicted proteins | sample SI_124_October20_3_FD_183014 | JGI IMG/M metagenome (GOLD analysis project Ga0233447, IMG submission 183014) | Seawater microbial communities from Saanich Inlet, British Columbia, Canada - SI_124_October2016_135_MG | ecosystem: Environmental > Aquatic > Marine > Inlet | place: Canada: British...
CAAGTGTTTTTTAGAAAATGTCAAGAACAAGGCTTGCGAAATCTTGAAAATCAAGGAGTTTACTTTCGTAAATGACTGTTTTCAAGATGAGCATAACGCTGTTATTGGCGTTTTCTAAGAGACACTATTTAAGGGAAATTATTCCAGCCAGGTTACCACTTCCCGTAACGACTCTACCGGATTCGGGTCAAGCGGCCAATACTCAAGGCCAACATAACCTTGAAAGTTTGTCTGTTTAATGGCTGCAAATATCTCCGGGTAATTAATTTCGCCAAGTTGTAATTCGTTCCGTCCCGGATTTCCAGCCGAATGAAAATGACCAATCTTGTCAATATTAGAAATTATATTACTGATAAGATTCCCCTCACTTATTTGTTGATGGTAAATATCGAAGACCACTTTTACGTATGGGCTGCCAACTTCTTCAATAATATCAAATGCATCTATACTTCGGATTAAAAAATAACCGGCATGATCGATTAATTCGTTAAGGGGTTCTATTACAAGTGTTATCCCGGCAGATTTAAGAATTGGTGCCGCTTCTTTTAATCCATCTATCAGCGATTGCCGTTGTTCGTTTCTGGGTATTCCTTTTCGAAAATCCCCAACTTGTGAAATAAGGATAGATGTTCCTAATCGTTTTGCTGCAACAATTGAGGCGGACAGTCCTTGCAAATATTTCCTGCGAAGTGATGGATCGACTAGTGAAATAAATTTTGTACAGCAGGCAGATATTTTAAGCTCATTTGCCTTTTGTGCCTTTTGCAATGCATCCAGATCTTTGTCCCACCATCCCCAAAATTCGATGGCAGGGATATTTGCCAATTTTACTGCTTCGCAAGCTTCGTCAAATGACTTGCCTTCAAATACGGCATCGATGCAAACGGAGGGTTTTAGTTTTTTGGTCATTATTTAGTTTTATAAAGTGAACTTTAAGATTAAAAAATGTCTTAATGTCGGTGAAATTTAACAATTATAATTCACTAATTTTTATCCTGAAATATTTGTTCTTAAAATTAATGCCCGGCAAATCAAATTATGTGTGGGTAATTTATCAGAATTTAAAAAGGGATTACATAGGTAAACACATATCAAAACGATTTGAAATTAAATATTTGCCCGATGCAATTAAATTTTTAGAAAGTATTAAAACAAACGTAGCGGAAAAACTTATTTACTATATTTCGAAAACACGAGTAATAAACGACACCGGTATATTTAAAAAATTAAAGAACAGTTATATTTGGGAATTCCGGGCGGAATACAATAATAACGAATATCGGCTTTTTGCCTTTTGGGATAAACAGCAAAACACATTTATAGCTTGCACACACGGAATAAAAAAGAAAACACAAAAAACTCCAAAAAAGGAAATTGAAAAAGCAGAACAATTAAGAATAAAATATTTTGAAAGATGAAAACAACATCGCATGAAGACGTCTTAAACCGTTTTATAGGCAAGCAAAGAACACCCAACAGAATGGAGTTCGAAGACGAATTAAAAGCCGATATACTTGCATCTCAGTTTAAAGAGTTACGTAAAAAGAAACATCTTACACAATCGGAACTGGCAGAAAAAACAGGCATGGAAAAAGGGCAAATATCGAAAATTGAAAACGGCAAATTTAACCTTACTTTGGCAACCATAAATAAAATTGCCCTGGCATTGGGTGCGAGGGTTAATTTCGACCTGCAACCTATGTAATTTGTTTGTATTGGCAACCTCTAAAATTGTGTTAAAATGGCAAAAAATAATCTTTCTGAATCCGAAGAACTTTATAAATGACAAACGAATACCGTTAAAGTATTCGCTATCAATTAATTGCAATTTAGAAGTGTGGAGCTGGCGGGAGTCGAACCCGCGTCCAAACGAGGAAGTTACAAGCTTTCTACATGTTTAGCCATGATTTAATTTTCGAGTAAGCACCGGATCGAGGCCACCAATGTTTACCTTATCTCTTTTATTTTCGCAAGAGTGTCAGAGCACCACTTATACTAGCTTCGATTTACTTGCACCGCAAATTCGGACCGCTTCAAAGCATTAGCATCCGGGCGATGTCCCGTCCCAATGCCTGGCATCGGGATAAAGTGTAACCTACTTGATTCGGTTACGCAGCAAGAGCGTAGTTATTTTCGCCAATTATAAATGTGATTATTATTTTTTACAGGTCAACAATCAAAACCCGGCATGCTTACTCATCTCTTCTACCCGCTGTCAAAACCAGTCAGCCCCAATAAAAGTGTGGCAAAAGTATAAAATTTATGTAATTAAATTTCAAAATGCAATTATCAAATCTCAAATAAACCACAAAATTCAATTTAAAAATCTCAAACAATATAAAAAATCAGTTTCGTTAAAGTTACTTTGTTTGTTTAAAAATTGGAATATTATTATTTGGAATTTATTTGAACTTTGGGTTTAGTTGCTTGGTATTTTAATTTTTTCAGAGTTTTTTTGCAAATTCCTTGAGCCAAACTTTTAGCGATTCGCCAATCTCCGGATCTTTTAGTCCAAATTCAATGTTGGTTTTTAAAAAGCCCATTTTATTTCCAATATCGTACCTTTTTCCTTTGAATTTCATGCCAAACATTGGATGATATTTTACCATCTCGCGCATGGCATCGGTTAGTTGGATTTCATCGTTTTTCCCGGGAAGTGTTTTTTCCAGGAAATCAAATATTTCGGGGGTAAAAATATAACGGCTGGCAACTGCTAAATTCGATGGGGCTTCTTCTATAGATGGTTTTTCAATCCAGTCTGATGCTTTATAAACATTCTTTGCAATTGCTTTGCCGTCAATAATTCCGTATCGGTGTACCAATTCTGGTTTTACCTCTTCCAGGGCAATTACCGAACTTTTATGTTGTTCGTAAACATCAATCAATTGCTTTGTAATCGGACCATCGTTGCTTCGAACTACAGTGTCTCCCAAGAGGATAACAAAGGGTTCGTTTCCGACATGATATTTTGCATGTAATATAGCATCGCCCAGTCCATTCATCTCTTTTTGCCAAATAAAATGAATATTTGCCATATTCGAAATGGAACGAATTTTATCGAGCATCTTTAAATTCTGTTTTTTTAGAAGTGACTCTTCTAAAATTGGGCTTCTGTCGAAATGTTCTTCGATAGCTCTTTTACCTTTTCCGATAATCATTAAAATATCGGTAATGCCGCTTGCAACGGCTTCTTCTACAACGTATTGTATGACTGGGGTGTCTATAATCGGAATCATCTCTTTTGGCTGCGATTTAGTGGCAGGTAAAAAACGTGTGCCATAACCAGCCGCAGGAATAACTGCTTTTCTTATCATCTTTAATTATTAACTATATTGGGTTTTATTACCTCTATTTCGTGGTTGTTCATTAAATCTTTTAGTTTGCTATACATCGATTCGTTATCGTAGGTGCCAATTATTGCTCCTCCCGAGCCAGTGAATTTTGCACTTGCACCAACCGATCTGGCTAGATCAACCATCTCAATATTTCCGCTTGAAATGCAAATGAGTTCTTTTCTAAGATCAAAATTTTCGTCAATCAGCTTGTGCATATTTTTGCGGTCATTTTCTTGAAGGGCTTTTTTAAATTCTTCCGTTATTTCACTCCATCGGTTCATTGCCTGAAGTACTTTTTCTTCGCCAATATTAAACCGTGCTTTTAAATTATTATGAAGAACTTCTGTTCCTTCCGAAAGATTTTTCCGAAATGCAATATAAAAGAGTGGAAAGTTATCTGTTTGCAATACACTGTAATTTCCATATCCCTGTTTTTTCATGATTTTTTTATCAAAATTCATAAAAACAGGCTTTTCAAACGCTTGTGCCACCCGGTCTTGTAATCCGCCAGAAATGCCTAATTCATCATTTTCAACAGAAAGCACAAGGTTTGCAAAAATTGCCGGAGCAATATAAATCTCATAAAACAAACAAAGGCCTTTTAAACAGGCAGAAAGAATTGCGCTCGAACCGGCAAGTCCTAATCTTAATGGAATATCGGAAGTGTATTGTATTGTGAAGTTTTTAGATGCTAAAGAAATATTATTATTTATACAATATTGATAAAAAACTTTAATCATTCCCTTAATTAACCTCATTCCTCCATAATAACCGGCAAAATTGATATCTTCCACTAAGCCCGTCATATTTTTAAAGGTGGTGCCATCCAAACGCTGCGGTTTAATTTCCAGTTCAGGTGTTTGATAAATCTTTACTTTGGCAATAAAGTTGGAAAAAACAAATGCAATGGTTTTTCCAAAATAACCATCCGATGGATTTCCGATAACTGCTGCCCGGGGGTATGAACTGGTTTCAATAATCATAATTCGAAAATTAAAGTTGCAAAGTTAAGCATTCCATTTTTTAATGGCTTCAAAATTTATTTCATTTTCTATATTTTTAGCCTGAGGTGTATAAATAAATTTCAATTCTTTGCTAAAATATTCGTTAATTTTTCCACGGACCATTTTCATTGTTGTATTCAACAGCCCATTTCCCTGGGTAAACGACTCAGGTAAAATCACGGTGCTTGCAGGTAACCATCTTTCAGGAAACATTCCTCCGAATTTACCTCCTTTTTTATATTCACCGACTTCTTTTAATAGAATATTTAGAGATTCTTTGTCCCCTTCAATAGTTCCTTTTTCTATTCCGCGCTTTTTAAGTTCACGGTTTATTGCATCAATATCGGGAACTAACATTCCGACAGTGTATGGGTTTTGATTATTGTATAACATGGCTTGCTGAATAAACGGGGATTGATCGACCATGGCTTCTTCAATTCCTTCGGGACTGTATTTTTCACCGTCATTCCCAATTAAAAGACTTTTAAATCTCCCAAGTACATAAAGGAAACCGTCTTTGTCGGTAAAACCCATGTCTCCGGTATGTAACCAACCATCTTTAATTGTTTCGGCTGTTGCGGTTGGGTTATTCCAATACCCTAGCATTACATTGTCGCCCTTTACCACAATCTCGCCTTTTTGACCTTGTGGAAGTTCTTTCCCATCATTGTCAAGAATTTTTAAATCGAGATATTTTACAAGTTTGCCCGATGAACCAAATTTAATATCGATTGGTGTGTTTGACGAGATTACAGGAGAAGCTTCGGTGAGCCCATAACCTTGGCAAACGGGCATTCCAATAGCAAAAAAGAAGCGCTGTAATTCCACATCGAGCAAAGCACCGCCCCCAATAAAAAATTCAATTTTTCCACCAAAACCATCACGGATTTTTTTGAAAAGAATTTTATCGAAAATCCACAAAAGAGGCTTTAAAAATATTTTTAGACCCTTTCCTTTGTCGAAACCTGAACCATTATATTTATAAGCAACTTTTAAGGCAAACTGAAATATTTTGTACAGAGTTTCCCCTTTTTTTCTAATTCCGTTTTCAATGTTTTTTCTGAATGCCTTTGAGTAAGCAGGCACGCTCATCATTAACGAGGGTTGAATCTCTTTAATATTTTTAGGAATATTTTTCAATGTTTCCAGCGGTGTTTTCCCTATTTCAACCGAAGCTACACTTGCGCCTTTGTACATAAAAACATACAAACATGCTGTGTGGGCAAATGCATGGTCCCATGGTAAAATAGCGAGGGTTTTCCAATGGGTTTGAAACTCCATTAAAGTGTTGGACTGGACAACGTTTACGGCATAGTTCAAGTGGGATAACATAATCCCTTTAGGATCGGCTGTGGTACCCGAAGTATATGAAATATTTGCCAGATCGTTTGGCTGGATATTTTCCCATATTGCTTCGTATTTTTCAGCATTGGTTTTTAAATTTTTCTCCCCATTTTTTAAGATTTTTTGATAATCAAAATCGTTTTCACCCAAATTTTCTTTTCCATCAATATATATTACTTTTTTAAGTTCGGGCAGTTCATTTCTAATGGCCTCAATTCTTGGGGCATGTTGTTTCGAAACAAAAATATATGAACTGCCACTGTGGTTTAAACGAAAAGCCAACTCGTTGTTTTCAAGCCGAATTGAAAGCGGGACGTTAATCCCTCCGGCATAAAGCATGCCCAGTTCGCTAATAATCCAATCGTTTCTCCCATCGGCAACTAAACCGGCCCGGTCTCCTTTTTTAAAACCCATTTCAACCAAACCGGCAGCAAGTTTTATAACTTGTTCGCGTGTTTCCTTATACGTTGTCCCCTGATATTTTCCATTCTTCTTTTCCCATAAATAAATATTGTCGGGGTAATTGGCTACTGTTGTTTCAAAAAGTTCGATTATCGTTTTCATAATAATTTGATTGGATTTTTTTAGTTTAACCAAAAGTAAGAAATTTTAATATAACCTGAATTATTCATGAGTTTTTCGTTATGAGAATTCAAAATGCACAGAATAAAGAGAAGCACAGAGTTGAGCCTCGCAGAAATAGCCTCAGCTATTTTGAGAATCGAGAATCGAGCATTCTCTTTATTCAAAGCAGTTTGATTTCGGAATAGATAAATTTATGAATAGTTCAGGATAAAAAGATGTTAGTCTTTATACCGAAAAAAATGCCTTGAAAACGGTCATTTTGATAGTTTGGTTTTATTCGGTAATAAATTTGTAAATCGTTTTTTCCTTGTATTTTTCACCGGGTTTTAACAATGTTGTCGGAAAGGCTGGTTGATTTACCGAATCGGGATAATGTTGGGTTTCGAGAGCAACGCCTGAGAAACTTCCAAATTTCTTTTTGCCATCAATAACTAATTCCGGGTTCCAATATCCCGTGTAAAGTTGCATTCCTGGTTGGGTAGTGAAAATTTCAATTTTGCGTCCACTTTTATTTTCTTTCAGGCATCCGGCATATTTTAATTCTCCCGATTCGTTATCAAGTACAAAATTATCGTCGAAACCAGTTGGTAAACCAGCCATATCTTTTTTAAAAGTTTTAAATGAACTAAAATCGAAAGCTGTTCTCTCAACCGGAATTATTTTTCCTGTTGGGATTTGCCCGACCATTTCAGTCATTTTTGTGGCTGTTAATTGCAGCTCGTGGTTTAATATATTTTCTTTGCCAGCGGTGAGATTAAAATAGGAGTGGTTGGTTAAATTTACCACTGTTGTTTTGTCTGTTTCAGCAAAATATTCAATGCCCAAATTGCTTTCAGGGTCAAGAGTGTAAATGCAGGTGACTTTTAAATTTCCCGGATAGTTTTCTTCAAGGTCCGGGCTTAAATAAGTAAGTTTAATTCCTACTTTACCTTCTTCCTGAAATGTTTCTACATCCCATAATTTTTTGTCGAACCCGGTCAACCCGCCGTGCAAATGGTTTGGACCATTGTTAATTGCCATGTTGTAAATTTGACCTTCAACTTCCAGATTTCCTTTTGCAATGCGGTTTCCAAACCTGCCAATAATTGCCCCAAAATAAGGATAACTTCCCAAATATTCATCGTTGATATAATTTTCCAGTTTTTCAAATCCACAAACAACATTCTCAATTACACCATTTTTATCGGGCATTTCAATGCAAGTTATTATTGCACCATAATTGGTAATTTTAATTTTCAAATTATTGTTCGAGAGTGAAAAAAGTTTCACTTCCCTTCCGTCAGTTAATTTCCCGAAATTAGTTGATTCAATTTTCATTATAATTTAGTTTTTACGAATTCAATACAAAAGTAAAAAGATCGGGTAAATATCCGGGGTTTTATCTAATTGACGGGTGTTAAGAATTGTGTTATTGTTTTTATTTAATTGGATTTTAAGAAATTAAATTGATCATGTTTTTATTCAGTCAAATGTTTTGCTTCTAAAAATTTTACTATGTAAATAAGCAAAAATGCTAAAATGGAACTATCCAGCCGATAGGTACAGGTAGTGTTGTATAGCATGTTTATTTTAAAGAGATTCGTATATTTTTGTGAAAACCTAATAATTTAAATGCCGAAAAAGATTATTCATATTGATACTAATTCATCCACGCCTAAATACCGGCAAATAATAAATTCTATTTATCATTCAATTGAACGCAAAGCACTGAAAAAGGGAGATAAAATCCCTTCGATTAATCAGATTTGTGCTGAATTTAGTTTAAGTCGGGATACAGTGATGTTTGCTTTTAATGAGTTAAAGGCGAAAGGAATAGTTTTAAGCCAACCCGGGAAAGGATATTATATCGAGAAAACGGATATTTTTTTTGAAGAGAAAATTTTTATTTTATTTGATGAATTGAATGCCTTTAAAGAAGATTTGTATAATTCGCTTGTTAATACATTAAAAGGAAAAGCAAATATTGAAATTTATTTCCATCATTTTAATTACAAAGTTTTCAAAAACCTGATTTTAGATAGCATAGGTAAATATACTTCGTACATTATCATGCCGGCAACTTTTGACAATATAAATCATATAATTTCAAAACTACCGGATGACAAAGTTTATATTTTAGACCGTTTTAAAGCAGATTTGGCAAGTTATCCGGTAGTTTATCAGCATTTTGAACTTGATTTTTACGATGCTTTAAAAGAAGGTATTAACCTGATAAAAAAGTATCGAAGGTTGGTTTTTGTAAATCCGGGAGGTAAAGAACCTACGGAAAGGATTATTGGTTTCGAACGGTTTTGTGACGAATTTGGGTTTAATTATGAAGTAGTTAAATCGATTTCTGAAATTCGCCCCGGTTTATACGACGCCTTTTTTCTTATTTCAGATCGCGATTTAGTAGAAATAGTTAAATTGGCTAATATTTATAACTATAAATTAGGAACTAAATTTGGAATCGTTTCTTTTAACGATACAATGTTAAAGGAAGTTGTGGAGGGTGGTATAACAACTATTTCAACCGATTTTGTGGAAATGGGAAAAACTTTGGCAAACATGGTTTTAAATAAAAAAACAGGTAAGGTTCGAAATCCATCGAAATTAATTGTCAGGAGTAGTTTATAACAGCAAAAATGTTTTGTAACATCATTTCAGGGAATTTGAACGTAAATATAAAATTTATATTTGTTCCTACCAGTACCTACCAGTTGGAATGGTAATTGGCATTTTTTTTAAGTCGGAACAAATCTAAATTGCCTAAAAAATAGTAGTAATATTAAACGACATCAATAAAAAATTATGACAAAAATTAAAAGTTTAATTGAGAAAATTAAAAACGGAAATAATCCTTTGTTTCAGGAATTATATGGGACAGATCCGGCGGTATTAAAAGAACAGTCTTCAAGATATGGAGATCTGATGGAAAATTTTGAAGAAACTTTTGGAACAGATAATGTTCAGCTATTTAGCTCCCCCGGACGCACAGAAATTGGCGGTAATCATACTGATCATAATTTTGGGCGGGTACTTGCAGGTGCAGTCGATCTGGATAATATTGCTGTTGCTGCCAGGAATGGTACAAATACAATTCGGATTAAATCTGCCGGTTACCCTGAATTCCAGGTTGAACTTTCTGATTTCAAACCAAATGAAGCTGAAAATTATACTGCTACATCGTTGGTAAAAGGTATTGCGGCTAAAATGAAACAGAACGGATACAAAATTGGTGGTTTCGATGCCTGCATAGACGGACGTGTGCCTAAAGGTTCCGGTTTAAGCTCTTCGGCTTCGTTTGAAGTATTGGTTGGCACTATTATTAACGAACTTTTTAATGATGGTAAAATGTCGGCTGTTGAAAATGCAATTATTGGTCAGTGGAGCGAAAATAACTACTTTTGGAAACCGTGCGGTTTAATGGATCAAACGGCTTGTTCAGTGGGGGGATTAATTACCATCGATTTTAAAGATCCTGCCAATCCTATTGTAAAAGAAGTTGATTTTGATTTTGTTTCAACGGGATTTTCGTTGGTTATTACCGATGTAGGCGGAGGCCACGATGATGCCGCTTCACAAGCTGAATATGCATCTTTGCCTACTGAAATGAAATCGGTAGCAGCGGTACTGGGCGCAAAAGTTTTAAGGGAAGTTACACTAAAACAGATTGTAGAAGAAATACCAGCTATTCGTCAAAAAACTGGTGATAGGGCAATCTTACGTGCATATCATTTCCAGGGAGATAATCAACGTGTGGTTGACCAGGTTGCAGCACTCGAAAGCAACGATTTCAATGATTTCCTGAAAATGGTTGTTGAATCGGGATACAGTTCATACATGTACAACCAAAATATTTTTGATGTAGTTCATAAAGACGAGCAGGTAGTTTCTTTGGCATTGGCTCTTAGTGAAATGGTATTAAAAGGCTCGGGTGCTTGGCGTGTTCATGGAGGTGGTTTTGGTGGTACAATCCAGGCATTTGTTCCTCAGGAGAAACTGGACGAGTATGTTAACACACTTGAACATGTTTATGGAAAAGGGACTTGCCATAAATTGTTTATCAGGGCAAAAGGGGCTTTTAAACTTGATTTATAAGAGCTAAAATTAGCGAACTTGTTTAAAGCTTAATTTTATGTTTTAGTGAAGCAATTGGTGCTTTTTTTGAACAGTTTTATAAAAACTATGGAGTATATATTCAGCAAATAAGTTTTATATGTTGATTGTGAAAACAATGGAAGAAAAAAATACTTCTAAAAGTTCGGTATTAAATTCGATATTTTAACTTTGAGGTCGAAATATTTAACTTGTCGGATTTTTTTGGGATAAGTTTATTTAATTCGCTATCAAAATTATGACTAATAGAATTAAGATGACTATTAATATTTGTACCTTCCAAACTGGCGTTAATATTAGCATTATAAAAAATCTAAATACTTACTAATATCAATTTTTAAAAAGAAAATTATTATGACAACAACAAAACAAAATTACACGGTGCCTATTATTATGATGATCCTACTGTTTGGTATGATCGCATTTGTAACCAATCTGGCTGCACCAATGGGTGTAGTACTAAAAGATCAGTTTGGTGTATCGAACTTCCAAGGATTGTTGGGTAATGCCGCTAACTTTATTGCTTATGCCGTTATGGGTATCCCCGGTGGTATTTTGTTGCAACGCATTGGTTATAAAAAAACGGCTCTACTTGCCATTGCAGTTGGCTTTGTGGGAGTTGGCATACAATATCTTTCGGGGTATGCAAGTGAAACAACCGCATTTACTGTTTATTTGTTAGGTGCATTTGTTGCTGGTTTCTCAATGACTTTGTTAAACACAGTGGTTAATCCTATGCTTAACACTTTAGGTGGTGGCGGTAATAAAGGTAACCAGCTTATACAGGTTGGTGGTTCATTCAATTCAGTAATGGCAACCTTTACTCCTGCATTTGTTGGTATTTTAATTGGAGAAGCAGCTAGTGCTAAAATTACCGATGTATTTCCGGTAATGTATATTGCAATGGGAATTTTTGCAACTATTTTCGTTGTCATGTCCATGGTAAAAATACCAGAACCTGGTATAGAACATGCATCAGAACCTATGAGAAACCTTATGTCTGGTGTCTTGAAATATTCACATTTTGTAATGGGTGCAGTTGCGATATTTGTTTATGTTGGTGTTGAAGTTGGTGTAGCTGGCGTGCTTAACCTTTGGCTTTCTGATATTCCTGAAGTAGGTAAAACAATTGCAGGAAGTGTTGCCGGAACTTATTGGGCATTAATGTTAGTAGGGCGATTAACTGGTGCAGCATTGGGTAGTAAAATTTCAAGTAAAGCTATGCTTACCTTTGCTTCTTTATTGGGTCTTGTATTAGTTTTGGCAGCAATCTTATTACCAACAACAATGCAGGTCGGTCTTCCTGTTTTGCAAAGATCAGCAGTAGGTGCACTTTCTTTTGGGTTGGCAAATGTACCGATCAATGCCATGTTGTTGGTGTTGGTAGGGCTTTCAACTTCTATTATGTGGGGTAGTATTTTCAACCTTGCTGTCGAGGGGTTAGGAAAATATTTGGCTGCTGCGTCTGGTATTTTTATGACCATGGTTGTTGGTGGTGGTCTTCTACCATTAGTTCAAGGTATGGTTGCCGATATGACATCTTATCTCACAAGTTATTGGGTAATTGTGATTGCTTTGGGATATTTACTTTTCTATGCTGTTATTGGTAGTAACGTTAAAAAACGTGCCGACGGAGTTACAATTTAATAAGATTCTAAGACTAATATAGTCAGAGTTTAGAATAAGTCAATTCGGGATTATAAAAGCCATTCGTTTAGCAGCGGGTGGCTTTTTTTAGTTTAAAGTAGATTGTTTGTGTTGAAAAATATTTCATAGTATTACGAAATGGTAAAAAACTGAGAATTATTTTTTATGATCTTCAATGATTTTAATTTTGGGAGTAAAATTTCAAAAATAAGCATTATTTTCAGGGTCAAATTAAACCGAATTTTAACCATTACAAAATATAATTATGGCTTCACTCGATTGGATTGTACTCGGACTATTTGTTTTAGCCCTTGTTGGAATTGTTATTTGGGTCATTCGTAAAAAGGACAAAAATACTACCGATTATTTTCTGGCGGGTCGCGACGCAACCTGGATTGCAATTGGAGCATCTATTTTTGCATCGAATATTGGATCTGAACATTTGGTAGGATTAGCCGGTGCAGGTGCAGAAAGTGGGATGGCAATGGCACACTGGGAAATGCACGGCTGGATGATTTTGATGCTGGGTTGGTTGTTTGTTCCGTTTTATTCTCGAAGTAAAGTATTTACAATGCCTGAGTTTTTGGAACGCAGATACAATTCACAGGCCAGATCATTCCTTTCAATTATATCTTTGGTAAGTTATATTTTAACGAAAGTTGCAGTTACCGTTTATGCCGGAGGTGTTGTATTTAAAGATGTTTTTGATATTGATTTTATAACATTTTGGGGATATAATATAGATTTCTTTTGGGTTAGTGCAATAGGTTTAGTTGTACTTACAGGACTTTATACAACTTTTGGAGGTATGAAAGCTGTGCTTTATACCTCCGTTTTGCAAACTCCAATCCTTTTAATAGGTTCTATTGCAGTACTTGTTCTGGGACTTATAAAAATCGGGGGCTGGAACGAAATGATGGAAATTTGCAGGGCAAATGTAACAGTTCATGGCGATTCGATGACCAGTTTAATGCGCTCGCCTAAAGATATAGATTTCCCATGGACTGGGGTGATTCTCGGTTCGGCAATCATCGGTTTCTGGTATTGGTGTACCGACCAGTTTATTGTACAGCGTGTACTTTCAGGCCGAGATATGAAACAAGCTCGCCGGGGAACAATATTTGGTGCTTATTTGAAACTTACTCCCGTTTTCATTTTCTTAATCCCCGGAATGATTGCTTACGCATTAAACCAGAAAGGACTATTATCGCTTTCAAGTAACGATGCTGCTTTTTCAACTATGGTAAAAGAGTTACTTCCAATAGGTTTTAAGGGAGTGGTTATTGGTGGTATTTTAGCTGCGTTGATGAGTTCGCTGGCTTCATTATTCAACTCGTCGGCAATGTTGTTTACCATCGATTTTTATCAAAAATATAAACCAAATAAATCTGAAAAACATTATGTAACAGTTGGCCGAATAGCAACAGTAGTAATTGTTATGCTGGGAATTGCCTGGATTCCCGTAATGAAAGGGCTGGGAAAAGTATTGTATGAATATTTGCAAGATGTACAATCGCTTTTAGCTCCCGGGATTGCGGCTGTATTCCTTCTTGGGGTGGTCTCAAAACGAACAACACCGGCCGCAGGTATTTGGGGATTGGTTATTGGTTTTACTTTAGGAATGACCCGTTTAGGGCTGAATGTTTTCTCGGGTTCAGTTGGCGAAGATTCGTTACTGTATTCCATTTTCCTTTCGCATAACTGGTTGCATTATGAGATTTACCTGTTTTTTGTTGTAATTGCATCGATGGTGGTAATTAGTTATTTTACCAAAAAGAAAGACCCGGCACTAATTGCAGGCCTTACAATGGGTTCTGCTTCGGCGGCTCAACGAGCTGAAACCCGCGAGTCGTACAATTACTGGGATATAATTAATTCAGTAATAATAATTACAATCATATTGGTTTTCTACGCTTATTTCTGGTAATATTTATTTTGAAATAGATTAAAAGAATAGCTGCAAATTATGCAGCTATTCTTTTGTTTTTATTCAATGAAATAATCTTTAATACGTTTGATAACTTACAAATTAATAGTTTTTGAAATGATGCATTTATTCCTGTATCGTGTTATATAAACAGCGCTTACAGTTATGCTTTTTGAACTGTTAGAAACTACTATCTCGCCTAATCCGTTTTTTACCTGCATTCCTTTTAAACCTTCAGGTAAATATTTTCCTTCAACCAAATTACCGATATAAAAATCAACCTTTTTGGAATTATTAGCTAAACGGGCTGAAATATAATAACCATCAGCGATCCTGCTTTTTGTTAATATTAAGTCGGGTAGTTTAACCGGTTTCCCAGACTCATAGAACTCTTTCATCCCAATTGAGGGTAGTCCGTTTTTGTATTCGTATTCAGCCTGAAGTTTGCCGTTTTCATGATAGCGTTTGCAAATTCCGTTAAGCTCGTTATTTACGTATGGTTGTTCTTTCCAAACCGCGGGTTTGATGTCAGAATGCGAAGGGTAATAAGTAAACGCCGTGCCTTCCCTTTTTCCATAAACATAAGGAATTTGGGAATACAGACTTCCATGAAGATAAAATCGATTTTGAATTCCATGCCTCATTTTCGTGCCTTTGAATACAGGAATTTCGTATTCTACCACATTAGGATTGTTTTTGTACGGTTCTTTAATTACTTGAATACTATCATTCGACGATTCATTATTTTCAGATGTAGTATTTTGAGGTTTATTAATGCAAGAGGTTAAAATAATAATGAAAAATAAAATAAATTTATACGATTTCATCTTGTTTCTTAATTTTGGTTATATGTTGGTAATACGTAATGATTAAAAAGCGATAACTAAACATTGTATTATTTACGAAATAATAAATAATTTTCATCTTCATTATTTGTAACTACTCAGGTAGTCCAGATTTAGATAATATATTAAATGTCAATCATATATACATTTCTCGCAAAGAGTGCAAAATTCTTACGCAAAGTACGCAAAGCGCATATTGTGAACTCTTTGCGACTTTAGCGTTCTTTTTGTTTTGCGTCCTTTGCGTGGAATAGGATTATCTAATTATTTTAATATCATTAAATTAAATACCTGAGTAGTTACCATTATTGCTTTAAAGCCGCCTTCGTAAAAATATATTCAGGAATTTTTTGGTTGAATTTAATATCGTTAATAATAAACTCGGTACCGTCGCCCTGTTTTAACATGTCTTTATAAACCATTTTTGTAGGAAACCAACGACCTTCTATTTTCTTAATATTCGATAAAGTTGTTTGTTTAAGTAATTGCCCGCTTTTTGCAAACAGCTCTTCTTTCATTGGTACAAAATAATCAGCATCAACCCACAATTTTCGCGAATGGTACGAAACGTTTTCAACCTTTGCTGTTAACTCGAGAACATGTGTTTTTCTACCCTCAATTTCTTCTGCCCCGATAACTGTTGAAGAATAAACATCTTTAAGTTTTCGATCATCCATCATATCTTCGTACGAAAGATCTGAACCCATTACCGATTGACGCAACATGTGTCCCGAAATCTGAATGGTGCGATCGGTTGACGGCGAATAAATCCACAATTGATTTTCTAATTTCAGCATTTTTGTCCCTGCCTCACGTGCCGGCGACAAGTATTCTGTAAACGATTGTTTATCTCCAACCGAATACGAAATTGAAGTCATTGTCCGACTGTTTCTTTTTCCGTGAATTATCATCGACGACTCTATGATTCGGTTTTCAGCCGACATGTTTTTATCTACTTTATCAAGAATTTCATCGGCGGTTTGAGCAAAGCCAATAGTGGTAAAAAACAGGATTGAGATTAATATGCTTATGTTTTTTTTCATGATTATTAGTTTCTTATATAACATTTCAAAATCTGTACCATTGAATTTTATACTTCCAATTCTTTAAATAATTGTGCTGTTTTGCGTTTGTATATCGCAAATCCGGCAAGTGCATTTCCTAAAACTACTGCAAATAAACCCGGAATAAAACCAATAAAAAAGTGTGCTGGTTTTACTAAAGTTCTAAATACCTGTGGAAACATCATGGTTGTATTTTCCATAATATTGCTAAAATCAATGCCCGTTTCCTGGACGTAATACGAAAGACTTATTCCAAGTATGGTTCCGATAACTGAACCAAGTAATCCAATTAAAATGGCCTCATAAATAATTGTTTTAAAAATGTGCTTTTTTTCTTCACCCAAAGCCAAGCGGATCCCGTATTCGGAATACCTTCGTAAACCTCCCAGTAATCCGGTATTCCATAATACAATAGACATTGCGATAATAAAAAATGTAATCATAACACCACTCATCGAATCGGCCAACATAAGATATTCGTCAAGCCCGGCATCCTCTTCGAGTTTAAACATCTGAGGAGAAAATTCATCATTTACATTACTATATTTTTCGTTGAATGAAGCCGAAATTAAACCTGCTTTTTCAGTATCATATAATCCATCTTTGAAATAACCTAAAACTTCGCTGGCAGCATCTTCCATATCGAGAATCATTTGTGCATCGGTAATATCAATAATAATTGCCCCACGATCGAGCATTGCCGGCCCAAAACGAATTGTGCCGCTAACAATAAAATTATGAAACATCATACTACCATTCATTGTGGAGCCAAAAAGCGTTACTTCATCGCCAATGTTCACACTAAACCGTTCGGCAAAATCATCACTAATAATTGCTTCTCCCGATTTTGTTGGAATTACACCTTTTACTACAGAATTGCCGATGTTCATTCGTTCTATTTCCTGCGATTCTGGAGAGAATAAATCAACTGCCCGTCCTGCTGCAGGACCTTGCGCCCTGGTTTCACCATTTTCGTCGGGTACATCAATTAAACCTCCAAAATGGGTTCTTGACACCCACTCCATTTCCGAATATTCTAAATTCAGTTTAGTTTTTAGTTCACCAACTTCCATTAAAGCCAGATCGTTTGGTACCTGATCTTTGTTTTCAGCGTAACCCGTGTCATTATTTTAACATGCCCCGAAGTAAATTTTGCATTAATGTCGATTATATCGCCAAAAACACCGGTGAAATAGCCACTCAAAAACACGGTCAGAAGTACACCAATTGAGACGATAATTACCGGTAATAAACTTCGGCTTCTGTCTCTTAATATTCCTTTAAATAAAAATTTAATCATTGTAGTTTTCCTTTAAGTGCGTCGGTTGGTTTCATTTTAGAAATTTTTCTTGCCGGTAAATAACTTACAATTGTTGCCGAAATAACAACAAGAAGAAGCGACATAATAATCAGTTGGACACTGTAATACGGGTAGATTGTTTCTGAAATAGTAATTCCCATGTCGGGTGTGCCGAATGTAATTCCTACTTTATCGAGATAAATAAACAATGGAATTCCATAAGCTGCTCCAACAATTGCGGCCAAAATACTATGCGCCCCACCTTCAACTGTAAAAATACCAACTACCTGAAACCGGGTCATTCCCATTGCAATGTAAGTTCCAATTTCTTTTTGACGTCGGAAAATTGAAAGTACCTGTGTGTCGAAAATGGCAAGCAAAGCCAAAACCAACAATACTATTTGCATAATTGAAGCGCCACCTTTTTTAGCGGATATTAAAGCGTGGAAATCTTTCAAAAGAAAATCCAGATCTTTGAATGCCCAATTTTCTAATTCACCTCCTTCAAAATCTTTGCTGGTTACTAATAATGTAGCCTCGTTTGGCATGTTTGTCATTTCTTGCAAAACATCTAACGACACATAAATTTGTCCGTTATCAACCGGTGGAACATTGCATTTGAAAATTGCTGCAATTTGAATTTCACGGGCATCATAAGTTCCATTTTTATCCCGCCAGCGAACGAGCATATTATCTCCCTCTTTTAACTTGGTCGCTTCTGCCATTCGTTTACCGATAATTGCAAAAGTGCCTTTTTCTGTTGTTTCCAGTCCGGCACTTGGGATTTTTGAAATAGTTTGTTTCGGGTCGATTCCCTTTAAAACAACGCTGCGCATTCTACCTTGCGGATACGCGGTTGCTTCTGAAATAAGTATCGGTGTTAGTTTATTTTCATTTACAAGTTTCTGAATTTTTTCAGATAAAGGTGCATGAGCATCCTGGATTGTAAACGGGTCGAGTTCGTCATATTCGGGATGCCAGAATTGACCTTCACCAATTTCCCATTCTTTAGTATCTTTTATGCCTTGCCTGTTCCATCCGTCCAGTAATCCATTGTAAAAGATGATCAGCACAAATGCAAACGAGAGTATTGATACGTTGAGCCAGGTTCTTAATCCTGCTCCCAACAAATTTTTAAATGCTAATTTTAATGCTAACATTACTTTAATTTTAAAGTTTCCAGTTCAAAGTTTCAGGTTGCTAGTTTCAGAATGATTGATTTGCACATCATTATCCACTTGCCCGTCTTTTAGCGAAATAATCCTTTTCATGTATTTCATTACTTTCTCATCGTGAGTTGCAAAAATGAAAGTAGTTTTTAGTTCTTCGTTAAGTTTTTCCATAGTCTGAAGAATATGGTGCGAATTTTTTGAATCGAGGTTTGCCGTCGGTTCATCGGCAAGTACAATTTGTGGCTTTTTTACCATCGACCGTGCAATTGCAACCCGCTGGCATTCGCCACCCGAAAGCATGTTAGGTTTCGATTTTATTTTATCGGTTAAACCAACCCATTCCAATGCTTGCATAACTGCTTTTTTGCGTTCGGTTCCATTCATGTTTTGTAAAAGAAGTGCAAATTCTACATTTTCGTAAACTGTATAAACCGGCAACAAATTATACGTTTGAAAAATAAAACCGATATGTTGGTTTCTTAGTTTTGCCGATTGTTTATGCGTTAATTCAGCAATCGATTTTTCCAAAACAACCGCACTCCCTTCGCTTGGTGTATCAAGTGATCCGATAATATTAAGCAGTGTTGTTTTTCCCGATCCGCTTGGGCCAACTAAACCTGTAAATTCCCCCTCTCCAAAAGTTAGATTTACATCATTTAAAGCAGTAAAAAAGCCTTTTCCTACCGGAAACTTTTTTACAAGATTGTTGATTTCGATTATTGCCATGTTTTTATTTTTAATGAATTTCTATTTAAAAGGATGTTTTTATTGTTACTCTCATTGTTTCATTTAGTCTTCTTTTATCTTGTGTCTTGTAGCTTGATTCTTGTGTCTATTTACTGTTTTCAATGATTAAATACGAACATTACCTGAATTCCTTTCCCTCCATATAAATTCTGATCGGTGGTTTGTGTTGGAATTTGAAAAACTTCCGGATTCCAATATCCCATAAAAAACAGTGAAATTTTGTCGAATTGTTTTTGCCAGTTTATAAAATTGTACGATTTATTATTTGTCCAGTCGTAATAAACAATTGCACTCAGATTGTCGAACATTCCAATCGGGTAGGAGAGGTTTAATAAAGAAAATGAAGTCGTGTTTTTAAACGAAAATGCCTTTTCACCGTACGATGCAAAAAGTTGCTCATAAATCACATATATTCCATTCCCGATTCCAAAAGTATAATCTGCTCCAATATTCAGTATTTGCTGGTTTGTAAACATATCCAGATCTGCTTTATTGGAAATCCACGAACCTTCTACCCACCAGCCAACTACCATATCGAAACGGGCATCAAAACCGATCCTGTTTTCAGGGATTTCATTAAATGGAGGAATGTTTTCATCTAAATCAAAAGTCGTGGCTTTTCGGTGGTGAAATGAAATTGCTGCTTCACCTTTTGGAACTGGCGTTTGAAATCTGCCGCCTAATTCAGGTTTGTTTTTTGTTGTTTCTGCAAATTCCCAGCCTTTGGGATTTTTGTTTCCATATAATCCCCAAACCCATAAATTGGCATTGTTAAGAAAATAGTAGCGTGTTAGAACTCCCCAAACTCCATCGGTTAAACGAAGCGGATCGCGTGGATCCAATTGGTCGAACCACATTAAAGGGCGAAGAATGGAAGCCGAACCAAAATTTATTTTTTGGAGACCTGCGCGAATTTCGAATTGTTTTGATGAATAACGTGCCCACGCCCTGTAATTTTTAATCTTTCCCGATAAATCCGATTCCGAAAACGGTTTCAAACCTGCATTACCAAAAAAGTTGGCCGAGTATTCAAAATCGATTAAACGGTTGGTTGGTAATTCAATTGAATAATTTAATTGCGGAAGGTATCGTCCACCAAGCCAAAGTGGCAACTCATTGTCTCCATTAAAATGTGCTACCGATGAGAACTGACCTTTAAACTGAAGTTGTGTTTGTTCGGTCGGTTCGATATTTTGTCCATATATTTTATGGCTGAAAAGGGTTATAAAAATTAATATGAAGTTTAGCTTATTCATTGCCGGTTACAATTCCGTAAAATAAAAGGTTCATAGACTCCAAAACAAAATCCTGAGGCTGATTGTATTGTGCAATCAGATTTTTATCTTCCATCAGTTTAAATATTTGTGCAGAATAAGCCAGAATAAAATCAATCTTTACCTCTTTTCTTATGAATCCTTTTTTTTGCGAATCTTTGTAAAAATCAATAATTATCCCCATTGAATTCATCTGTTTTTCTTCCATGTACTCTTTTAAACCGGTTTCAGGATTGGTATAAATGTCGTTCATAAATTCCATGCTGAAATTATCCATCCCTTCAATTTTCATTAAAAACAGTTGTTTTAATTTTTCTGAAAATGGAATTTTGCTGGCTAATATCTGATTCAATTTGGTTATCGATTCTTCAATTAAGTTGTCCAAAATCGTTTTAACTAACTCAATTTTATTGGGAAAGAATTTATAAAAGGTCATTTTGCTAACTCCGGCGTCTTTGCAAATTTCCTCGATAGAAACTCGTTTAATACCGTGTTTCCAAAACAGATCGTGTGCTGTTTTAAGTATGTCGTTGCGTTTCGAACTTGAAATATTATTCATAACATTAAGTGGACTTCAAGAATGTAAATATACGAAAAATACAAATAAATACAAAAAACGTAAGTTATTGTTCAGATAGTTTTATTCAGAACATTTATAAATATAGTTTGCATTTGCCAATTTTTCTGATGTAGAATATTTTCAAGAACATTTTTTTATTAGTTTTAGATTAATCAAAAACCAAATAAATTAAAAATGAAAAATCTTGTCTTTTTGCTGTTTCTAATTATTCTTTTTTCAGGCATTAAAGCTCAAAACATGTCGCCGATACTTGGTGTTGGAGATGAGCGCCCGGAAGTGTTTGCATTTGTAAATGCCACAATTGTTGTTGATGAATTAACCACTCTAAAAAATGCGGATTTAGTAATTGAAAAAGGTAACATTATTTCTCTTGGAAATAATGTTACAATTCCGGAAAATGCCGTTGTTGAAAATTTAAATGGGAAGTATATTTATCCTTCATTTATTGATCTGTACAGCGAATATGGAATTGATTCGAAACCTGTTAGCCGTTCCGGTTCATTTTTCACACGTCCTCCACAATGGGATTCAAAAACAGATGGTCCTTACTATTGGAATGATGCAATTAAACCTTATGTTGACGCAGTGGATGGATTTCATGTAAATAACAAAGATGCAGGAGATTTAAGAAATATTGGGTTTGGGGCAGTAGTTACACAAAAGCACGATGGAATTTTGCGTGGTACCTCAGCATTGGTTTCTCTTAAAAATGATGATGAAGAGGATGTTGTGATTGTAGGAAAAGTTGCAACAGGTTTTTCTATTGACAAAGGAAGTTCGGAAATGAACTATCCGAACTCGGGAATGGGTGCAATTGCTTTATTGAGGCAGACAATGTACGATGCCACCTGGTATAAAAATAACACTGATAAGTCATTTTATGATGAATCATTAGAAGCTATTAATAATTCAAAAGAATTACCGTTAATTTTTCAGAATCGTAATAAATTAGAATTAATCCGATTGGCGGAAATCGGAAAAGAGTTCGGCCTCACATTCATAATGAAAGGAAATGGAGATGAATATCAATTGGCAAAAGAGATCACTAATTCCGGATTACCCCTTGTTATTCCAATTAATTTTCCTGCTGCACCCGATGTGGAAGATGTTTATGAATCGGTTTTAGTTCCATACGAAGATTTAAAACATTGGGAGCTGGCACCAACAAATCCTTCTGTTTTAGAAAAGGAAGGGGTTGAAATTGCGTTTACAGCCGATGGGTTAAAAGACAAAAAGCAATTCAGGAAAAACATATTAAAGGCAGTAAAACATGGCTTGACTAAAGAAACAGCTTTGAAAGCACTTACTAAAACTCCTGCAAATTTACTTGGTGTTCTCGATAAAATAGGAACTTTGGAAGTTGGGAAAATTGCAAATTTTCTAATCACATCGGGCGACTATTTTGAGGCCGATTGTACAGTTTTCGAAAACTGGGTACAAGGAGAAAAATATGTTTTAAAAGAAAAAGACCAGTCCGAACTCGCGGGGAAATATTCACTTGTTTTTAATAATGGCAAAAAGTATTCAACAGAAATTTCGGGAAAATCGGGGATATTTTCTTTAACATTGAACTCGGGTAATAAAAATGAGATAAAAGGGAAGATCAAGGTTTCTGAGAATCTGGTCGCTATTTCTTTTTCAGAAAAAGGAAAATGGACAAGGCTTTCAGGATGGGTAAACGAAAGGAAGTTTACCGGAACTGGTATATTATCAGGTAACGAAAAAATTACCTGGAGCATGAATCAGGAAGGAAAAGTTAAAGAAAACAGTAAGGCAAAGCTTAAAGACGAAAAAGTTATTGAAATTGGCCAAGTTATTTATCCGTTTGTGGCTTATGGAAATGAAGTTCAGCCAAAATTTCAGAATATTATTATTAAAAATGCTACTGTTTGGACATTGGAAAATGAAGGTGTTTTGGAAAATTCTGATGTGTTGATAAAGGATGGTAAGGTAGCACAAATTGGACAAGGATTGAATGCAGAAGATGCAACTGAAATTGATGGAACCGGGATGCATTTGTCGCCGGGAATTATTGATGAACACTCACACATAGGATTAAACGGAACCAACGAAGCAACTCATGCTGTTACCTCTGAAGTTCGGATGCGAGATGTTTTAAATCCCGAAGACGTAAGTTTTTATCGTCAACTTTCGGGCGGAGTAACGTGTGCCCAGTTGTTGCATGGCTCGGCTAATCCAATTGGTGGCCAGTCAGTAATTGTAAAATTTCGTTGGGGTACGTCAGGCGAAAAAATGGTAGTAAAAAATCAGGTAGGATTTTTAAAACATGCATTGGGAGAGAATGTAAAACAATCGAGGCTGCCGGCTGGTATTGCCAATCGTTTTCCACAATCCAGAATGGGAGTGGAGCAATCTATTCGCGATGCCTACTTAAGAGCAGTTGAATACAAAGAAAAGTTGGATGCAGGAAAACGGGTCAGGAAAGATTTACAATTAGATGCAATTGTAGATGTCTTAAATAAGAAAAGTTTTATGGGAATTCACGCTTATGTGCAAAGCGAAACCAACATGATAATTAAACTGGCTCAGGAATTTGGTGTAAAGCCTCACACTTTAATTCACAATACCGAAGGATACAAAGTCGCCGACCAGATGAAAGAATCGGGGGCAGCAGGAAGTTTGTTTGCCGATTGGTGGGGATTTAAATATGAGGTTTACGATGCAATTCCGTACAATGCAGCTATTTTAACCAAACATGATGTACTTTCCTGCATTCATTCGGATAATGCGGAATTGGCGCGCAGATTAAATCAGGAAGCTGCCAAAGCTGTAAAATACGGTGGCCTTTCAGAAGTAGAAGCCTTGAAACTGGTTACGCTGAACCCAGCCAAAATTCTTCATTTAGACGATAGAATGGGAAGTATTAAAGTGGGTAAAGATGCTGACCTGGTTCTTTGGACAGACAATCCACTTTCAATTTATGCAAAAGCAGCAAAAACTTTTGTCGATGGAATTGTATATTATGACATGGAAAAAGACAAAGAAAAATTCCTTGAGATTGAAAAGGAGAGGTCAAGAATAATCGATAAAATTCTTGCTGGAGGTGGTGCAGCAAAAACCGGAACTGAAGAAAAAAAACCGGCGGTCCGTGTGAATGAACAATTTGTTTATGGCGATGATGATTATAGCGAATACACCAAAGAATAACCTTTAAATAGTTTAAAATGAATAATTTATTTAAAAATATAATAATTGCAATACTAACACTGACGTTGAATGTTGCTACTGCCCAAGTTCCTTCCCCTTCAAAAAAACAGGAAAAAGGAATAGTATTAATTGGAGGGACTGCACACCTGGGAACGGGAGAAGTTATTGAAAATTCGGCTATTGCTTTTGAGGAAGGGGTAATTAAATATGTTGGGAAAAGTTCGGAAATAGACACTGATTATTCGGGTTTTGAAAAAATCGATGTTTCCGGCAAACAGGTTTATCCCGGATTAATTTTAATGGCTTCGCAAGTTGGTTTGGTTGAAATAGGTGCCGTTCGGGCAACACAAGATGGCTCAGAAACCGGAACACTAAATCCATCAGTTCGTTCTTTAATTGCCTACAACACCGACTCTGAAGTAATTCCTGTTTTACGATCAAACGGAGTTGCTTTAGCTCAAATTCGTCCTGGTGGTGGAACAATTTCAGGTTCATCATCGGTAGTAAATTTCGATGCCTGGAACTGGGAAGATGCGGCTGTTAAAACCGACGAAGGAATTTGGATGAACTGGCCACAAATGTATTCGTACAGCGGACGCGGAAATAACCGCAAAATGGAAAAGAGTAAAACTTATAATGAAAATGTGCAAAAACTAAAAAGTTTATTTGCCGAGGCAAAAGTCTATAAAGGCGAACCTGTTAATTTAAAGTTGAAAGCCTTAAAAGGACTATTTGATGGAAGTCAAACATTTTATATTACAACTAACGTTTCAAAAGCGATAATAGAGAGCATAAGTTTTGCAAAAAAGGCAGGTGTACAAAAAGTGGTTCTTGCAGGCGCCGATGAAGATGCTTTGTTACTTTCGCAGTTTTTGAAAGAAAACAATGTTTCTGTAATCCTCGCCCATGTTCACCGTACTCCAAAAAGAAAAGACAGTTTTACAAGAGCACCCTATGAACTGGCTGCAAAATTTAAAGAAGCTGGAATAAACGCTGCCATTACTTATTCAGGAGGAACGGGAAGTATGAACCTGCCATTTGTTGCCGGGCATTGTGTTGCTTTTGGTTTATCGAAAGAAGAGGCCTTACAATGTGTAACCCTGAATCCGGCTAAAATTCTTGGAATTGAAAACCGGGCTGGTAGTATTGAAGTTGGAAAAAATGCACATATTGTTGTTTCCGATGGCGATTTGTTAGATATCAGAACAAATAAAGTTATCTATTCGTTTATTTCGGGAAGACAGATAATTCTGGACAATAAACACAAGAGGCTTTACCGGAAATTTTCTAATAAATATGGGCATGAAATAATTGAATAAAATTTCTATGTACGACATTATTGGCGATGTTCACGGACATGCCTCATTACTGAAAAAGCTTTTGCTTAAAATGGGGTATGTTAAAACAAACGGGAGTTTTTACCATTCTCACCGCAAAGCAATTTTTGTTGGGGATTTTATAAACCGTGGTCCCGAAATCCGAAAATCTGTTCGTATTATCCGGTCGATGGTTGAAAGCGGAAATGCCTTTGCAATTTTGGGAAACCATGAAATAAATGCCATCATTTATTATTTGAAAGATAAGAATGGTTTGCCATTGGTTAATAATTCAAATAAGAATTTCCTGTCGTTAATAAAAACGTTAAAGGAATTTACCAACTTTCCCGAGGAGTGGAAAAGCCATAGAAACTGGTTCCGCACGTTACCACTTTTTCTTGAATTAGAGAATATCAGGGTTGTTCATGCTTGTTGGTCAGAAGAGGCTGTTCAGTTTTTTAGGGAGCAGGTTCCATCAGGAAAAATTAAGAAAAAGGTTTTTAGAAAAGTGTACAAAAAACCTAACTCAGAAATTGCAAAAAATATTTGGTTGTTGACAAAAGGAGTTAATTTTAGGATGCCCGGGGATTTAAAAATTATCAATAACAAGGGTGTTGCACCCCGTGCGTTTCGAATGAAATGGTGGGAACAGCCCTTTGGAAAAACATTTGAAGAATTGTCGTTTGAGAGTAAATATATTCTTCCCGATTACACAATTCCGAAACAAATTATCCCACAATGTTTTACATGCGCTGAATCGGAACCAATTTTATTTTTTGGGCATTATTGTCGTTTCAACGGGCCTCATATTATTAAATCAAATATATGTTGTGTCGATTCGTGTGTTAACGGGAGTAAAATACTAACTGCGTACCGTTGGGAAGGAGAAAAAGTACTTAACGAGCAAAATTTGATCCAGGTTAAAAAATAATTTGCAGATTAAATCATTGAAATTCAGTGTGTTGTGACAAAAGAAAAAAAATCATTTTTTGTATTGCAGAAAATAAAAGAAAGTATATATTTGCATCACCTTTAGAAATGCAAAAAGCATTGGATTGAAGGTAATTATTTTAAAAAGGTGGCGTAGTTCAGTTGGTTAGAATATCGGCCTGTCACGCCGAGGGTCGCGAGTTCGAGTCTCGTCGTCACCGCAAAAAGCATCCGTTAATTGACGGGTGCTTTTTTATTTTTAAAAATTAAAAAATTGAGCATCAATAGAATTGGAATTAAGGGCATCTCTAAAAACTCCTTCGCATCAAAATTTTCAGAGTTTTTCAGAGACAATTCAAATTTTTGAAACACTATCGGGATAATGTAATAAAATTTGAAGCAGGATATGGAAAACTCTGAAAA
>Ga0233447_1000985_pt1 | contig 26500 bp, 23 predicted proteins | sample SI_124_October20_3_FD_183014 | JGI IMG/M metagenome (GOLD analysis project Ga0233447, IMG submission 183014) | Seawater microbial communities from Saanich Inlet, British Columbia, Canada - SI_124_October2016_135_MG | ecosystem: Environmental > Aquatic > Marine > Inlet | place: Canada: British...
GTGCTTCTAGTTTGGCAGAAGAGTAGCACTCATCGCCTAGTAATTTATTAATTTTATATTTAATACGAGGGCTCACCAGGCTAACAATATCAAACAGGATTTTTGGAACACTCCATTTTGGAATTGATTTTCCTACCACACCGCACATAGCATTATAAATCTTACGAGAAGAATGCGGTACGCCGTCTGTTGCGATAAATATTTCTCCATTAGCTCGATTATCATCAGCCACCAATAAGATTGCTCGAACTAAATCATCTACATGAATCATCGATCTTCTATTGCCCATCTCGGGCAAGGGCGGAAACCAGCCTTTCTTAATACCTGACAACATTAATTGTAAATTACCTTTAGCATTCGGACCATAAACCAACGAGGGGCGAATGATAGATACATGCATGCCAGACTCTTTACCAATTTTCAATAACTTTAACTCCGCTTCTCTTTTTGTTTTTCCATAAACTCCCTCTGGATCTCCCTGGTTTTTTTCACTTGCACAAACTTTAAAGTCAGGAGCCCCACCTGCCTTGACACTACTAACAAATACAAACTTTTTAACGTTAGACTTTACAGCAAGGTTTGCCAACTGAACTGTAGCGCTCACATTAACTTTATAGTAAATATCTGAAATCTTACCTGTATCACGTGCATCATGTGCAAAGCCAGCCAAATGAAACACTGTTTCAATATTATCCAAAGAATTACTAGGAATGATATTTTTTTCAAAATCACAAACAATTGTATTGAAATTTTGGTTATTATTACGAGACAATATTTTAATATCGCCTTTCAAAATATTAATAAGCTTTTGACCAATAAATCCTGAGGAGCCAGTTACTAAGATAGTATCCAATTAAGTATCTCCGGCCAACAAACTTTTGTAAATTTTTATGTGTTTTTTGCACACTTTATCTATGTCATAATATTGTTCTGCTAATCTCCTACCAGCTAGTCCCATCTTCACACAAAGTTCAGGGCTGTTCAATAAGTGCTTAATTGCATCTGCTAGCGCATCTGAATCGCGAACTGGCACCAGCAAACCACTAACATTTGGATCTATAGCATCACGGCAACCAGGATGATCTGTTGTTATGACAGCACGTCCACATGCTGCTGCCTCAATTAAAACCTTAGGCAAACCTTCACCATAATAGGAAGGAAGTACAACTATTGTAGATTTGGCAAATACTTTTTGAATATCATTGCGATATCCCCACCACTCAACTACTTCCTGAGAAATCCACTGTTCGATCTCTTCTACAGTAATCGTTGAAACATTACCAGGATCTACATCACCCACCAACACAAAACGTGCCAAAGTGCCTTTATTCTTTAATGTTGCAGCTGCCTGAACAAACTCTCGTACACCTTTGTCGGCTAATAATCGGGCAGCCAATACAACAATAGGCATCCCATTATTTAGAGGCACATATTTATAATTACTTAGATTGACCCCTGAGCCCTTTATTAACTCAGTCTTTCTTACGGGTTGACCACTAAGTTTAAGAAGTATTTTCATATCATTTTTGTTTTGAAAAATGAATTTAGAGTTATGATGACCAAGCGCAACTCGGTAGATCCTCCCAATAAACCACCTGCGTATTGTAGCTTTGATACCATTCGATATATATACAGAACCCAAACCAGAAATAGCCACAACAACGCAAGGAACAGCAGTTATGCGACTTGCTATACCACCTAAAAGAACTGGTTTAATTGTAACCAGATGAACCAAGTCTGGATTTATTTTGTTAATAGTGCTCAATATTTGAAAAAAAGTACGTATATTTGAAATCAGACCTGTATTACTACGGGTAATGGTCAAAGGATGAACGATTAAACCCAATGTCTGTAACTTTTCTACACTATCAGTAATTTCAGTTGCAATATGAACTTCAAATCCTTGTCTCAATGCCTCTAAAGCAACAGGTAGTCGATGTGAAATAAAAAACCAGTCAACATTAACTATAAATAACAATTTAGTTTTCAATGTACTTATCCATTTTTTAATATATCACCCAAGCGTAACACTTCAATATTTTCTATAATTACGGTGATGTTCAATCTATCTAGTATTAGCATCCAGCCTCCATCACCATCTTTAATAACCTGGGTGCCTGCACCTGTAGTGTATACCAATTCTTAACATAATTACGACCCGCTCTACCTAAGGACACCCGGTACGATATATCAGCCTGCAGCAGATATACTAGAGCTTCCTGCCACTCATCCAAGGTATTTGCCAACAGCCCATTCTCTTCTGGGACGACAATCGTACTATTGACACCCACCGGCGAAGCAACCACTGGTATGCCACAGGCCATGTACTGAATGAGTTTGTAGCCACACTTGCCTCGCTCCCAAGGAGAGTCATCCAGTGGCATGATACCAATATCGAACTGCTTAATTGAGGCCACCTCTGTATCTTCTGACCAAGGCCAAACTTCAATTATGGTATCGATAAAGTCCTCTTTACGTGCACCAACGGCAACAAAATGCACATGCATAACTTTCTGTAGCGCCTCGAATACTGGAATAAGCGAGTGAAGATAATGGCTGGTTTTTGGTGTACCGATCCACCCTACAATTGGTATATCGTTGACCATCTCCTGCCGAGGCCGGTAGCATTCTATGTCTACTACCGTAGGAATCGTTTCAACACGGAACGCACGAGCTTGTCTAGCACGCTCGGCTAGGTACTCGTTACCGGCAACCACCATAGCCGAATGTCGCATGACCACATCAATCTTCCGCCCCAAAAACAGTCGAACCAGGGCACTCGAATGACAATCGTAGCGATGGAATAATGCATCATCGTAGTCAACTAGATAGGGTACGCCAAACATGTGTAATAATCTTTCAGCAATGGCTGGCAGAAAAGGAAACAATTCTTTTTCAATTATTACTACATCATATCGGCGCGCACGCAACAACACCATAAGTCGACTTCCGTATCCTGAGATCACCTTGTGCCAGCACGTGCTACCTTGGTACAAGGCACGCAAATAGTCATCAGAAAATAGCGGGCTAACTGACACACTGATTCCCTGTGAACGAAAATAAGGCAGATATTGTAGATACCGAACGCGGGAACTCGCACCTAGAGATCCATAGCGGGACAATAGAAGAACTTTCATGGATCCATCAGAAACTGCTCATAGGCGTATTATTGAACATAGGTAAAATTTGCATATCAAGTACGGGTATGCACAAGGTGTTTTGCACCAGTATATCGGCCCACAATATCGGAATCAGCAACCCGGCCATCCATCTTTCGCCCATATAGGTAGGTACAGGATGCGCCATCCATTGCCTGCGGACGTTTTTTCAGTAGGTAGTCAAAGTACCTGAACCACGAAAAACCAAGACGCACGAAAATTTTCATGAGCAATCTTGCTTTGTTTCCAACGAAAAATGCTAAAACAAAGTTTTCGATAGCCCAGGCCAGAGACGTACCGGGGCCGGCTACCATTCCGGCATCAATTTCATCGAAACGATTGAATAATCGTCTATGTCCGCCAAGTGTATAGCGTGTAAAATCGTATGCACCTTCATGGACTTGTTGCATGAATGGTAGTTCCGAATACAACAAACCGCCAACCTTCAATACACGAGCAATCTCAGTTGCTACACGCTCCGGATACATAACATGCTCCAAAACCGCAGTAGTAACAACAGCATCAAAGCAGTCATCATGAAATGGCAAGTCGTGAGCATCACAAAACAGGTCAATATCCGCACCAATATCGATATCCGAATAGACAATTTCAATCTCTCCATACTTCAAGCGCTCATTCAACCACTTTTTTTGACTAGCGCTACCCACCACCAATACTATTGGTTTATTCAATTTAATCAGCTGATCCCTCATCATTTCAAGTATACGTTCACGTGCAAGGTTGACCGACAAACCCGGAACGAATCGCTCCGCCACTTTGTGTAAAGTACTAACCCTTGTTGGAGGATGTTCAGCCATATAGTCGTCCACCCGAAACAGCAGGTTATCCTTGCGAAGCAAGACAGGGCGTTCGTTACTTACTGGAAAGATTTGTCCGCACTGTGTACAAACTAGCTCATTGTCCATCATATGATCTATGAGACAACCGCCACGGCATTGAGGACAACGCAATAATTCACGCATTCTATTGTTAACACTCATCTGACACCATCCTTTAATATTTTCGCCATGTATTTTAGTAGCATTCGGTATGCTGACCAAGTATTTTTCACACCAGCCATATCTCCACTTACTGTGCACCAAGTCATTCGTGTAAGTGGCTCGACAATAATGGTAACGCCTACTAGCAGCCACGCATGATACAATGGAAAATTCTTAAACCCATAAAGTATGCGGCTTCGCATCGAATAGAACAGGCGGTGTGCTTTGACCTTGCTTGATGAGCCACCACCAGCGTGAAATGCCTGGGTTTCAGCAAGATACCAACTATCTAAACCAGTTTGTTTTACCTTTAGAGACAAATCAACCTCCTCATAATAAACAAAAAAACGCTCATCAAATCCACCAACAGACTGAAATACACTTCGACGGATAAAGAAAAAAGCGCCAATCACTTGATCGACTATTCTAGAAGTTTTATGATCCCAATCATTCATAAGCATGCCAGATCCACGGAGTCCAGGAAACTTAACCAACCCCAACGAAGAAGCTAGCAGGCGACTCATGGTTGGGAAATGTGCGCAGGTCCGGCTGACCGCACCCTGCTCATTGACTAGCTGTATTCCGCAAATCCCGATACCATCATTCTCTGGTTGCTCCATGAATGCTAATGGCATTGAAAGGGATGTTGATTCGATACGCGTGTCTGGGTTCAAGAACAGAATGTAAGGCGAATGTCCTTGTTCTGCACCAAGATTACACGCTGCTGCAAACCCTAGATTATCACCAGTACGAATAACATCGACACCAGATAACTCATCGAGGAGATCGATCGATCCGTCTGTCGAGCCATTATCTACCACGATAAGTCTGTCTACTTGACCGTTGCCATACTTCAGAACAGAATCCACACACTCACGCAAAAGGAAGCCGGCATTCCAATTAACAATAACAATATCGATTAACATCTTCCTCTCAAAATATAAGCATTCAAAATAGCCACCGGCAAAAAAATAACCCATAAGTAATCGAATGATCCAAGATAAGGATTGGTGGCATTTACAATAAGAAAACAGAATAAACCACTAAGAGTTGGAACTAGAAGTCCTGCAGATTCTGGAATCCTACGCATCACGGATATGCCTTTGATAAATATCCACACAATAGCAGAGCTGTAGACAAGAATACCAACTAATCCGGTCTGAAATAGTAATGCAACATAAGACAACTCGTAGGCCCATGCTTGGCTATGGTTGCGAACAACCCCTTCTGCTGCTGCACCGTGCCCAGCACCTAAAATCGGGGCGTTTATCCAACCATCTATCAACGCTATAAATTGTCCTTTGCGAACTGATACCGATGATGTATCATTTTCATAATTAAAAGCACTGATAAAATTTTCCCATAAGAGGCTAAAATCTAGATTTATTATTGGAATAATTACAACCATCAAAGCCACCCCAACAATACTGCCAACAAGCATCCACTTCAGAACATACACTCGAATATTGGCCATTAATAGTAGCCCATAAACAACAAACGGTGACAAAAGCGCTACCAGAATAAACGCTCGCCGGCCTGAAATAAGTAGTACAACTATCGAAAGTGCAACAGCTATCCAAGCGAGTGTACGCCAATATCCCTTAAACGGAGGTAAAGCTGGAAAAATAAACAACACTCCCAATAGGAATGGCAGTGCATATATTGCGGTCGACATATTAAATAACCGATATTCTATGATGCCATCATACAAGCCCAGACCTGCGCCCTGCATATCAAAAAAAGATAGCATATCTAAATTTAAACCAAATACACCATCTGCAACAAGTATTATCGCCATCATTGACACCACAATTGCAGAAACAACTATTACTTTTAAAAATGAGAATAATCGTTCAGGTCGATTAACAATACCCATAAAAAAAATATATACCATAGGCCAAAGAACATATACTGTACTAACACGTAATGCCCCAGGTGTATTATTAATAACACCTATGTAAATAAATATCATTGATGCAGTAATGGTCAAAAACCCCCAAAATAATATTGTCTTGTTCAACCTCCACTTCTCACAAATAACATATACTAAACCACCTATCAAAAGTGTAGCTAATAATACACCCCTCTCTACCTGATATACTTTAGGCATAACAAGCATCAAAAAGAAAAAAAACAGGCCTAAATAAAAAAACAAAGCTTTGAAAATATTGTATATAGGAATACTTGGCATATGCTAACCACACCCATCCATTTCTATTGACAAGTTATTTACAGATATAACGCTATCATGCAAATGACATAGATTTAGTATTCGCTCAAGTATCATACTCTTCTTGAAGTATCAACAAGAAACTTAGATGCATCTATTAGACCACTCTTTAATGTTGTAGAAAAAAAATATTGTCTCGCCTTTAGTGATGATTTTTGATATTTAGCAAGCTCAGTATTTGACGTTAATGGCATTAGAATTGAGTTATCCTCCATCGCTTTATCAGTTATATCAAAATTAGGCAAAATATCTCGAGCATAAAATTCAGAGTTGCTATTTAGCGAAGCAGGATAATCAGGAATATTTAGCAAGACAACAGTTTTATGACAATATAATGCACTAAAGATTGACCCTCCGTAGTCACAAATAACAAGATCGGCAGATAAATAAAGTCCCAACAACTCCCTAGATGCGTCAGTATCAACTACAATCGATGATTGAGAAATCATATTGTAATATGCAGGATTTTTCCTGAACCTGTGCGGATGTGGCCTTAATATGATATTGTATGTGTGAGATAGATGCTTTATATGTCTAAGCCACACTTTTACATTTGCATCAGGGTCAGCAAGCCAGTCTAGTCGTGAGGGCATCCATAGGATTGTTTTTTTATTTTGATCTAAATTAAAATCATCATTTAGTAATCTATTTTCAGAATATGGCAAATGCTTCTCATCATAACGAGGATAGCCGATCTTCATAAAGTTAAGATCTGAGTTTTTTTCTACCAAATAAGAATCATATCCACCTATAGTGAAAATAAAATCGAATCTTTTTCTTGTACTTCTTGTCGGAAATGCTTTGGGCAAGTCTAAACCTCTCGGATAAAGGATATTATATTGTCCGACTAGCCTTTCTGGATAAATTTTATTACAATAAAACTGATGTAACTTTCTGTGCCCTTTTGCAGATAGATCACGACCAACTATTTTGGAAAAAAAATGAGCAAGATTACTTTTTTCGAAAACATAACCAAATGTAATAGAATATAGAAAAACCATCCGCTGCACAAAACAATTAGAAAATAATCTTATTATTCCAACATCAGAAACAGGTATTAAAAAATTACCTGTACTTACGAGAACAGAGAATTTTAATCTATTGCGAACAACCTTAGACAGCATTAAAAATGTATACTCCTCAAATTCTTCAAAAAATGAATTGTGCGATTCAGCAGTCTCATGATAATCATTAACAATAAGAATTACATTATCAGGGCTTAACAAGCGTATTAGAGACCTATAATAGTCGTACTGCCTGGTTTCATCTATAATTATTCCAACAATTGGCATAATATTGGACACCGATCCAATACTGAAGTGCGATTTTCCTCCGAACAATTTCCCAAAAAATATCTCCGTTGGCATCATATACTTGTGCTTTTTCATATACTGTCTGTTGAGCTTTCCTTTTTCTCTGTTCATAATCTATATTTAAACACACTTTTTTTTGGGGAAATGTAGCCTGATAAGCTTGCTTGTGTTCTTATGAGACCCTACTCATTACACTCGTTAATTTATATGCCAGCTTTCCTGGATGACATTTTACCATCTCAAAGTATTTACTTTATTATGAGTCCAATATATACGAACAATAATACTTCATTAATATTTGATCTCACAATTCAGAATTGCTTTATGTATGATATTTAGTCATATTCACACAAGATTAAACCAAATCCACTCTAATCAAACCTATCTATCCATTTTTTATTAGACTCCGGTGGAATGGCATCAAAAACATTACAAAACACTTTTATAGCCTCTTCTATTGTAAATACTCCAGATTTAACTTCTGGCCAGTACTTGGCCTCATCAATTCTTATAATATTTCTTATTTTGACGACAATTTTATCTGGTGCTCCAATAGCTTCTAATGCTGCAGCTCGGTGGTGCCCGTGTATTATAACCCAGCGATATTCATCACCCCGAATTAGAAGATCAACGTCAATAGATTTATTAATATCATAGCCATTTTTTTTGATTGATCTATAAACGCCAATCAACCTCTTCGTTTCGACATCAATTTTTTTATCACTTAAAGGCGGTGTAGCAATTGATTCATAAGAATGATAACCATAAATTATATTTTCAGCCAGATTCCCATTCATAAGGGCATCTTTATTGTATTTTACCCATGGGAAAAAGACATCTTCAGGGTGGGATAGCGCTGGTAAAGATTTCAAATTAACACCAATAAAATCATGTACACTTTTGATTCTGACACTATTAGAATAGTCTTTTAGCGCATCAATAACTTTGGAAATATCGTCAGTTATGTGGTACTTTTTTAGTGCGTATATAAATGGATGCAAATAACCATTCATTCCATCCATCATGTAGAAGTAACCAATTATGCCATACTTTTTTTTCAGAGCGATTCTTGCTCCTGTCAATGGATAATGATAACTAAGGGCTAACGGCTCAATATTTTCATACGGGTGTTTTATTTTTTTTATTTCTACATTAAATACAGAAGAAGCAAGCCTTCGTAGACTTAGAAATACCCACCTCTTGAATAATAATAAAAAATCCAGAAAAATTTTATTTTTTGTTGTTTTTGATTTGTATAGCATATTTTATAACTTTACTAGGCATCCATTTAATTGCAGGAAAGAGTAAACTAAATACTGAATAATTTACGCCTAATACCTCCTTAAGAACTTGCTTTTCGATTGCAATAGGCAATTCAAGCCTTGCCTTATCAGACAAGGCTAATTTCAATACTTGAATAATCAATGGTAACCGTCTATCAGAAAAATAAACACGAAATGCATTTTTTCTTTTTCTTGGCGATTTAATAGTGCACGCTGCTTCGGCATAATACATAAAATGTAATAGGGCCGATCCAAAGCCAGTATCTACATTTGACCTAATAACTAGCGGCGCAGAACTAACACAACACCTTGTATCATCCAATATCGCCCTGGATATCCAAAAAAACTGTGGAAAATATGTTTTTGCCAACTTGTAGCCTAGGGTGTAATCACAACTATGCAGCCACTCCATTCTCAATATTGTAGATGGTACGAACGATAGTACAACTGGCTTTGATTCAAGTACATTTTCATATTTTGCTATTCTTCTTTTGCCCGCACTGTCTTTTTGTATCACATCATAATATGGGGTTCCAACAATGTAACAGTCAGGCCTTTCAAACAATAGACACTGATGTATATTTTCTATTTTTACATCAGTAAAATCAGTTATATCGTCATCACAAAGAACCCAAAGGTATTCCTTGGTTGCAATTTCGTACGCCTGCATTAGATTAGCTACTGCACCTATATTAACATGTCTACTTACAAAGTATGCATTTGGTAAACCAATGTCAACAAGACTTTGACTATTCATCCATTCAGTGTCTGGACTATTATTATCTAAAATTGTAATGTGACATTTTGAAAGCTTGGATTTAGCAAGTTCAATTACTAACCCATGAATGGATCTAGGGCGGTTATATGTTATTATGACTATTTCTAGAACATCCTCGATTGATTTTATATGTAAATACTCCTCAGTCATTATTAAGAGCACTATAATAAATCAAATCAAATTCTGAATCTACTTCGCCCCACACACCTAAATATTTATTTGCCATAATGGCAAAATCAAACTGTTGAATCAGAATCTGCATAATTCCAGTCATATGTATAGCGTTACGATCATCATCCCCCATGGTAGATCGAATATATTCAATTTTACCCCATCCAGTAGGTGTAAATTTTAACAGCCCCATGTACTGTCCCTGTACCTCTTCAATAGTTTTAGGCTTATTACCTATATCTGCCAATGTTCCATCCTTGTTTAATTTAAATGTCTCAGCATCTAGCAAAGGATCACCAAAGCGCCCAGTCCACAATTCTAGCCAATCTGGATCATATGTAACCGCTAAATTTGCATCACTGCCCATTAGTAGTTTTACTGCGGATGGTTCATAAAAAATATCTGAATAACTTACGATACACGGCTCTTTTTCCAACCAGTCTGATGCACACGCTAAAGAGCTTACCATCTGTGTTTCAGCCCAACGTGGATTATGAAACTCGACAAGCCCATATTTTTGTAACATTTCATGCTTATATCCAGTAACAATGCCAATATCTGTAATTCCTGCTGCTCTCAACGCTTCCAACTGCCTCTCAAGTAGCGTTTTACCATTTAATTCAACAAGGCATTTAGGTCGATCATCGGTCATATTTTTCATGCGACTGCCACGTCCGGCAGCAAGAATAATTGCTTTCATAGTAATTCTGGTCCGTATTTCTTTAATTTAAAATCATTGTATTGATAGGGGTGACGTAAAGATAACAAACGTGGGTTTCGCCTATTGGCCTTTCCATATTGCAATGGTAGGCCTGTATGCCATTCCAGAACAACGCCACCCGTTGTTTCTAGAATTGCCTGACCAGCTGCAGTATCCCACTCAGAGCTACCCACCAGACGTGGAAAAACATCTATATCACCAGATGCAAGCAACCCATACTTCAAGGCCGATCCAATCGCTACTCTTTGCTTGATTTTATTATCTTCTGCAAAAATATCAACATCAGGATGATCATGAAAGCGACTCACTGCAATATGTATTTCTGATGATCTGCTGACAGTACTAAACAATCTCTCACCATCGCTATCTACAATATATCCACCTAGTTGAGCAGAACCCCAATAGAGAATATCGATAGCAGGGGCATACACAACACCCAACACAGGGCGATGATCCTCTATTAATGCAATGTTGACTGTAAATTCACCGTTGCCAGCCAAAAAATCTTTTGTACCATCAAGTGGGTCAACCAGCCAATAGCGTTCTGCATCTAAATGTAAATCACAGCCTTCTTCAGATACTGTAATTATTCCGCTATTAGCCAGATGATCAACAATCACAGAATGTGCAGCCTGATCAGCATTCGTCAGCGGTGAACCATCCTGTTTATATGTCACATCGAGTGTTTTCTGATAGTGCGCTAGTATTTGTGCACCAGCAAGTCGCGCAGCATCAATAGCCAGCTCTACCAAGTTACGCATCAAACAATGCTCTAGCTCTGTTCATATCGGCATCAACAAAAGGTGCTTCTCTTTCTGGGTGCCACATCCACCCTTCCCATGGCAAATGTAAGTGTCTTATAGCCTCAATAACACCACCTTCGTCAGAGGCCAAAACCTTGTAACCATCAGGTGTGCTTTTCAAACCAAGGTTGTGATAACTATTTACCTTTGCACTAATTTCACCAGTAATAACATGGCGAGTTGCTACATGACCAGAAACATCGCTCAGTACGGAACCGGCAAGGTGTGCCATCATCTGCATGCCATGACAAATCCCTAGCAGTGGTAATTTATACTTTAGTGCATATTCAACCAACCATGTTTCAGTCAAATCACGTTCGTTATATTGTCCAATATCATTACCACCAGATAGTAAAATCGCATCTGGCTTTACCAAATCAATCCATGCTGTGAACACATCAGAAGCCCCATTTATATCGTCAGCAATTCTGCCATAACCATTAGGCACAGGAACTGCTAAGCAATCGATACTCAACAAAAAATTAACCAACTTTTGGTCAAGTGCATCACGGCTTTCATTGCGATCTGAAAACACATCCACACGCTGACTAACTGCAACCACCTTCAAGAAAGCACCTCAATTCGTCGGCTTGCACAGTCTATATGCAGCAGCTGTGCAGTTGACCACTTTTTGTAAAGCGCTTCACCGGCACCAATTACCGAAGGCAGTCCCAGCTCACCAGCTCGTATTGCCATATGTGAGTTTACTCCTCCCCAAGCAGTAATCAATCCAGCAATGGGATAGGAAAACAACCAGTCAAAACCAGGATCTGCGTTGGGAATACAAACAATAGCACCCTCTAGCTGATTTTTGTCTTCACTGCTAACAACAGATGCAGTAATTATTTTTTGTGTAAGAAAATTCGGCTCTGTTTCTGGCCACTCAAAGCCCCAAACGTCTTCAGGCTGGGTAATCAATGGTGGTAGTGAGACCTTTAATGATTCAGCGTAACGCGCCTTGCCTTGCTCAATACTCCTAGACAGCAGATATTCTGGATCAGATGCTCCTATATGAAGCTCCTGAAAAATGCCAATATCACAATAGGTAAGATCGTCTCGACTAATCCCATATTGTGCTGCCACTTCAATCATCAGGGACATAGCATCAGACAGGTTTCGGGTAAAGTTAAATTTTGCAAGCTCTCGTAGTTCTATACCTGCCTGCATAAAATCAAACAATCCTACTGGGTCTGGGTCCAAACCATGGCTATCTAACAATTTAACAACCTCTCGCATCTGAGGAAGAGTTAGCGAAAATGGTTTAACTGGATTTGGAACAGGTGGGCGATTGTCCCAATCAAAATAGATATCAGGCGCTTCATCATATCGTGGCGACAAGATATCATAGGTACCAGGTCGCAAATGACCATAAATTCCTAAAAAGGTTGACTGATCTAAGATAGCGCGATTATGAGCTAACTGACCACTAACTGTTGATATGCCTTCAATAAAGGCATCATAGTCATCTTGTGAAAATACACCTACAGCAACTAGTGATTTAAGCATCTGAATAGCAATAAAGGCCGCCCTTGCCAAACCAGCAAACGGTAAAGTGCCGTAACGCTTAGCATCTTCTATTAACCAGTAAATCCGTTCCAACGGATCGGCACTGGATGACATGAGTGATTCACGACGAGCATTGAGTGTATCTAGTTTTGCTGCATCTTCTCGCCATAAGCCGTCATCAGGGTGAACAATACGATTAGTTAAATTCCGCAGGCTATTGGCAATAGTCTCAAGCTCACTCTTAGAAAATCCTGCTTCTTGCAGCCTCTCCAGTCTCTCAGGTAGATCCATGGTATAGCATGAAAAAACAATTTCAAACTCAACCTTATCGTGCAATGATGGTTTTTTGGCCAGTTGCTCGACATAATAGTCCACCAGTCTACCAGCTAACCCATCATCCAGATCAGCAGGAATAAAAGAATTAAAAGATAATCTTACATCAATATAAGGCAATCCGAAGAAGTGTGGCATAAGGGGAAAGCTTCGTAGATTACGATAGCCATAATTGTGGCGCTGATAAGCCCAGGTAGAGTCGGTAATTAGCTCACGATACAAGCTAAGTGCAAGTGGTTTAGGACGCACCCCTATAATTTCGGCAGGGTTCCAGTCGGGCATTACACCATAAACTGTTTGCTTTCCCATTAGAAATGGGTGTGGACCCATTCCGCGAACAACTTTATTGTAGATCTTTTGCAGTCTATCCTTCTGCGTATTAATTGATTCAGGTGTATCAGTCAATATCAATGGACGCGCCTGCAATAACCAAAGTATTTTAGTATCATTTTCATCTGTTACGGCAAATTCACAGTCAACTGGAGTATCAGTAAATAAAACCAACAATTCATCAAGCAGATCAATAACAGGCATGATTTCTTGTGGAGCTATAGCCTTACAGCTTGCAGATTGCTGCCAAATACGTCCACCAATACCGCCGGTAACTGCAGCTGTATCTTCACCATTACTCCAGTTTACTATACGATATGGTGCACATGTATTGGGATCATGAGAAAAGGCGACCCCTGAATGCACCACAGCCTGTAACATAGGCTGTATCAAGACTTCATCTGAGGGAATGTTTGTTCCATAAGAGGTAATAACCTCATTGACAGCATCATTCAAACTAAACTGATCAACATCGGGTAGTGACAAAAAAGCCCCTGCATTTGAAGCATTTGAACTATCCTCACGACCACAACTGGAACGAACTATCCAAGGTCCAGGCCCTAATTTATCTTCAATACCTGCTAAGCATTTAGTGGAATCCTGCTGCCACTCTTTGATAGTGAAAAATATTAAAGGTGCAATCCGTGCTGTTTTTAAAATACTCTGTAGCTGTACAAGCGTCCCTGCTTTTGTTGTATAAATATGTGACATCTTATTTACCTCCATGACTACCTTTGTTTTCCAATATCTGCTTTATCACCTCATTTGCGATATCTACTGGTTTCTGCTCTTTGTCATAATTAAAAACCATGTCTGGTAATTCAGGCTCATCTATAACTAAATCAAGACCGGCTACGTTTTGCAATTCTCCAGACTTGTATTTCCTATAAATCCCTTTGGGGTCCCTGTGTTGCAAAATTTTTATTGGTACCCTGAGATAAACTTCAAAATACCCTGGTAAATTCCTACGATTCCAATCATGGATCTCGTGAAACAATGAAATTGTTGCAATTACCACAGTTAAACCTTGACTCGCCAACATCTGACACAAATATGAATACTTCATAGCAAGATCAATACGTCCTGCCCGTCCATGGTTTTGTGTGTTTGTGGCAACTGCACCAAACAGCTCACGTAATTCATCGCCATCAAGCAAAACAACTGGCATACCAAAATCACGTAGTTTTAAGACTACCTCGCGTGATATTGTCGATTTACCCGCACCCGATAGACCCGTTATCCAGATTACTTTTGAATTCATTTTTACTTTAAGTATTAAATTAATGTTTAAGGTTACCTGAAAAATCAGATTCCAATTATTTCACTTGGTCTGCCTTGTCGCTTTATTTTACCATTTTCCAGCTCAACAATCAGATCACAATTTTTTAACGTTGAGAGGCGGTGAGCAACCATCAGAATAGTTGTGTCTTTGTGAATATCATCAATGGCATCCATAACAACTTTTTCTGTCTGACTATCTAAAGCACTGGTTGCCTCATCAAATATAAGCACATCAGCTTCTTTGTACAGGGCACGAGCAATACCGATACGCTGTCTCTGCCCACCTGACAAGCGTATACCACGCTCACCTACTACGGTATCATATTTCTGATCCCATGATTGGATTGTGCCATCAATTTGTGCTTTTTTTGCAGCACTGATAACTCTTTGATAATCAATCCTGTCTTTAGGAATGCCAAAGGCAATATTCTCTGCAATAGTTGTATCTGATAGGTAGATAGATTGTGGAATATGGGCAATGTGCGAAAACCATCCTTGATTATTACTAACATTAACTTCTGTATCATCAATTTCAAGTGTGCCTTCTGATGGGTGAAGCAGTGTCATAATGATATCTAACAATGTGCTTTTTCCACTACCAGTTGTACCAACAAATCCTATACGCGATCCTTTTAATATTGTCAGGTTTAGATTATTAAAAATCCAAGGCGCATCTTTATTATAGCGAAAGCCAAGACTATTTAAACGAATGGTTTTATGAAATGAAATACTACCAGTATTTTTATATTCAGTATATTTTGGCAACTGTTGTTCAAGTAGTGCCAAAGCATCCTGCAAGATACATTGTGAACCACGAATAAGTGACCAAGAATTATAAGCCTGTTGTAGCATAGGCAGCATCCGCTGTGTACCGATCGCCAATGCGCCCAATAAAGGGAGGGTCCCCATTAAACCCCCTTCTTCTTTACTCAAAAAAAATGCTAGACTCGTTATAAGAATCATACCCAAAGATTCAACACCATAACGTGGACTTTGACCCATAAACTGGTTGCTTGATATAGATCTTCTTCTTTTTACATCAGCAGCTCGGAAATATTCACAATAAGTGTCTTGCGCGCCATCAATCAATACATCACGAATACCACCCAGCCCTTCTTGAAGAGCCTTAATTGTTATGTTAGAATTATGGCTGATTTTTTTACTATTTCCATGCAGCCGTTTCTTGGTAAGATAGATAAAAAAAACATATATAAAAGCAAACCCTGTCATAGCAACAATTGCCATTACTGGGTGAATTACTATCAGTGTCAACAATATCATTATCAACATGAATATTGAGCTAACAATATACATAATTGGCAAGATAGTTTGCATTACTACCTGATCTGATTTTGTGGCAATGGCCGAAATCACCTCACTGCTATTTTGCTCCAAATGTACTGAATATGGTTGATATAGGGTATTTTTGTATATTTGATAACTCAAATCAGCACCAATAGCATGCGCCAATCTAGTCTGACCCCACAAAAGAGCAATACGCATCAATCCTGCCATTAACGCAGCAATCATAAATGCAGTGGCAAATAGTGGTAACAGCTGACTTGGTTCTGCTATATTCGAATAGTTAATAAAACTCTGAGCAAGTTCATGTTGAAAAAAAGCTTCAGGATTTGCTAACACCCCCAAGAATGGAATAACTGCACCTATACTAATAACTTCTGTCACTGATGCAGCCATAATGAATAACAATACCAAACTAAGCTGTTTTTTACGCTTTAAATTGATATTTTTCCAGAGTCTTTTTAATAAATACCTCACTAAACCAATAACTCCTTTAACTTATTTTGATGTTTTTCTTTATGTAAAAAGAAAAAGTTTGTCTCATTTGTTTCTTCTGTCATAATTGTTATCTCTTTTAACCTGCTACCAACAACAAAATAACATCCATAACCAATCCCTCCAAAAAGATCAATAATTTCATTTGGATGATAATTAAACTTTGCCGACCATTTTCTAAGCATTTCAGTAAACACTATAGGCTTATGTTTGCCAATAGTTTTAATTCCACCTTTAAAAGTTAATAACTCTGCACCCTCAACATCACACTTAATAAAATCTAGTTTTTTAACATTATTATCTTTGAAATAATTATCAAGTGTATCAACATGACATTTGACTTCTATATTCTCCCTGTCATCATTCATAATAGCTGCAGATGCATTGCCAGAGCCTTCTTTATGGAAATAAAAAGATAGATCCTGCTTCTTATTAGACAATCCAAAATTATTAATTTTAATCTTTACGCCATTTATTTTTGCATTATCCACAAGTTTTTCATAAGTTGATAGAATAGGTTCAAATGTATGCATATCTATATTTTTTTTAGCCTTGCATAATCCTATTGCATACCACCCCATATTTCCACCAACATCAAATACAGTATTAGAATCATTTACTAATCTGAAAATCATTTCAGAATCATCTTTTTCATAATTTCTAAAATTTAATATCTCAATAGGTGCAATTCTTTCGTCAAATCGAGTGCATGCTATTTTAATACCTAGCTCCCTTGAAGTTATTATCACTGAATCATCCGTTATTTCAATTCTTTGAATATCTCTATTTTTTATAAAATCAGCATACTCAAAAAAAACTCCATGATTTTCTTTATACATTCTCGAAATAAAATCAGGCTTGCTGACCTTTCCATTTAAATAATTTTCTTCTAATTTTTTCATATTCATAAATAATTCCTTGCTATTTTCTTAAGCCCGCCTTTCATAAAAACAGTCTAAATTTTAAAGTCTTTCCTTTTATAGGCTCTTTACAGGTAGTTTATTGTTTTACCCTAAAGAATGCCGCCTTCATTTTTTACGAGGGGCTGCCTTGTGCTGGTTTTGCTAAATTTAACACTACAACCGATATTACCAACCTCTCTTAAGTGCTAAAATTTTATAATAGGGTTTTTTTATAATAGTAGGACTGGTGTGTCTAGCATAGCCTCTTATGCTGTAAAACTATCCACAACCCTTCTAAAGCCTTTTTCTACAGTTATATCAGCGAACCAGCCTAATCCCTCTATTAAAGATATATCTGGACACGCCCTATCAATAGGGCTAATTAAATAATTCGAATGTTTTCTCTGCTTATGAATAATAGAAATATTTTTCTCGGAAAACTCCTTTACAAGCTTTTCTGCCAAATCACTAATACTAATTTCTACGTCAGAACCAACATTATACGCTGTAGCCGGTTCACCATTAAGAAGCACCTTAAAAAAACCTGCAATAGCGTCAGATATATAGCAAAACGCCCTTGTTGTAGCTCCATCACTAAACAATGTTATATTTCGGTTTTCGAGTATATCCTCTACAAAATCAGCAAATACTCTTCCATCTCCAATCTCCATTCTAGGCCCATACGTATGAAAAGGTCGTACAATTTTTGTCGGAACATTGTATTGATGGAACCATGCAACACAAAGAGCTTCTCCCGCCCTCTTTCCCTCTGAATAGCAAGATCTAATATTTAGTAAGTCAATATAACCATAATCACTTTCTTTTGTTGGAATTTTTTCAACCTTGCCATAAACTTCACCACTTGAGAGAAACATAAACCCTTTGCTTTTCTTGGCTCTAGCCAATTCAAGCAACTCACGAGTTCCTGTAATATTAGCATCTAACACCTCGGCAGGATATTGTGAATATTGATTAGGAGACGCTGGACTTGCTGCATGAATAATATATTCCAAAGGCCCCTTGATGCTTATTCGATTACAAACATCATTTGCAATAAATTTTAAATCATTTCTATACTTATAATTTGAAAATCTATCGCGAGCTTTGTCTGAGTTTCTAGTCATAACCAATATATTTTTAGGCCCATGTCCAGGAAAAATAACACTTATAGCCAATAGTGTATCAACAATATACGAGCCTAATAGTCCAGCACCGCCAGTAACAAGAATCGTAGCACCGTCAAAATTGAACCACGGAATATCTGCTGACAAAATGTTTTTAATGTCTTCATCTATAATGCGATTACCTGAAAGAGTATTACTCCTCATTACTAACCAACGGAATAATCATTTCTTTTTCCAACAAGTCTCTATCAAGAAGTGGTGACATATCCTCTAATGGATTTGAGCGCATACTTCCATCTGACAATTGTTTAGATGCAACCCTGGGTTCAATAATTTGAAAAGGGTCTATCATAAGATCAATAACCATAGGGCCTGGTGTCTTCATAATTTCTATAATATCATTTTTTATATTAGATGCATTGTGTATACGCCTCGAAGGAATTCCGTACCCTTCTGATAGCTTAATAGTGTCAGGACAACTTACGCCACTAGAAGGGTCGCTACCCACCAAAAACCCATCAAAATATGCCTGTTGGGTCTGCTTAATACTTAAATAACCTTCGTTGTTAAAAATAAATATTTTTATTGGAAGATTGTTATGACGAATGGTTTGTAATTCTTGTACATTTAACTGCAGCCCACCATCACCATTAACACAAATAGTAGTAGCTAAATTATTTGCATAACAAGCACCAATAGCAGCAGGCAATCCGTAACCCATTGGAGTAAAGCCACCATTACTAAAGGCCTTTTGTCCTTTTTTAACTTTAAATGCAACCGTTGAGCAATAAAAAGTAGCACCCTGATCCCAAACTAATGATGTTGATGCATCAATGTTTTCAGACAGCACCTCATAGAAATAGTATGGATCTACATAGTCTGTTCGATTACGCATAAAATCAGTAACATTGGGAAACACCTCTCTCCAGTGAGAAACTTTCTTACGCCACTCTTTATATACACTCCATGTTGTGCCTTCAGTCTGAGAATTAAATTCATTAAAAAAATTAGGCAAGTCTGAATAAATAGGGAGATCTATCTTAATTAAAGAGTGTTCTAATTCTGCTTTATCTATATCAACCACAACAACACGAGCCTGGCGGGCAAATAAATCTGCCTCATATCCGGTAACTGGGCTTGATAATCGAGTTCCAAGACAAATTAAAAGATCGGAATTCTGTATTGCAAAATTTCCCGATCTTTGTCCATAAGTTCCCACCTGTCCAGCAAGCAATGGATGCGCATCCTCTATAAAATCAAAAGCATTCTTGGTTAATGCCACAGGTATGTTCATCTTTTCTATAAAAACTCTAAAGTCTTCTTCCAAAGAGGCAAGTTTAATTCCATATCCAACTAAAAAAACTGGTCTTTTTGATTCTAAAATCCATTTTTTTAATTGAGAAATTTGACCGCTAGAAGGCTTTGGAGAAATATCTGGAAACTCCAAAACTGGGTTAAATTTTTTATTCTTTTTAGGATCTATAATTGCACCTTGAATATCTAATGGAACATCAATCCAAACAGGTCCTGGCCTTCCAGACTTACACAGAAAAAATGCTTTTTCAAGATGGTATTCAATCTCACTAGGATCCATAACTGTCACGGCATATTTTGTAATAGAATCAACCAATTTAGTAATATCAGCCTCATGCACTCCGAGTTGACGCAATCCTGTATCAGCTATCAACGCTGTTGATTTGGCCTGCCCACTTAGCACAAACATAGGGATGGAATCAGTCCATGAACACATTACACCGGTAATTGCATTAGTTCCAGCTGGACCCGTAGTCACAAGAGCCACCCCTGGAATACCTGATATTCTCCAATACGCCTCTGCAGCCATACTTGATGCTTGCTCATGATGATTACAAATATAGTTCATTTTTGGGTGTCGGCCTAATGAATCTATTAAATGCATTGCTCCGCCACCCGACAACATGAATACATCTTTAACTCCCTTTTTACTAAGGAAATTTATTACAAAATCAGAAACTTTAATGCTATCTTTACTTTTTCTCATTGCCCTATCTCTTTTGAAAACCAATTGTTAATAGCGTTTACATTGCTATAGATAATAGAACTGTCAACTTGATAAGTAATAAATTTCATTCCCATATCTAGCAACCATTTTATATCTTCTTGTGTTTGCGGGACAAACCCACCTGCATATTTGCCATATTGGTTAACCAAGTTAACGCCTTGTTTTATTGCGCTAACAACCTTATTATTTTTAACATCACCATGACAACCTAAACTCTGAGATAAATCGTATGCACCAAAATATACAATATCCACTTCATCTACCTCAAGGATGTTTTGTAATTCATCCAACCCTTCTTTTGATTCAATAATAACAACGTTGAGTATTTCTGTATTGGCTCTTAAGACATAATCTTTATTATGTGTATTGGTGAAGCCACCAGCCTTAGAAAAAGGTGTGAAGCCTCTATTGCCTTTAGGAGAATATCTTGTATGCTGAATTAATTTTTCTGCTGATTCTTTAGAATCAATATGCGGCGCCACAATACCATAAGAGCCCTGATCTAAAGCCTGCAATACCATCCACTCTTGATTCTCTGGAATTCTAACTAAAGGTGTGCACTGAGATGAAACTTCGCAAGCAGATATGTGCGAATGTATATCGTTAATAATAAAAGGCCCATGCTCTAAATCTATTATCTGAAAATCAAACCCTGCCTGAGCAATAATTTCTGTAACGATAGGCGATGCTAATGTATTCCAAATACCAATAACTGGCTTTCCAGATTGAAGTTTATCCTTTAATTTATTTTTATTTAACATTTGACCTTTACAGAGTTTAAATTATCAACAATTTCTATATTTTCACCTAAAAATGCGGCTTTATTTGACATACCAGTTAAAACGCCAATATTTGCAAAAATTTTTGCCGATTGCGCCATTTGCAAATCAACAAGGTGATCGCCAATTACCAAAGAATTATTTGCAGATACATTTAGCTTATTCATTACATGCAAAGCTAAATCTGCTGATGGCTTAGTTTTTTCTACTGCATCACCACCAACAATAATATCAAAAAAACCATCCAGTTTAAGCGCTCTCATTGCTGCAATTGCTCTATGTGTTATATCTGTTGAAACAATTGCTATTTTAATATGGCAATCCTTTAGACTTTTCAGTAATTCTCTAACATTTGGTAATACACTTAACAATGGCAGAATATCAGCCTCTGTTGATTCGTCCACCTCTTTAAACAAGCTCTCTATTTTATTATTGCTGACATTAATTTTATTTTCTATTAAAAAACGAGTCACTATATCAACAATAAATTCTCTGGGCTTTATGCCAACAGGGCCATCGGGCTTCATTTTATTATCCCTCACATTAACACCCATCAAATCAACAAGTTTGTTTTTTATTTCATCATTCGCGTCATTAAAATATCTTTTTACTAAAAGTTCAGCCCTTAACTTGATCATAGATACCCAATAATGATGAATGTCAATCAATGTGCCGTCTTTGTCAAATAAAACCAACTTTATATTATCAAAATTTTTATTGTTAGCAATAATCTCTGACATTGGTCATTACATATCTATTGTGCCAACATTGGCCACTACTAATTCTTTGGCTATTAAATAACCTTGATTAATTAACTCTTTATCATTGTAAAAATTCTCATCATCAACAATATTTTTTACTATCTTTCTAGCAAAAGTTCCTAAAGACGACCCTTGAAACTTTACACCTACTTGCCCTGCTAAAACCGTTGTTAGTGAATTAGTACCACCTGAGAGTAGTTGATTAATTTCATTTTTTTTCTTGTAGATAAGAATATTTTTAGATTTTCGAAGCTTCATATTAAATCTTTTATTTAATATATCAGCCGTAGCAATAGCTTGTAAAGTCGTATTAAAATCATCCTCACCACCGCTCATCGGATAGCCATCTGACTGAATAATTAATCGATTTCCGGCAATTTTTTTTGCCTTCTCTATGCGATTTTCAAAAGTAAAATTTGACAAGTGTAATCTATCTAAACACATAGAATTATGATTGTCAGGGTTAACTTCATTTACCATTTTCCACTCTTGCATAATAGATTCATCTTCTGCCACTGCTGCATGTAATTCTATTTGCTCTGCGCCCGCTTCTAAGCATTTTGGTAATAATTCTCTTAGCGTTCTTTCATTGTGTTCATAGTGAATAATATCTGATCTTGGGCATATAGCACTACAATTTCCACACCCGATACATTTTTCCTTAATAACAATCAAACTCTCAGGAATTGCATCTGTAGGACAGACAGGAATACATAAATCACATTTTAAACAAGTATCTAAATTTATATAGGATTTTCGAACATGATGATCGCCAGGCATGCCAACACTCACCATGATAAAAGGCCTTATTTTTAAATTTATGCCGAATTCTTTAGCTAAATCAAATGCAATATCAATGCCTTCCATACAAGATTTAACAACGTCCACATTGGCTGAAACATCCATTCCTTTGGCACCTGCTAAAGTATATAAAACCGTTAATCTTTTAACCTCTTCAGCATCTTCGTTACCAGCTCCACACACAAGTTTAAAGTATTTACTTGTGTCAAGCAATTTTTGCATTGTATTAAATCTATTCATTGGTTTTTTTTAAGAAACTTATAACTATCTATTAAAGAAACGCTATCATTTTTCAATTCATTAATATGATTTGGATGGGGGTTGGCAATGCCAGTTATAAAAGACTCTAAAGAATAACCCCAGTCAACTCTGTCTGCATAACCCATAAACGTATCTTGAATTACGCTTAACAAGCAATCTAAAGCAAATAAACTTTTACTCTTAAGCATTATAAGCGACTCTTAATAGCCTTCATTCTTCCTGAAACTTGTTTAAGCGTTCGATCTAATGAAACTTCACGAGCCCTCAGAAGCTCAAATTCTAGTTCAATAGCATGATTTAGCGCATCTTTATTAACAAAAATATCAATCGGTATAACTGCTTTTCTAGTTTCAACAAAGTCCAGCAAACTTAAAAGTTCTTTATCATTATTTAGGGATTCCTTAGTTAGTCTACTTATAGATCCTCCCATACCAACTTTTAAGCCTCTTGATTTTGCAGCAATCGCTACTTTCTTAACCATGGAGGTTATTATTTCCTCCTCAACATTACTCAGTCTAATTGATGCTGATAAATCTGTGCGCCCAATAGTCACTTCATTGAGGTTTACGCCTGCGTCCAAAATAGATTCAATATTTTCCACTGCCACGTTTGTCTCAATTGTGACACCGAGTTGTTCAAATCCTCCATTTTCTGTAGATCGCATGTATTTTTCCATTGAAAATGAAGATTCAATCATTGGGCAAACTAATCTCTTTACACCTATTCTGGACAAATAAGTTATGTCGGAGTTAGCCTCACTTCCACTAATCTTCACTAGATAGTCAAGACCATTTCTTAATGAGTAAACCAACTCTCCTGCTATTTCTATTTTCGACAACCCTTCTGCCTCAAGCTCACCTTTTAGTGATTTAAAATATTCAAAATTAATGTCCATTTCCCTTCCTTGTTTGTTGAAAAACATTCATTTAAAAGTTCACGCCAAAAAACTCTTCCATTTTTTCAGCTATATAATCTAGCTGCGCTTCCCCTAATCCAGGATAAATACCAAGCCATAACGTTTGATTCATAGTTATGTCAGTATTAATTAAATCTCCAACAATGCGGTATTCAATATCACTAAAATAAGGCTGTTTAGTTAAGTTTCCTGCAAATAATAAGCGTGTGCCAATTTTATTCTGGTCTAAATACTTAGTTAGATCCACTCTATTCACTCCAGAATCACTCTTTACAGTAACTGGAAATCCGAACCATGAAGGTGTTGAATTTTCAGTTGGCATTGTCAATTCGATAAAATCAGTAAGTGTTGACAGCCTGTTGCTTAAATATGAAAAATTAGAATTACGCTTTTTAATAAACCCAGGCAAACGTTTTAACTGCGCCAAGCCACAGGCTGCCTGCATATCACTAATTTTAAGGTTGTAACCAAGGTGTGAATAGGTATATTTGTGATCATATCCTTTTGGCAACCTGCCTAATTGTTGTTCAAATCGTTTTTCGCAGGTATTGTCGCAACCTGGATCGCAGTAACAATCTCTACCCCAGTCTCTAAACGACTCAGCAATCGTAATTAATTCAGAGTTATTGGTGAATACAGCGCCACCCTCTCCCATCGTAATATGATGTGCTGGGTAAAAACTACAAGTAGCAATATCACCAAACGTACCTACATGCTGGTCATTGTATTTTGCACCCAAGGCATCACAGCAATCTTCAACTAGCCAAAGATTATATTTATCACATAATCCCTTCACTTTTTCAAGATTGTATGGATTGCCTAAAGTATGGGCAAGCATAATGACTTTAGTTTTTGGTGTTATTGCTGCTTCAATTAAATCAGCATTTACATTGTGCGTTTTTAGATCAACATCAACAAATACCGGAATAGCGCCAAACTGAACAATTGGATTTACCGTGGTAGGAAACCCTGCAGCAACACCAATCACTTCATCGCCTTTTTTAATGGCTCTATCGCCTAATTTTGGAGATGTTAAAGTGGCAAAGGCGACTAAATTAGCAGATGAGCCTGAATTAACCGTAATTAAATGCTTGATACCGATAAATTCAGATAATTCTTTTTCAAACTTTCTATTAAAACGCCCAGCCGTCAGCCATCCATCTAGCGATGCATCAACCATGTATTGTAATTCAGTTGCGCCCATTACCTTGCCAGATGGCGGTACAACACTTCTACCTGGCTTGAATGTCTTTTTTGTATATTTTAGATTTGCAAATTCTTGCACAAGCCCTGCGATTTCTAATCTTAATTCTTCAGCGGTTTTCATTTGTTCATATCTCTCGTATATTCCTCAATTTCTACTAAACATATAGCCTGCATATCTTCTTTATCAAGCCATGCTCTATGCCAGTCAATAATTTTTTCTAATGTATGGCTTAATCCCCATACTGGCTGCCAGCCAAGTTTAGATTCGGCCTTTGCAATATCCAGCTTTAAAAAATCTGCCTCATGTGGATTAGAATTTTGATCAAGATCCCAGCTGGAATTTGGCCATTTTGAAATCATTTTATCTAAGATCCAATCTACTGGCTTTACATCTTGTTCATTTGGGCCAAAATTCCAACCCTCTGCATATTCTTTTTGATCTTCATAAAGCTTTTGTGCCAAAATCAAATAGCCTGATAATGGCTCTAAAACATGTTGCCACGGTCGGGTCGCTTTAGGATTGCGAATCACAACGGGCTCGCTCTTTTCAAAGGATCTTAAAATATCTGGAATTAATCTATCGTCTGCCCAATCGCCACCGCCAATTACATTGCCAGCTCTTACTGAGGCTACGCCTATGCCTTGGTCTTGTAGAAAAGAACGCCTATAAGCTGAGGCAACCAACTCTGCACAACCCTTGCTACTACTATAAGGATCGTATCCGCCCATAGGGTCACTCTCTTTATAGCCTTGAGAGCGCCCATCATTCTCATAGCATTTGTCAGTTGTGATGTTTACAATCGCCTTTAGATTAATGCAACTGCGTGCCACTTCTAGCACCTTGGCAGTGCCAATCACATTAACTTCATAAGTTTCAATAGGTGCATCATAAGAGTATCTAACCAAAGGCTGCGCTGCCATATGGATTAAAATGTCAGGATTGAAAGTTGTCATACTCTCATGCAAAACATCTTGATCTCTAATATCACCTATCTGTGAGTCGA
>Ga0233447_1000987_pt1 | contig 26487 bp, 25 predicted proteins | sample SI_124_October20_3_FD_183014 | JGI IMG/M metagenome (GOLD analysis project Ga0233447, IMG submission 183014) | Seawater microbial communities from Saanich Inlet, British Columbia, Canada - SI_124_October2016_135_MG | ecosystem: Environmental > Aquatic > Marine > Inlet | place: Canada: British...
GTCAAGGTTTCCAGTTTCTTCTCCTGTCTGTGTCATTTCTACAGCTAGATTTGGAAAGAAGAAAGGACGTTTTTTAAATGTAGCGGATAAAGGTTCTCCTTCCTTCACTTCAGTAATAAGTGATTCTAGTGAATTGCTTATGTATACATTGCCGGTAATATTAGCTGTTGCTTCAAGCGCTTGTACCAGAGAGACACCACTACTTACTAGGGAGCCAAGCGACAATGTAAAGCGAGAAAGAGATACTTCATGTATCAGTTTTCCGATTAGTGGTAGTTGTAGTTTAAATTTGTCAAATGCCAAGCGTCCCTGTTCTTTTTTCTTAAAGTTGATGAAAGCAATAATAAGCAGAACTATGATTATTAATACCACCCACCACCATTTGCCAAAAAAATTGCTCAATGCTATTAGTATACGAGTTGGTAATGGGAGTACTATACCCATATCTCCAAAAGCATTTACAAAATTTGGGACAACGAACCCCACAAGCACGCCAATTGAGCCAAGCATAATAATACACATTACTATTGGGTAAGTCATAGCACTTTTTAATTTTGATATCATTATTTGATCTCTTTTTCTAATATCGGCTACTCGTTTAAGAGAGTCATCTAGCACACCACCAACTTCTCCGACTTTTACCAAATTTATATATAGAGTGTTAAAATACTTGGGGTAAGCAGCAAATGCATCGGAAAGAGGTATTCCTTCAAGAACTTTAGTATAAATATCCCCAATTAACTTTTTAAGTGTTTCTTTGTCAGATTGTCTTTCCAGTGAATGGAGCGCTTTAGCCAGTGGCATTTTTGCTTTAAGCAGTGCCGCAAGGCGTGTAGTAAAATTAGAAATATCTGATTTTGTTATATTTTTTGAACCAAACAGCTTTTTCTTTGAAGACTTTGCGGAAGCTTGTGATATAGAAACAGGCGATAACTTTAGTTCTTTAAGCTTTGCAATAGCCATAGTTTGATCATTTGCTTCCAGAGTGCCTTCCGTGATATTCCCGCCTGGGTCAATTGCTTTGTATGAGTAATTTGCCATTAAATACCTAAAAGTTTTTTCTTTTCTAAATTACTTTATTTAATCCATTTGTGTAACTCTTAAGACTTCTTCTGCGGTAGTAATCTTGGATAATATTTTATTTATTCCATCTTCGCGCATTGTTACCATACCGTTTTTAATAGCGGCTTTACGGATAATATCTGTAGAAACGCGTTGGTTTACTAATTCACGTATCTCATCTGATAATTCAAAAAATTCTATTATAGCAGTACGGCCACTGTAACCGGTATTATGGCATTCATCACATCCTGCTCCGTAAAAGAGTTTTGCAGGAATTTTCTTTTCGGAGGTTTCAAAGAGAGTTTTTGCTGTAAGCGTAGGAACTTTTTCTTTTTTACAGAATTTGCAGATTTTTCTCACAAGTCGCTGTGCCATAACCGCATTGATTGAGGAAGATATCAAGAACGGTTCTATGCCCATATCAACAAGCCTTGTTACGGCGCTGGGTGCGTCATTAGTATGTAGTGTAGAAAAAACCAAATGACCAGTAAGAGCAGTTCTTATAGCTATTTCTGCTGTTTCTAAATCTCTCATTTCTCCAACCATTACTATATCAGGGTCTAAACGAAGTATACTACGAAGTCCAGCTGCAAACGTAAGACCAACTTTGGCGTTAACATGGATTTGTGTTACACCCGGGACTTCATATTCGACAGGATCTTCAATTGTGATTATTTTCTTCTCTCCTCCTTTAATTGACACAAGTGTAGCATTGAGAGTTGTTGTTTTACCACTTCCAGTTGGTCCTGTAACCAGAATTATGCCATACGGTAGTTTAATCTGTCGTTTAAAAATATCCAGTTTTCTCTTATCAAATCCTATTTGTTTTAAATCTACTAATGTTCCGCTTTTATCGAGTATCCTGAGCACAACTCCTTCTCCATGGAGTACTGGTATTGTTGCTACACGAAGATCATAGGATTTATCCATAAGGTTTAGTGAAATACGTCCATCTTGTGGAATTCGTCTTTCTGCAATATTCAAATCAGCCATAATTTTTATTCTGGAGATAATAGCTGGATAGAGGTTTTTGGGATATCTAGCGGATTCTTTTAAAACTCCATCTACACGGTAGCGGACTACTGCTTCTTTTTCATACGGGTCTATATGAATGTCACTAGCGCTGATCGATATTGCCTGCATAATTATCAAGTTAACACGTTTGATAACTGGAGCTTCATTTGCTATATCTTCAATGGATTTTTCATCCATTCCTTCACTGATAGACAAGTTTTTTAGATCATCAGTGGAGCCTTCTGTGAAAAAATCCCTGATAGAATTTAGTCTGCTTTGGGCTACTAGTATCAGCTTTGTATTCCATCCCGTTTCTGTTTTTATTTTATCTATCAGCTCAATCTCCATTGGATTTGATATGCCGATAACTATGACATTCTTTTCTTTGAAAAGAGGTAAAATATCTGCTGCGTTCTGAAGTTCTTTGCCTAATTCGAAGTATAGTGTTTTGTCAAGTCTTGTATCATCATTATCTATTGCAAGCCAATCCAAACCAATAGAATCAGAAATTAAAGGCATTAAAACAGATTCGCTTATGTATTTTCCATTGAGGATTGTTGTTAAAAGAGGGATATTCGAATTTAATGACAATGAGTCTATTTCGTTAAATCTTTTCTCATCAATCAATCCATTTTCAGTAATAATTTTTTTTAAAAAATTTCGATCCATGATTTATTGTTTTGGTTACTAGTTATTGGTCTTCATTTTACGATTTGGCTTTAAGTGGTAGAAGTACTATCTAGGGCAAGTTGATTTTTCTTACTTCAACTTTTCCCAGATACTGTCTGGAACTACCCTTGATTTACGTTTAAGTTCTTTGGTCTTATATTTTATAATATTATTCTCTTTATATTTTTCCAGATAACCCTGTTTGACAAGTATATCAAGGTAAATCTTTACTTCAATCCTATCTATATGCAGATCTGCTGTTTGCATAAAATCACTTACTGAGATCGCTCCTGCGTTTAGGACAGATAAATAAACATCTCTGATTGGGGCTGAAAGGTCAAATAAACCTATTATGTTAGACGCCCCTTGATTGTCTATAACGTTAGTCATTTTTTATTTTTTAGATTAATAAATTTGAGTGTTAAACCTGCCAAAAAATATGTTAAATAGCAGCGATTAGACTGTTTGCAATATTATTAATTTTTAGAGACCACTCTTCATTAGGAAATCGTGCACAGAGAAGCCCGTTGCTTGCCAGTTCTGTTAATTTATACGTATGTGGCAAAATTTCCGCTACACTGCAGTTAAATGCCTTTATTACTTCATCTCTCACTTGTTTTTTATTAAAAGAAGGTGCTACCATATTGGCTATTATTGAGATCTTTTTAACATTTAATTTATGAGCTATGTCGATTGTTACACTTGTCCCTTGAAAATCTTGTTCATCGGGTCTCATTACAACATACAAGACATCTGACATAGCGATTGAAAGAAGTGTTTCTTCGTTCAGTCCCGGGTGTGTGTCAATCAATAGATAGTCAAGTTTAAGGTGTTTTTGGATTTTGGCAAATGCGTCGGCTAATGCAGAAACATCATAACCATCTTTTAGTATTTTAGTAATTGCGCGTGTGTTTATACTGCATGGGATAAAATGCAGGGAATTTTCTGGTAAATTTAATTTGCTAGATATATCTATTGCTATTTTATTGATATCCATATTATTAAACAGAAAATCATTCAATGTAGGTCCTTTGTAGTTCAATAATTGCAGAGGAACATGTATGCCTGGAGATTGAACGTCTGTATCAATAACACAAACTTTTTTACCTCGTGCTGCAAGTGCATAGCTGAGATTGCCGGTGATGTTGGACTTGCCAGTACCACCCCGAAAAGAATGTATCGAAATAATTTTGTTCATAATATATCTTCACTTTAAATATTTAATAGTTTTACTGTTGAGTAAGCTATATGCTATATTATAACATATTCGACTAAAAAAAACATAAAAAGAACATTAATTCTTAAATAAAACTCAAAAAAATAAATTTTGCATTACAGTCATATGCCACATTGTATAAAAAACATAAAAAAGTTTAACTTAAAATGGAATTTTTTAAAAAAATTAAGAAATTTAAAAAAACGGCTTCAAATATTCTTAAAAACCATCGGAAACCTTTAACAATTGCCTTAAAGGATAATTTTAATGTAGACTCATTTGCAAGGTTGAGAAAAGGAGAAATAGTTATTTCTAGAGAAATTCTTCGTTATCACATTAAAGAAGCCTTAGCTCAGGAACAGTTTGTAGATTTAGAGTATTTGGCGTGCACTGATTCGGGAGTTAAGGTCGGGCTGTTGATAGAAAAATTTAAAACTAGTATTACTGCTGAAATAGGAATGTTTATCGAAAAGGCTATGATAACTTTCACTGAGCAGCAAATTGTGATAAATATTAACAGCGAGAAAGTTATTGGCAATAATCTTTCCGGAAAGCTAGTATCAGTCTTAATTGGGACAATTATTTCTGGGGTTGTTAGGAAAACTATTTTTTCAATAGACCTACCTATACATTATAACAAAAAGTATAATATTGCTACAATGAATTTAAGTAAGGTTCCGGCAATAAGCCGTATGAAAAAACCTGCTGTGGGGTCTAAGTCTATTCTTGAATTTATATCTGTTATTGGTGCAGAGCATATAGATACCGGTATTATTTTAAAATACAGGGTAAAAGTGTTTTGACTAGATTTCTTTGACGGAAGGGCTACGGCGTTCTATCTTTTTTTTATAAAATGATTATTGAAATAGCATCTTTTTATAGTAATATAAGCTTTCATTCTATATTATATTGCACGCTTGAATTTTACAAATAAGATATGAAAAACCTAAATTTAGCAGAATTATATACGTAACTCTTCATTTAGCCTCAAATTTATGATTTATAAATATAGCTAAGATATAGTAAATAATTAGGAGTAAAAATGACTGGAGAATGGTTAACGATTACAATAGGCATAATACTTGTCAACAATTTTGTATTATCACAGTTTTTAGGAATATGTCCTTTTTTGGGGGTATCAAGGAAATTAGGGCCTGCCATTGGCATGTCCGGTGCTGTGATTTTTGTTATGACGTTAGCTTCATTTATTGCGTCGATAATTTTTAATCATATTTTGAATGTACACATTGCTATTCCCATATTTGGACATCTTTTTAAAGGTAACTTGATATTTCTTCAGACATTAGTTTTTATAGCAGTGATTGCTTCTTTGGTGCAGATTGTGGAACTTGCATTGCAAAAGTTAAGTCCATCTCTATATAGTGCACTTGGCGTATACCTCCCTTTAATCACTACAAACTGTGCTGTAATGGGATGTGTTCTGCTTAATGCGACCAAGGATAGGAGTGTGCTACATTCAACGGTGTTTGGCTTTTGTGCTTCTTTAGGATTTTCTCTCGCGTTGGTATTGTTTGCGAGTTTAAGAGAAAAATTGGATTTAGCTAGAGTTCCGAGATCAATGGAAGGAACTGCTATTGCACTTATTACTGCAGGAATACTTGCAATGGGATTTATGGGATTTTCAGGACTTACAAAATAGATTTGTCTAAAACGAATATCTAGAATTTGCTTTGTTGAATATGCTTCTTGCATATTAGAGCTTTATTAGTAGAAAAACTAGAGTTAGCTTGGAAAATAAAAAAGATAAAAGGCACTTCGTGTCAGATTCACGAGAGGATTAAGAGTATACTATGTTTGAATTAGTAGTGTTATCTGTTGGATTAATCGTATGCATGGGGATTTTGCTAGGCCTTGGTATAGGGCTGACAGCAAGAGCTTTTGAGGTGAAACAAGATCCTAGGATAGAGCTTGTTATAGACGCTTTACCTGGAGCTAATTGTGGTGGCTGTGGTTTAGCTGGTTGTGCTGATTTGGCCAAAGCAATTGTTGCTGGCAAAGAAACTGTAGCTAAATGCCCCGTCTGTACTTCAGAGGGTGCTTTAAAAATAGCAGAAATATTAGGCACAGAAATAGTACAAAATACCGTTAGAAATGTGGCTGTGGTCCTTTGTGGCGGGGATAATAAGAATGCTAAACTAGAGGCAAGGTACAATGGTGTAAATGACTGCAAATCTGCGGTTTTGGTTTCTTCTGGCGCAAAAGGTTGCAAGTACGGTTGTTTGGGACTTGGTACATGTGCGAGGGTTTGTCCTTTTAACGCAATAGAAATGACTGATAATGGTTTAGCAGTTGTTCATCCTGAACTGTGTGTTAGTTGTGGAAAATGTATTAATGCTTGTCCCAAAAAACTGATAAAACTTGTGCCAGAAGCTGTAAAAATTCATGTGTTTTGTAGCTCACCTGAAAAAGGGCCTGCTAAAATGAAGGTTTGTAAAGTCGCTTGCATTGGATGTCGGAAATGTGTTAAAAATGCTGAAGAAAATCAAATGTCAATGATAGGATTCCTGGCGCAGGTTAATTATGACATGCCGCCTCCACCAGAACTGGCAGATGCATCTGGATGCCCTACTAAATGTATTAGAAGAACAGATGATAATTTAAAATAGGAGAACATTATTGAATGTCACTAATAGCTAGACATTTTAGAGGAGGAGTTCATCCACAGGAAGGCAAAGAATTATCTTGCTCAAAGCCTATTCAAATTGCCCCGTTACTAAGTAGTTATTATGTAATACTTCATCAACACATTGGTGCGCCGCCAAAGTTATTGGTTAAAGCTGGTGATGATGTAAAGAAAGGGCAGGTGTTAGCTGAGAGTGGAGGTTTTGTCTCGGCTTCTGTGCATGCACCTACTAGCGGTAAGGTTAAATTAGTAGAGTGGCCTGGTCCATCGGGAACTAAAATGAAGGCTGTGGAGATAATATCGGATGGGAAGGATGAATGGGATGCATCTATTCAGCATGATCCAAATTGGGAGCAACATTCCGGAGAAGAGATTAAAAAAAGAATTGCTAATGCTGGTATTGTAGGCATGGGAGGTGCAGCGTTTCCAACTTTTGTAAAATTATCTCCACCTCTTGATAAGAAAATTGATACTCTGATATTGAATGGTGCGGAATGTGAACCTTTTTTAACAGCAGATCACAGGTTAATGTTAGAAAATGCAGAGAAAGTTGTGACAGGTGCGTTGCTTTTAGCTAAAGCGCTGAGTGTTAATAAAATTTATATTGGTATTGAAAATAATAAACCTGATGCGATTGAAAAATTGAAGGAAATTACCAATAAAAATAACATTGTAGTTGTACCTTTGCGGGTGAGGTATCCACAAGGTGCAGAAAAACAGTTAATTTATGCGATTACGGGCAGAGAGGTTTCCACAGGAAAATTACCTATGGATGTAGGCTGTGTAGTACAGAATGTGGGAACCGCGGCCGCCGTTATGGATGCAGTTGTCGACCTGATACCCCTTATTGAAAGAGTAACAACCGTTACCGGAGGTACAGTTTGCAATCCCAGCAACTGGAAATTTAGAATTGGGACTCCTTTATATAAAGTACTAGAATTTGCTGGTGGTATAAATATGCAACCTGCTAAAATTTTACTTGGTGGTCCAATGATGGGAATGGCTCAATCTTCTCTAGACGTTCCTATAATGAAAAATACTTCAGGCGTTTTGCTTTTAGCAAAAGAAGAAATAGCGCAGTACTCATCACATCCATGCATTCGTTGTGGGCGTTGTGCAGATGTTTGTCCTATGTTACTAATGGCCGGAACATTGAGTTTGATGATTGAAAGTGAAAACTTTGATTTAGCCGAATATACGAATGTGATGGATTGCATTGAATGCGGCTCATGCGCGTATGTATGTCCTGCATTAAGACCTCTAGTTCAGCATATGAAACGTGGAAAGGCTGAAGTTATAGCAAATAAACAACAAAAATGATTTTTATTTAAGAGTATAGGAATTTGCTCTTTACTTATTGATATAGAAAGAGATTGCATTGCTAATCAAAATAAAAAGATAAAACAAGTTTAACTTGACATTAATTTATATGCATAGGAAGAAAGAATGACAAACGAAAAGAAAATAGATGTAAAATTACCTGATACAAGTAAACTATTGGTAAGCTCTTCTCCACACTTGCATGACGGTTCTAGTGTAAAAAAGATTATGTATTTAGTCATTCTTGCACTGTTGCCTAGTTGTGTCATGGGGATTTACTACTTTGGAATAGCAGCCGTAAAAGTTTTAATTGTGTGCATTATTTCAAGTTTGATTTTTGAATATGTATTATGTAGAATGCTGGAGCGAAGGAATGATTGGAAAGATGGCAGTGCTATTGTAACAGGCCTCTTAATGGGTATGCTATTATCTGCCGGAATGCCATGGTGGGTCTGTATTATCGGTACATTTATTGCAATTGTTTTAGGTAAGCAAGTGTATGGAGGAATTGGTTATAATCCGTTTAACCCTGCATGCGTTGGACGTATTGCATTAATGATTGGTTTTCCACAGCTAATGACGTCATGGGTGCCAACAAGATTTATGGATAAAAGCCAATTAATCTTTGATAAAACTGTGTTATCTGAATCTCAGATTGAAGCTATTAAACAAATACCATCTTTACCATTCTTTCATAGTGTGATTGATGGTGTTACATGTGCAACCCCGTTAAATATGGTAAAAATTCCAAAAAGCCTTGGGACAGCTACAGAACAATTAATTGGGACTATGACTGATTGGCATAGTGTTTGGAATTATGCGATTGGAAATATTGGTGGATGTATTGGGGAGACTTCTGCTATTGCATTGATCATTGGCGGAATATTTCTTATTATAATGAAAATAATAAAATGGCAAGTACCGGTTGCATATATTGGAACGGTTGCAATTTTTGGAACAATAGTACATTTTTGCCAAGCATCTCCAGCGTTACCAGGGGCGGTATTTCAGGTACTAACCGGAGGTTTGCTTATAGGTGCTTTCTTTATGGCTACAGATATGGTGACTACGCCTATGTCGGTTAAAGGCGGTGTAATATTTGGAATAGGTTGTGGTATAATTACCTGTGTTATTCGAGATTGGGGTGGTTATCCTGAAGGTGTAATGTTTGCTATTGTCCTTATGAATGCATGTACACCATTGATTGATCGTTGGACATCAAAGCGCCCATTCGGGGCAAAAAATAGCAAAGCTCCGGAGGTAAAAGAAGTATGAGTGCAATTCAGCCAAAACAGAAAAAAGAAAATATTTTTATATTAATTATAGCGCTCGTTGTTATTGCAGCAATTGCTGCAGGTGTGTTGGCAGTTGCTGATTATATAACACAAAAACCTCGGGAAGAGGCGACACTGCGTGTTACTGTAGCTGCATTCAAACAGTTGCAGCCTGAATTTAATAATGATCCGGTTAATGAAATGATATATATTGTTTCCGGTGATGGAAATAAATGGTCTGTATTAAAAAATGGTGAATCACTAACTGAATATGGTAATAATGTGGTAACTATTTATCCTGCCAGAGAAAATGGTAAGTTGGTCTCATTATTTGCCCAGACTGTAAGCCCGATAGGATATGGAGGCGATTTAACTATACTGCTGGCGATGAAACTGGACAGTAGTATTATTAATGTTGTTGTGACTAAGCAAAACGAAACACCTGGACTTGGCACTGCTGTTTTCTCTCGTGAAATAAAAAAATCTATTTGGGGCATTTTTGCTGGTAAATATCAAGATGAAGAAAATAAATTGGCACCAAATCCTGTTATGGATTTCTTTGATGGCAAAATATATGTTCCTAACGATAAATATACTTTAGCAGATAAAAATAAACCTGATATTGTTCCTGCATCAAAATGGAGAGTTAGTAAGGATGGTGGAGATTTTAAGTTTGTAACAGGTGCTACCATAACAAGTCGTGCTGTAACATACGGAGTTAAGAAGATTGTTTCAGTATACTATGATACCGAAAAAGATGTATTAGAAATCCTTAAAACCGAAAGGTAAACAAGAATTGATAAGGATGGATTGGATTGATATAAAAAAAGATAAGGCACACGTTGACAAAGAGAAGAAAAAAGCTGCTCTATTAAGAAAAACAAATTGGTGGCAAGCCTTATTAGGCAAGGGGATTTGCCATTATTGTAAAAATAAATTTCTTCCAGAAGAAATTACTATGGATCATGTTGTACCCTTATCCAGAGGTGGAAGGAGTGTTAAAGGCAATATTGTGGCTTGCTGTAAAAGATGTAACAGCGATAAAAAATATTTGACTCCAGTTGATATGATACTTAAAGAACTTGAAGATACTAATACAAAATAAGAGAAAATAATGAAAAGGGCCTTTATTACGGGAATTACGGGGCAGGATGGTTCATATTTGGCAGAGCTATTGCTTAAAAAAGGGTATGAAGTGCATGGAATGATTAGGAGAGCCAGTACTTTTAATACCCACAGAATAGATCATCTCTATAAAGACAGGCACAAAGATGATGTTAGATTTTTTCTTCATTATGGTGATTTAACCGACTCAAGTAATCTGAATCGTTTAATTGAAAAAATACAACCAAACGAAATATATAATTTAGCTGCACAATCGCATGTGCAGGTATCATTTGAAGTGCCTGAATATACAGCCGAAACTGATGGGATTGGTACTTTGAGATTGCTTGATGCTATTAAAGAAACTGGGATAAAAACAAGATTTTATCAAGCATCAACTTCTGAATTGTATGGTAAAGTGCAGGAAGTTCCTCAAACAGAAAAAACTCCATTTTATCCGCGTTCTCCTTATGGGGTAGCGAAACTATATGCTTACTGGATTGTTATAAACTATCGTGAAGCATATAATTTACATGCTAGTAATGGAATATTATTTAACCATGAATCACCACGTAGAGGTGAAACTTTTGTTACAAGAAAAATAACAAGAGCAGTTGCAGCAATAAAAACAAAACAACAGAGCTGTTTGTATATGGGGAATATCGATGCTTTAAGGGATTGGGGATATGCTCCTGATTATGTTGAAGCAATGTGGATGATGCTACAGCAGGAGCAGGCAGATGATTATGTTATTGCAACAGGAGAAATGCATACAGTCCGCGAATTTATTGAAAAATCGTTTGGAATGTTGGATATGCCTATTGTCTGGGAAGGTAAGGGAGTGAATGAAATAGGAAAAGATGCTAACACTGGAAAAACATTGATAAAGATGGATCCAAGATATTATCGTCCAACTGAAGTTGAACAACTTCTTGGTAATCCTGCAAAAGCAAAAGAAAACTTTGCTTGGGAACCAAAAGTTAAGTTTGATGAATTGATTAAGATAATGACTGAAGCAGACTATAAATTGCTTACCATTTAGGGTTTTTTGAAGAAGAAAACATCTCGAGTGATAAGGGAGAGTATGGATATAAATGCGAAAATATATGTGGCTGGCCATCAAGGAATGGTTGGTTCTGGGATAGTGCGTTGTTTGAGCAAAGAAGGTTATAACAATATAGTCACTAGAACTTTTAGTGAATTAAACTTATGTGTTCAGGAGAATGTTGCAAGCTTTTTTAAAATTGAGAAACCTGATTATGTGTTTTTGGCTGCAGCCAAGGTTGGTGGGATAAATGCAAATAGTAAATATCCTGCTGAGTTTCTTTATGAAAACCTTATGATACAGAATAATGTTATTCATCAGGCATATTTAAGCGGTGTAAAGAAATTGTGTTTTTTGGGCAGTTCATGCATCTATCCAAGAGAGTGTCCACAACCAATGAAAGAGAAGTATTTTTTTACTGGGCCTTTTGAATCAACTAACGAAGGTTATGCTATTGCAAAAAGTGCTGGATATAAGTTATGCAGTTATTATACTAAGCAATACGGATTTAAAACTATTTCGCTTATGCCATGTAATCTTTATGGAACGAATGATAACTTTAACTTAGTAACCAGTCACGTATTGTCCGCACTTGTAAAAAGGTTTTCTGATGCAGTTAATGCAGAGAAAAATACAGTAACCCTTTGGGGGACTGGGGTTGCTTTGCGCGAATTTTTACACGTTGATGACTTAGCCAAAATATGTGTTTATCTGATGAATAACTATGATGATTCGGAATTTATCAATGTTGGTTCTGGTAAAGAAATCTGCATAAAAGATCTAGCATATAAAATTGCTGGTTTTGCTGGATTTAAAGGAAAAATTAATTGGGATTCTTCAAAACCTGATGGAATGCCTAGAAAATTGATGGACATCTCTAAACTTAATAAAGTAGGTATTGAACCGGAAATATCTTTAGATGAAGGCATTAAAATTATGATTCAGGAATATATAGAGAAATATCTGATTTAGAACAATTTAACTACATTAATAATTTACTCCCATTCTATTGTACCTGGTGGTTTTGATGTTAGATCCAAAACTACTCGATTTATTCCCCTTACTTCACTAATTATGCGACTAGATATTTTTTCTAGGAGGTCATAAGGAAGTCTCACCCAGTCAGCCGTCATTCCGTCGTTGCTGCCAACAACACGCAGAGCGACAACTTTCTCATAAGTTCTTTCATCCCCCATTACACCTACTGTTTTAACAGGCAATAATACTGCAAACGACTGCCATACTTTGTAGTAGAGATTGGCTTTCTTCATCTCTTCCACAACAATACTGTCTGCTTCTCTTAAAGTATCCAGTTTTGACTTAGACACAGGGCCGAGTAAACGAACAGCTAAACCTGGCCCAGGAAAAGGTTGTCGCATTACGACTTCTTTTGGAAGTCCAAGTTCAAAGCCTAGCTTACGTACCTCATCTTTGAAAAGGCAACGTAAAGGTTCAAGGAGTTTTAAATTCATTTTTTCTGGAAGGCCGCCGACATTATGATGGCTCTTTATCATAGAACTTGGGTTGTCGGCTATAGGGATACTTTCAATAACATCAGGGTAAGTTGTGCCTTGCGCTAGAAATTTAGCGTTTTTGACTTTTGAGGCTGATTCATCGAATACTTCGATAAATTCGTGTCCGATAACTTTCCTTTTTTGTTCTGGATCTTCAATTTTGGCAAGTTTTGTTAGGAATCTGTCTTCAGCGTCAATGCATTTCAGGTTGAGATTGAAATTACGCTTATAAAGATCCTGAACACTTTCTGCTTCTCCTTTTCTCAGGAGGCCATTGTTTACAAAAATACAATGAAGCTGTTTGCCAATAGCTTTATGTATAAGAGATGCTGCTACCGATGAATCTACGCCACCGCTCAGTGCTAATATAACATTATTGTCTTTTACTGTTTTGCGAATTTCGTCGACAGCAATATCAATATATGAACTCATATTCCATTCTTCTTTAGCATTACATATATTCTTTGTGAAGTTATGGATAATTGTAGTGCCTTCCTCGGTGTGAACAACTTCTGGATGGAATTGTATACCGTATAATTTTTTTTCAACATGTGAGACAGCTGCGAACTCAGTATTTTTAGTGCTGGCGAGTTTACAAAAGTCTTCAGGAATAGTTTCAACTTTATCTCCATGGCTCATCCATACGGTAAGGTTATTTTGCGAGATGCCAGCAAAAAGGGTTTCTTTATTTTTGAGAATTAATTTGGTCCTGCCGTATTCATGTGCAGTACTTGGAGATACCTTTCCATTGAGAGCCTGTGTCATTAACTGTAGGCCGTAACAAATTCCTAACACCGGGATTCCAAGAGAAAAAACTTCAGTATTACATTTAGGAGCGTTTTTGGCTAAAACGCTTGCGGGACCACCACTTAGGATTATACCAATAGGGTTTTCTTTTTTGATATTTTCAATAGGGCTGTTATAAGGAAGAATTTTACTAAATACATTTAGTTCACGTATTCGTCGTGTGATTAATTGGCTGTATTGTGATCCGAAGTCTAGTATTACTATTGTTTCTCTTTTCTTCATTATTTATAGTTCCTTGTGTATTCTTTTCTTTTTTAGATAGCAGAGATTACTGCATCTTGGACATCTTGCCATTGACTCTTGTGGCTTAATTAGAAATGCAAAACGGCAGTCTTCACATATACATAATTTACCTTCAGACAAAGACCAAGTGTTGATTTTTGTACGCCATGTTTCTTTTGCCCATAATATTGTAAGATATACAAACCATATGAGTAAAAAAACAAAAAATCCAAATTCATAATTTAACGGTATCATAGTTTTAATGTTGCTGGATGTTGGTTGCTTGTTGGATGCTGGACGTTAGCTAGCTTTTTCCATTCGACATAGACTTTTATTTGCTTTCCTTGTAATAGTTTATCTTTAGAAAGGCTTGCTGTAGTTAAGGTGTTTATGGCTTCATTATCGAGTTCTGGAAAATCGCACGAAGATATTATGTTAACAGTAGGGAAAAAAAGTGGATTGGCTGGAGTATTAATGATGAGAATAGTTGGTTTTTTGGGAGCATACTTTCTTATTAATTCCTGTATTTTCTTTTTCTTGCTAAACTTGACAGGGATTTGAGTGCCAGAATAGTAGTCTTTGACATATGGATAATCCAGCTTTGTCGTTGATGGGCACAAAAAAGGTATAGTCGGTACACTTGGATTATCAATTAAGTCTAGTCGTGAAAATAATTGTTTTGGAGTAAACCTACGTACGGAAATAGGATGAATTTTAAATGAGGTGTAAAAAAAGTACAGTGGAGTTAAAATGGAATTTATATCAAATGAAGTCTTATCAACAGTTAAGTTGAAGTCTTGATTAAGTATACTGCTATACCCATACTTGTTATTGGGCTGTACTATAAGTGTTGGATTGTCATCCTTAAGCCAATACAGAAGTTGTTTTTGGGTTTGCTGATTATTGTTACTTCCTAGAGGCAACATAATAATTTGTCGTTGATGTACTTTAGAATTAGTGTTTTTTATTTTTGCGGAGGTGAATAATAGAAATAAGAGAGCATAGCTAGATATAGCAATTGATATTGCAAAGAACCAGGCATTAAATTTCTTGCATTCAGTTTTTATTTTTTTTTTATTTAAATAATTCATTTTCGGAATTGCAGTATAATTAGCAACTATTTAGCTTGTTTCAATAGAAACGGGTTGGGCATCAGAGACAACAGAGACTGCAAAATATACATTAAGATTTAACTTATTAGCAAGAGCTAATACCCTTGAAACCACACCATGCGGTGTGCTTTCATCCGCGCGGACTATTATACTTTCTATATGATATTTTGTAGCTATTTTGGCAAGTTGTTCTTTTAGTGTTTTTAGATCCATAACCTGGTCATTAAAATAATACCTGTTGTTTTTGTCGATTGTAACAACAAGCTTTTCAGCACTTGTCAGTTGGCCTTGAACTGAGGGCAATTTTATATTAATGGCTGAAACTTGAACAAAAGAACTGCACAAAACAAAAAATATTAACAAAAGGAATACTACATCTACAAGGGGAACAAAAAAATATTTCCCTTTAATTATGTTTAAGCGTGTCTTTATTTTCACTTTGTATATTCCTTACTTTTGGGAGAGATTTTAATTTTATGTGTACTGAAAAAATAGATTATTTCTGAAGACGCTTTGTCTATTTCGAGTACCACAGTCTGAATTCGTGTTACCAAATAATTATACGCAATATTACAAGGAATCGCAACACAGAGGCCAGCTGCTGTTGTAAGTAGCGCCTGCCATATAGCCTCAGATAGGCCGACAGCATTAACAAATGCACCTTTTGCTTGAATAACCTGGAAGGCGTCAATCATTCCAAGTACAGTACCAAGCAAACCTAATAAAGGTGCAATATAAGCTATTGTTGCCAGAATATTCATTCGTCTTTCCATTCGCGGAATTTCATCAAGTGAAGCATTTTGTGCAGCTTGTTTTAAATCAGTATCATTTTGTGCATATCTTAAAATAACAGATCTTAATACGTGAGAAACAGGTCCAGGGGTTTCTTCGCAGAGGCTTATTGCCTCAAGTAAATTACCTCTCTTAAGGACATTAATTAAACCATTTAAAAGTTCTCCCACATTTATCTGCAGTCGATGAAGATGAAACCAACGCTCAAGTACTACAATCAATGCTATAAAACTACAGAATGCAATTAGCCACATAACAGGTCCACCATCTCTTATAATATCTGCAAATAACATAAAACATTACTCCTTTAATTTATAATTATTAGTAATTTCTTTAATACGTTGTTTAAAGTCTTGCACAGGTTGAATATTGTATTTGATTAAAGTTTTATATACACTAATTGCGGCTTCTGCGGTGATTGGGGTATTTTTCTCTTGTAGTAGTCTGGCCAGTGCAATACCTGACTTAGCAAACCACTCGATATTTGGATTTTCACCGTGTTTAGTATTTAATATGGTCCCATAGACAGCTTCATGAAATATTGTTATAGCTTTTTCTTTTTCGTTCAAACATTCATAGCACTTACCAAGTTTATAAAGGGTTTGGATTCTGAAAAGTGGTGATAAGGTTTCTTCTTCAATAATTTTATGATAATAATCAACTGCCTTTAATAAACAATCATGTTTTTCTTCTTTGTTTTTTGCATAGTTTATCATTGCAAAATAACAGTCACCGACTCTGCCCCAAGCTGCACTGTTTAAGTCTGGGTTTTTTGCTACTTGGGTTGCTTTCAAGTATTGAGAAATTGCATCAAGATATTTGCCTTCAGAAGATAGTATATCTCCTTTTAAATATAAACATTTGGGCAATGCTGGTGTTGTAGAGTAATCATCTTCCAGTTTTGTCAGGACTTTCAGAGCATCGTCAATTTTTCCTTCAATATATAGAAAATATGCTTTATCATAGAGCACTCTTGAGATAACCAGAGGTTTTTCAGCAAATTTGTTTTCTATTATTATTAAAGATTCTAGGGCTTTGCTGTATTTTTTGCAGTTTGCATAATAATTTACCTGCCAGAACAGTGTTTGAAGTGCGAATTTGGAATCAGGATATTGTTTTAGCAAACTGTTTGCGTATTGTATCGATTTTTCATGGTTCTCGGCAAGATAATTTGCATATAACAGCAGATATAAAACATGTGGAGTTTTTTCTGTTTCTTTAAAATCAGACAATATTTTTTGAAAGTAATTTATTCCTTTGGTATAGTTGTTAATGTCCAAGGATAGACTTCCTGCATCAAAATATGCTTGTAAAGCATTCTTATCAGTGGGGTTGTCTTTTGCGAATTTTACAAAGTTTGAAATTGCTTCTTCAATTTTGCCCAATTTTTTTAATGTTGTTGCGTATAAAAAAACAGGAGAAGGTTGCACCTTACTTTTTGGATAATTCGCTATTAAAGATTCTAAAGTTTTCGCTGCGGTTTTGTATTTTTTTTGTTTAAGGTATATCTCTGCTATTTTATATGTTGATTTTTCTCGCCAATACGAACAGTCTTCTTTGAGATTACGGAACAATATTAATGCTTGTTCAAGTTTCTTTTCTAAGAGGACAGTCTCAGCATACCAATATTTACCTTTGTTCTTCTCCATAGTGTTGGTGCCGTTATCTGCAATATATTTGAAATATTTTACAGCTTTACCATATTTTTTTAGATGTAGCAATATTTGTCCTGTTTCGCAGGCTATTTTTATTTTGTCACTGGTCGATGGTATTGTGAGTGTCAAATACTTAGAAGTGCAATTTACGGCTTTACTGTATTTTTCTTCTTTAATTAGTATTTCAATAAGGCGGAGTAATATTTTATCTTTTGCTGTAGTGCTAGGAAAAGTATCCAGAAAAAATGTAGCTGTACTGACTATTTTTTCTGATTGTCCTGCGGCAAGTAACGTATTTATTAGTGTTAATGTTGTTTTTTCTTTATAATAGAAGTTGGGCGCCATTATAGATGCGTCTTCCAATAATGGAATTGCCTGTTTATAGTCTTTTGTGTTTATGTACGCATTGGCGAATGTGTAGGATAAGATGTACCATATTGTATCAGGTGCCGTTGCTGTTTGTTTTAACAGATTGTATTTTTTTAATGCTTCAGTGAGTTTTTTTTCTCTGATTAAAGTATATACATTCAAAAGTTGAAGTTTTGTCGAAAGTTGTTTTCTGTTTTCAGTATTTTTACGAATAAGCTGTTTGGCTTTATCTATATTGTCTTGTATGATGTTGATTAAAATTAGTTGTTGAATTGCTGTAGCCTCAGCTTTTGTGTTTTTTCCTATTTTTTTTAGTTTGATAAAACTTTTTTCTGCTTCTTCCCATTGTTCTTGTCGTACTTCACAAATGCCCAGCCCTGTTAATGCATTAATGGTTAGCTCTTTTTCGTCTGCCGAGGTATTATGTAAAATATTTTTAAAAATATTTGCGGCTTTTTCAGCTTGGCCTTTTTTTAGCAATATTTCGGCATTCCAATATTCAAGTATTCTTTCTTTCTCTGGAGTGTTTTTGAAGAAAACCTGAAATTTAGTTTTTAACTCATTGTATAAGTTTTGAGCTTCATCCAGTTTGTTTGAACGTAAACAGGTTGCAATTAAACAAAAGTAAGCATCACGGATTGCCGGTGAATTGCCTGTTGCATCCTGAAGATAGTTTCCATAGTAATTCATTGCTACATCATATAAACCACTATCAAATGCCTTATTGCCTAATAGGCGTTTGCGATATTCTTTAGAAGGGATTTCTTCTTGAGCAGAAAAAATACGTAGTGATCCTACTAGGATTATTGTTATGGTTATAACTATAGTCTGTATTTTTAAATGTCTGTTCATGCGAAACCAAATTTACATGTAATTACAACTATTCTTATTAATCGCAATCGTTTATCATTATACAAGAAGAATGGGTGTGCTTATATTAAACCACAGGCATAGCTTCGGGTGAAGTATCTGGATTGTCGGTATCTACTGTCTTTGTTCCAGCTAATTTTTCTTTGATTTTAAATAAAATTTTATTTTGAAGTTCAAGATTTTGAGCGATATAATCTTTTGTTTGCTCTCTGCCTTGGCCAAGTTGGTCGCCATCCATAGAGAACCATGAGCCACGTTTATCTAAAATACCCATGTCTATAGCTACATCTAATATAGAGCCGGCTCTAGAAATACCTTCTGAAAATTGAATATCAAATTCTGCTATTTTAAAAGGAGAGGCCAACTTGTTTTTTACAACTTTTACGCGGGTCCTGTTTCCTACAATCTCACCTTTGTTGTCTTTGATAGCTGCTATTCTTCTAATATCCATTCGTACTGAACTATAGAACTTTAGAGCATTTCCACCTGTGGTCGTTTCAGGGCTACCAAACATTACACCTATTTTTGAGCGGATCTGGTTAGTAAATATTACGCAGGTGCGGCTTCGGCTTACGGCTCCGGTTATTTTTCTAAGAGCTTGTGACATTAGGCGCGCCTGTAGTCCCATATGTGAATCTCCCATTTGACCTTCTATTTCAGCCTTTGGTACAAGTGCTGCGACTGAATCTATAACAAGAACATCGATAGCATTACTTTTGATTAGAGATTCGGCTATGTTAAGGGCATCTTCGCCACAATCAGGTTGAGATATAAGAAGTTGATCCAAATTTACGCCTATTTTTTGAGAATATAGTGGGTCAATTGCATGTTCTGCGTCAATAATAGCACATGTTCCTGATGCTTTTTGGGCATTTGCTATTACATGTAAACACAATGTTGTTTTACCAGAAGCTTCTGGTCCATATACTTCTACAATTCTGCCTCTTGGGACGCCTCCGATTCCAAGTGCTATGTCCAAGGCAAGCGCGCCTGTACTGATAGTGGGTATGTCGGCGTGAAAGGTATCGTCGCCAAGATACATTATCGAGCCCTTGCCAAATTCTTTTTTAATTTGTCCTAGTACTAAGGAAAGGTTTTTATCTTTAATGTTTTGTTCATCTTGATTTTTCATTTTTTTATCTTCTGTCATGATAGAGGTTTTCCTTGGTTTTATATTTAATAACAGATTTATACCTCAAGAGGTAATAAACAATCGCTTCGCCTTGTCGCATTTTGTGCCTAAAACGCAAGCTTCAAAAGTGCCAACTATGATCACGTTGAGTATATTATTGTACTTAAAACACATTAAATTTTACTGCTTTATACAATAAGAACAACTCCCTTAATAAATATAGCTCCCAATTTGGTTATTTAGTAGTAGTATTCATTATATTATATAGAAAATTATGGATTTTTCTATTTTATGAAGTTTTAGCAAATCTTCTCCTGCTGAGCTGGTAAGTTTTATTGGTGACATATTATAACCGTAATTTAAAAACTTCATTTTTTGAAGCATCTTTTCAAAAAATATACATATACTCAAACATTATGGTGAATAATAGTTGACTCTGCCAAAAGAACAATGTATAGATTTATATAAAAATTCTAAAAATGGAACGGTTTGAGTATATTAAGGGAGTAATTTATGTACAAAAGTAAATATTTGAATTTTATCTTAACTGTAGGTGTAATAGCTATTATCTTTTTTGGGATTGTAATTGTAAAATCTTTAGATCACAATCGATATCAAATGGAGATGGTTTTTGCTAAATTGTATAAAATTGATTCTGCGTTGGCTCAAATGAAAAAGAAGGTATATGAACTCTCATCGGTAAAAGTAGAAAACCACATGCTTCATACTACCCATAAAAAACAGAACGAGAATTTTGCCAACAAGGAATTTTATGATCCAAATGCTGTAGATGGTGGACATATGATTATTCCTATAGTGAGTGTTTCTAAGAATATGAATAGTATTATAAATCATGAAGCTTTTGTTAGTCGCCTATGGGGGCTGACTACATGTTCTTTAGCTGAAAGAAATTATGAGAAGCCTGAAGTTTTTCAGCCGAAACTTGCAGAGAGCTGGGAGTTATCCGATGATAAAATGATCTATACCGTTAATTTGCGTAAGGGCATTATGTGGCACGATTTTAAAGATCCTGTTACTAGTAAGAAATGGCAAAATGTAGAAGTGACAGCTGATGATTTTAAGTTTTATGTAGATGTTGTAAAGAATAAAGATGTTGATTGTGCTCCCTTGAGAACCTATTTCAAAGATTTGGAAAAGATAGAAATCCTATCCAGATATAAATTTAAGGTTTACTGGAATAAAAAATATATTTTATCTGAAACGATAACACTTGGATTGATTCCTTTGCCTCGACATTTATATCATGCTTATGACGAAACATTTGATGGTAAAAAATTTAATGACGATTTTCAGCGAAATAAAATAATTGTAGGTTGTGGACCATATCGTTTTGTCCAGTGGGATGCAGGGCAAAGAATTTTTTTGTCTAAAAATGACGCCTATTTCGGAAAGAAATATGGAGCAGCTCCTTCTATATCCGAGATTATTTTTGAAATAATAAAACATCCTAGCACACAATATCAGGCTCTCCTTTCTGATGATATTGATCAGATGACTTTAACTGCGGATCAATGGGTAAACAGAACAGATATCCCAGAATTCGATCCGAAAAGTCCAGAGTTTAAAATACGTAAATTTAAATATCTATCTCGTTCATATGCTTACATTGGTTATAATTTGAAAAATCCGTTGTTTGAAGATAAAGAAGTGCGACAAGCCTTAACTCGTCTTGTTGATCGTGAAAAAATTCTTAAAATTGTTTTTAACGGTTTAGGACATATTACGACAGGAAATTTTTTCATTGATAGCCCATACTACGATAAAAACGTAAAGCCATATCCTTTCTCTATTAAAGAAGCAGTGAAACTGCTAAAGAAAGCCGGTTGGACTGATACAGATGGCGATGGAATTCTTGATAAAAATGGGACAAAATTTGAGTTTACCGTTCTCACTATTTCAAACAGTACTATTCAGGAAAAAATGTTCCCCATTATCAAAGAAGATATGAAAAAAGCTGGAATAAAAATGAATATAAACAAAGTGGAATGGTCTGTTTACGTTCAGCGTTTAGAAAAGAAGGATTTTGATGTAGTTTCGCTCCGTTGGGCATTACCATTTGAGCCTGACCCTACACAAGTTTGGCATAGTAGCATGGCAGATGTTGTTGGATCCAGTAATCATATTAGTTTCAAGAACAAAAAAGCAGATGGACTGATAGAAAAAATCCGAGCATGTTTTGACTTTAAAGAACGGATTAAGCTATGTCACGAATTCCATCGTTTGCTTCACAAAGAACAGCCTTATACTTTTCTCTTTTCCTATGATGAACTTGTCGCAATAAATAAAAAATATAGAAATGTGAGATTGTTTAAAGAAATATCAGCTATCCCCGAAGAGATTATGTGGCAACCGAAATGAAGAAACGTGGTAAACTATGGCGTTTAGCAAAGAAATATTACTATAAGCTGATTCGCGCGGATGGTTCTCCTCACGCTATAGCATTGGGTGTTGCATTTGGTTTGTTTTTTGGTACGGCTATTCCACTTGGTCAGGTGCTGTTGGCTGTACTTTTTGCTGTTGTCTTTAAAGCCAACAAAATAATAGCATTTGCTGTGACCTGGGTGTCAAATCCTTACACAACACCTTTTATGTATTTGGTGTTTTGTTATATAGGATCCAGAGTGTTGGGCAATGCATTGAGTATTAAATATATTGAACTTATGATAAAGGATATTTTTACTTCGTTTTCATTTGAAAAATGTTGGGATATTGGTTTTTATATCATTGTTTCGTATATGGTCGGAGGTGCTATTCTTGGTGGTATAGCTGCTGTTATAGGTTATTTTGTTTCTAAAGAATTGGTTGTTAAATATAGAAAATTAAGAAGAATTAGAAGATTTAAACGTAGAGATGAAGTTAAACCATGTGATGTACGCAAAAAAAGACATAACAATAGGGATATATATTTATGAAGAACCCAATACCAAAAGTTGCTGCAATACATGATTTGTCCGGATTTGGCAGATCGTCATTAACCGTTGTGATACCAATTTTGTCTGTCATGGGAATGCAAGTTTCACCTCTGCCAACAGCCGTATTGTCTACACACAGTCAAATTTCAGGCTATAAGCTTGTTGATCTAACAGGTAACATGCGTGAATTTTTATCTCACTGGAAAATGCTAAATATTGACTTTAATGCAATTTATAGCGGTTTTCTAGGTTCAGAGAAACAGATAGAGATTGTAAAGGATATGATACTTTCTTTTAAAAGGGAGAATCAGCTGATTGTTGTTGATCCAGTACTGGGCGATGACGGCACACTTTATGGTCCATTTGATAAAGGTATGATTTCCAAGATGCGCACACTGATAAAGCAGGCGAATGTTATCACTCCTAATTTAACTGAGGCAGCTCTATTGTTAAACAAACCCTATGTGACTGAGATAACAGAAAAAGAAATTAAAGAATGGGTGTTTGAACTATCAGAGGAGGGGCCTGAAACAGTAATTATAACCAGTGTGCCTGAAAGGAAAGACAAAAAAGCGACGTCTGTTATTGCTTATAACAGGGTGGATCGGCGTTACTGGAAGGTTTCGTGTGATTATTTACCTGGTACTTATCCGGGGACCGGTGATGCTTTTACCAGTGTAATTGTAGGAGCTTTGTTGCAGAGAGACAGTCTGCCAATAGCCTTGGATCGAGCCGTAGAATTTGTTTCTATGGGCATACGAGCTACATTTGGATATTCGTATAACAACCTAGAAGGTTTTCTTCTAGAACGTGTATTAGGATGTCTTTCTTCTCCAGTTCACAGATGGAGCTATGAACTTTTGGAATGAGAGGGGGGGGGAGTGGAAGTCTAAGCGTTTTATTTAGGATAGAAAAGATGACTAAACAGCAAATAATAGAAAAAGCTAAAAAATCGGTTATCTATCTGATATGTGGGCAGATTGGATCCGGAAAAACAACTTTTGCTAAAAAACTGGAGCAGGAAACAAGAGCAATTAGGTTTACTCCCGATGAATGGATGCTGAAACTATATTCAGAGATACCCGCAAAAGAAGAATTTGATGATCATTTCTATAAGTGTTGTGATGTTGTATGGTGCGTTGCCTCTGAAATAGTTAAGCGGGGAGGGGATGTTATATTTGATTTTGGTTTCTGGAAATACAAAGATAGGGAAAAATATAGAAAACTAGTATTAGGTATAGGAGCAGAATCAAAGCTTTACTATATAGATTGTGATAATGAAAACATTAGAGAACGGCTCCATCGTAGGAATAGAGAGCAACCTGATGGAGCCATTGAAATAACCGATGAAATGTTTGATTTTTATTCGCCCGAATTTGAACCTCCCAATGAAAAAGAAAAGTATTTTTTGATAAAAAGTGATTCTTAAATTTCAGAAATCTATAAACATTAAATATAAATGATTTATAAAAAGGCTGAACGCAATTATAAAATGTCTAACGTTCTCAGAACTGGTGGGTTTGAGGATGAAGCAGTGAAACCTTTGACTCAATCTGTAGAATTAGCAGCTAAATCATTGCTTGTTTTGGCAAGTAAAGATTTATTAGAAGAAGAACCTCGGGAATTAACTAAAGATTCAATAAATCTCATAAAAACATCGTTAAATTTAAAAGAAAATTTAATTATGTTTTTAACCCTTTATTGTCTAAACAAAAGTGAAAAAAAAGAACCTGTAATAGATTTGTATAGTTATGCAAAATTGCTCCACAACGAAGTTACAGGATTAATTGCAAAACAAGGGTTATGACTTGAAATACAATATTGTTGTCCAGCAAGTTTGTATTAAAGGGCGTTTATACAAATTGCCTTACAGCCCTTATTTTTTTCTGAAGAATTAAGAAAAATTACTAAAAACTTATAACCAATGATAAACTTTAAAATGTTACGATCTCAGCAAAGTTTATATTTACTTGCGTTTTTATTAGTTTCTTTAGAGGTTATTTTTTCTGTTTTATCGATATCTGTTACAATCTTTTTAATGTCATCCATCAAAAGAGTTGCTAAATCATAACTCAAACCTTCTTTACAGACGATTCTTAAAATGGCGATGTCTTTACAGTCTTCGGGAAGAGTGTATGCAGGCACAAGCCATCCTCTGTGACGCAATCTTTCAGAGATATCAAAAACATCATATTTCTTGGCTAAATCTTCCTTTACCCTAAAAGCAACTAGCGGCATTTTTAATTCTTTGATCATGCTAATAAATATGCCAGTTTTTTCAAGTTCTTCTTTAAAATAATTAGCAACACATAACGATGTAGTATGAATTTTTTTATAACCTTCAAATCCCAATCTTATAAAATTGTAATACTGAGCTATGACCTGGTTGCCAGGTCTTGAAAAATTTAGGGCGAATGTAGGCATATCTCCGCCGAGATAGTTAACATGAAAAATAAGTTCTTTCGGCAGTTCTTCCCAATCTCTCCAGATAGCCCAACCTACACCAGGATATACAAGTCCAAACTTGTGGCCGGAAGCATTTATTGATTTTACCCATTTTAATCTAAAATCCCATTCCATATCAGGCTGTAGAAATGGTGCAGTAAACCCACCGCTTGCACCATCAACATGTATTGGGATATTATATTCAGTTTTTTTGTTATATTTATCAATCGCATCGTTAAGTTCAGATATCGGCTGAAACTCTCCCGTGTAAGTTGTTCCTAAAATGCCAATAACGCCGATTGTATTCTCGTCACACAACTCTATCATTTTCTCTATATTTAGAGTATATTTATCTTTTTCCATTGGAACAAATTTAGCTTCAACTTCCCAGTAAACACAGAATTTTTCCCAACACAACTGTACATCACTGCTCATAACCAGGTTTGGTTTGTTTGTCGGTTTATCCTTTTTTTGCATCCTCTTTTTCCAGTTCCACTTAAGAGCCATACCGCAGAGCATGGCGGCTTCGCTTGAGCCAATAGTAGAACATCCGCATCCCTGTTCATCTTTTCCTGAATCAGCATGGTAAAGATGTGCCAGCATATTAACGCAACGCATCTCAATTTCTGCCGTTTGAGGATATTCATCTTTGTCAATCATATTCTTGTCAAAAGTTTCAGTCATGAGTTGACGGGCTTCAGGTTCCATCCATGTTGTGACAAATGTTGCTAGATTAAGTCTTGAATTTCCGTCCAGCATGAGTTCATCATGGATAGTTTGATATGCAGTTCTCGGACTAATTTCTTCTTTAGGAAATGTGTATTTTGGTAATTGTTTATCCAGTACTCTTGAACCAAATATAGGATCGTTTATATTGCGTACTTTTTCCTGCTTTTGTTCATGGTAGATTTTTTTGTGAAGCATATTATATCCTTTCTATATTTCTTTGGCAGTAATTTTTCCACACAAGTAAACCTATTAATTTTTCTCAGTTTTACAAATTGATAATCTGAAAAAATATACTCGCCGACTGCATAATAGAATAGTGGTATAATTTTATACTTAGGATGCATTTCGAAAAATCGAGTGTGGCGAGTATATCCATCATTTGCTCATTGTATAGGCAGGTTTGCTCTAAAAATTTATCTATCATCTTTTTTACGAGGAGATTTTGTTCTATATTGACTTGCACTGTAGATTCTTTGCCCAAAGAACTCATTACTGGCAGTTAGCCAGATCGCAGCGATATTATTATTAGGCTTTAGTGTTGCGGCAAGTTCTGGTAATA
>Ga0233447_1001001_pt1 | contig 26101 bp, 25 predicted proteins | sample SI_124_October20_3_FD_183014 | JGI IMG/M metagenome (GOLD analysis project Ga0233447, IMG submission 183014) | Seawater microbial communities from Saanich Inlet, British Columbia, Canada - SI_124_October2016_135_MG | ecosystem: Environmental > Aquatic > Marine > Inlet | place: Canada: British...
TTTGAAAGAAGTTTCTCCTGTTATATTTAAATATACTTTGTTCTTGTCAATGTTTCCTGAAACGCTGTATTTTGCATCATTAGAAGAGGGTACAACTTCAAACCAACCACAATTTATAAGATTTGACTTTATATAACCTGAAAAATTTGCACCCCCAGCAAGATCTTCAAAGAAAAGTTTTGGATTAACCGCAAGAGCTTGTTTCACAACTGTTACTTGCGCATTTAAATAATAGAAAGTTAAAAACAAAAAACTAACAGATAAAAAAAACTTTTTCACTCTATGCATCCTCCATAAATTTACTAAATTTAGTTATTCCACTAAAACTGGAATAATAAACTAATACAAAAACCTTCCGTTTCATCCGCCATTAAAAGATTTGTATAAAAATAACGCCAAAATCAACAGAAATAATGGCAAAATTAAGCCTTTTGGTGCCTCAAATAACACTTTTGAAACATATTTTTTTATAAACAGTGTTTACAAAACATATTTTTTTGGTATATTCCTAGTTAAGAGGTTCTGAGCTGAGTAAATCTAAAGCAGTATTTAACATTTTGCAATATATGATTTTGGGCAGCAATGAAGCATATCTTTTTACCCCGATTCTATAAAAAATCAACTTTGTTTTATTGTGTAATTATGATTATTTAATAGTAACACAATAAAACTGGCAGCAAGAAACTTAGGTTATAATTGTAAAAGTTTTTTACCGCTGTTTCTATAGAAATCGATAGAATAATACTAAATTTTCGTTCATGTTAATGTTAACAAAAAAGAGGTGATTGTCTATGAATTGGGTAACATTCTTAGTTCTGTTCCCGCTGATACCAGCGGTACTACTACTCATCTTCAGGTCCTACTTTCTTCAGAAATGGATCGTACTCCTATCATCAGCACTCATTGCTATTGGAGCGATAGCTCTCGCATTCCAATACATGGGATACGGAGGAACTTATTTAATTATTGAATCAAATGTTGCAGATAATTTTGTAACAGTTGGCGAAATAGTTATTGCCTTGGTTTTCCTTTATGTGTGCCGTAACCTTCCAATTAAAAAATATTGGATTCCGCTAATTATTATCCTTCAGTATGTCCCAGTAATCTTTTATGACATATCTGGAAAAATACCAGAAACTAGCCGTTACATCTATATTGATGACTTGTCTATTATAATGGCCCTGATTATAGCTATAATCGGGACGTTAATAACAATTTACACCGTACCTTACATGAAACTTTACCATGAAGAACATCCAGAATTTAAAGATCATAGGCATCATTTTATTGCCGCAGTCTTTTTATTTTTCTTTGCAATGTTTGGAATTATCTTTTCCAACACAATTACTTGGATATACTTCTTCTGGGAAATTACTACACTCTGCTCGTTTATAATGATCGGTTATAGTCGAACAAAGGAAGCTGAGCATAATTCATTTAGAGCATTATGGATGCTTCTATTAGGAGGCTTAGCTTTCGCAATGGCAATCCTATATGCCACAAATATTTGTCATACAGTTGAACTCCAACAACTTGTTACACTAAATAAAGCTGTAGTAATGCTACCCATTCTTCTGATATGTTTTGCTGGCATGAATAAAGCAGCATTATTTCCATTCGGTTCTTGGCTGCTTGGAGCTATGGTGGCACCAACACCGTCATCAGCACTTCTCCATTCCAGCACAATGGTCAAAGCAGGTGTATATATCGTATTAAGATGTTCTCCTGTTTTAATTGGAACGCCCTCCGGAGCGGTGGTGGCAATTATTGGGGGAGTAAGTTTTATTATGTGTTCGGCAATAGCAATTGCACAGAGCGATGCTAAAAAAGTACTAGCTTATTCCACCATAGCATACCTTGGTCTTATAGTATTATTGGCAGGTATTGGTACAAACTTCACATTATGGGTTGCGCTACTATTAATAGTATTCCATGCTATAGCAAAAGCTCTAATGTTCCTTTCTGTTGGTACAGTAGATCAACAACTCGGAAGCAAAGATATCGAAGATATGCATGGACTTATTTCAAGAATGCCTCTGGTTGCACTTGTTATGGTCATTGGCCTTGGGGGAATGGTTCTAGCACCGTTTGGGCTTATAATTAGCAAAATAGCCGCTATAGAAGCACTTACTCTTAGAAGTCCAATTTTTCCAGCAATAGTAATTTTCGGTGGTTCACTAATGTTATTTTTCTACACAAAATGGATGGGAACAATTATTTCTGTCTCAAGTGAAAATCCACCAATTAGGACACGTGGAATCGGTTTGCAATGGATCGCCCTGGGCGGTCTTTCCGTATTGATGCTCGTTTCGTTGCTTGCTTATCCATGGATAGGACGTTACTGGATTGAACCTCTATATGGTTGGAACCCAATGATGACAGAAGATGTAGAACTTACAATCATTATTATGCTCATATTAGTCCTGGTTCCACTTGCAAGCTTCCTTGTACGCTGGAAAAACTTAATAAGAACTGAACCATATTTATGTGGTTCCAATGTCAAAGAAAGTAAATATCAATATAGAAGCTCTCTAGGATCACCTACTACATGGGCTTTTGGTAATTATTACATGAAAAAATTCTTCAGCGAAGAAAAATTATTTAAAGGAACAGTTATCGGCTCTATCATTCTTTGGGTATTAATGTTTTTTATGGAGAATTTATAATGAGTATTTTTAGTATTTTTCTAGTTATTGTATTTCTCATAATTGCCCCGATTCTCGGAGGTTTAATTGCTGGCGCTGATCGTATAATCACTGCACGTATGCAAGGACGTGTAGGTCCTCCTATATTTCAGCCTTTCTATGATGTTTTAAAACTTTTCGGCAAGGAGAATCTTGTAGTCAACCGTTTTCATGTTGATTATGTTGCCTGTTTTCTGATATTTATAGTGCTTGCCGGTGCACTCTTTTTTGGTGGAGCAAATCTCCTTTTGGCCGTTTTTGCACTTATTGTAGCAGGTGTCTTTATTGTATTGGCAGCTTATTGTACAAACTCACCCTACGCACTTATCGGCGCAGAACGTGAACTCCTACAGATGTTGGCTGCAGAGCCAATGATATTGCTAGCACCTGTGGGGTTGTATTTGGCTACCGGTTCTTTTAATGTTTACACAATTGCCGGTGCTGAGCATGCCCCTATATTTTGTTTGCCCGGTGTTTTTATTGCATTTACTTATGTTTTAACTATTAAATTGAGAAAGTCTCCGTTTGATCTGTCTACATCACACCATGCGCATCAGGAGCTTGCCAAAGGCCTTACAACTGAATTTGCAGGACCATCACTAGCTCTTTTCGAGATTGCTCACTGGTATGAAACAATATTCCTGTTGGCAATGATATTTCTCTTTTTTGGTACTCACTGGATATGGGGAATTATCATAACAGCATTTATTTATCTAATTGAAATATTTATTGACAACATCAATGCCCGTATAAAGTGGGAATTGATGCTTGCATCAGCCTGGGGCGTAACTCTGATTTTAGGAGTAGGCAATTTAATAGTGTTGTTTTTTATTAATAATTCATAAAGGATAGTTATTATGGGATATTTTGCAAAGTCACCGTGGGTCCTGCATTATGACGGTTCCAGTTGTAACGGCTGCGATATTGAAGTATTAGCTTCTTTAATGCCAAAGTATGATGTAGAAAGATTTGGTATTATTAATACCGGTAACCCAAAACACGCAGATGTTCTACTCATTACCGGTTCAGTTAACACCCAAAACATTCAAGTTATTAAAAATCTTTATAAACAGATGGGTGAACCAAAAATAGTAGTAGCAATAGGAGCATGCGCGTGTACTGGCCACTTTTTCAGTGAATGTTACAATACTCTTGGTGGAATAGATAAAGTCATTCCAGTTGATATTTATGCTCCCGGATGTGCAGCCCGACCAGAAGTTATAATAGATGCGGTTGTTCAGGGTTTAGGTGTCCTGGAAGAAAAAAAGAAAAATGTTAAATAGAAGACTTTTGACAAACTGTTTTTTATTAAATAATGATTACCGGAAGAGGTTAAACAATGGTTGAACAACAGGAAATAATTGCTATAAAAGTAAATGACCTGCTTGGGAAAGTAAGCATTCTTAAAGCAGATGGATATAGATTGGTACAAATATGCTGTACCAGGACAGATAAACTTACTGTCGATTACACTTTCGACGATGCTAAAAAATATAAGTTCCTAGATTATCGTATAGAACTCCCCCTTGAAAATGCAGAACTACCAAGCATAACTAGCATATATCTTGCCGCTTTCATCTATGAAAATGAACTGCATGACCTGTTCGGCATAAAAATCGATGGTATAGCAATTGATTTTGGAGGTAAGTTTTATAGAATCGATGAAAAACAGCCTTTTAACAATCCAAAAATAGCAAACGGGGAGGTGTAAAAATGTCTAAACGTACAATAATACCTTTTGGCCCACAGCACCCAGTTTTGCCAGAACCTATACATTTGGACTTAGTTCTAGAAGACGAGGTAGTAGTTGAAGCTATACCCAATGTAGGTTTTATTCATCGTGGTTTGGAGTTGCTTTGTAAACGCAAATCTTTCACTGACATGGTTTTAGTAGCAGAACGCATCTGTGGTATCTGTAGTATGATACATGGAGTTGGTTTTTGCCAGGCTACAGAAGAAGTTATGAAACTTGAAATACCTAAACGTGCAGAGTTCCTGCGTGTGTTCTGGGGTGAACTTTCAAGAATTCACAGCCATATACTATGGTTAGGGCTAGCAGCAGATGCTATCGGTTTTGAAAGTTTGTTTATGCATTCATGGCGTGTAAGAGAGCTTGTTCTTGATATTTTTGAAGAAACAACTGGTGGACGCATCATATTTGACGTATGCAAAGTAGGTGGTGTTAAAAAAGATATTGATGACAGCACATTACAACGCATCATGAAACAGCTGACAGAAGTCGAAACTGAATATAAAAAATTAGCAGATGTTTTTATCAATGATTACACTATCGTCCATAGATGGGCTAACATAGGAACTCTATCTAAAGAAGATGCACATGTACTCGGCGCAGTAGGACCATGTGCTCGTGCTAGCGGTTTAGTTCAGGATATGCGTCAATTGGGGTATGGGGCTTATAAAAATCTAGATTTTGAACCAGTTATCGAAACTGCTGGTGATTGCTATGCTCGTGCATTAGTTCGTGTCAAAGAAGTATATCAGGCATTAGACCTAATGAGACAGGTTGCAAACAAGCTACCCAAAGGCGAAACAGAAGTCAAAGTTGTAGGATTTCCTGAAGGTGAATTTTTCACTAGAGTAGAACAACCTCGTGGTGAAGTCATTTATTATGTAAAAGGAAATGGAACAAAATTCCTTGAAAGATTCCGTGTAAGAACTCCTACTTTTGCCAATATACCACCGCTTGTGCATATGCTTGCTGGCTGTGACTTAGCAGATGTACCAGCGATTGTTATTGCAATAGATCCATGTATCAGTTGTACAGAGAGGTAAATTATGTCAGATTTTTTAAAAATGTCAAAAACAGTTATAGAATGGGTTTGCAAGAAACCTTTCTGTAAAATGTATCCAGTTGTACCAGGTAAGGTGTACGACAAGACCCGTGGCTGCGTAATGAACGATGCATCAAAATGTACTCTGTGCACTTTGTGCGATAAAAAATGCCCAACTGGTGCTATCAAAGTTGATAGAACCGGCGGGACATGGGAAATCAATCATTTTCAGTGTATCATGTGCAATGAATGTGTTACAAACTGCAGGCCTGGAAGCTTGACCATGGAAAATAAACATGCCGCACCTGCTGCTAAAAAAGAAGTCTTATCCATGAATGTTGAGCTGAAAAAGCCAACACCAAAACCGGCTCCTAAAGCAGAAGAGACTAAGGCTGCAAAAAAAACAGATACGAAAACAAAAACTAAACCTGCATCCAAGGCAGAAAAAAAGCCGGAACAAACAAAAGCAAAAAAGATCAAATCTAAAAAAGATGAAAAACAATAATATTAAAAGCTGAATTTAAAAAAGAAGGTATTCAAAATGTCTAAAGAAAAAAAACTAACAAAACAAAAAAGAATGGAAAAAGCAAAAGGTTTAGTACAAGAGTTAGAACTGTTGAACTTATCAAAAGAAGAGTTAAAAAAGTTATATGGAGGAGGTGGTAGTGACTGCCCCCCTCCGCATCAGGACGTGTGTCCCCAGGCAGGGTGCAGAGATTTTGGTTGATGATAAGGTAGATACGTGCTATTTGACATTAAGCTTAAATGTTTTTTTATCTATAAACCTCTTCAGTACAATTTTACATTAAACAAAGGAGAAAATTGTAAATATTTTTGCAGACTAGCTTATAATTGCAAAACAAAAACATAGATACTGTAGGAAAAGATATGACAACTAAATTATCAGATCGCTTTTTAAAAAGGGGCAAAGATTTTCTTAACGTAGAATATCCTATTATCTGTGGTGCAATGACCTGGGTTAGCGATCCGACACTAGTCGCAGCAGTTGCAAATGCTGGCGGATTCGGTTGTCTTGCCGGTGGGAATACACCACCTGATATTCTGATTAAACAAATAAAAGAAACACGTCAACTAACAGATAAACCGTTTGCGGTTAATATTATTACAATTGCACCTGCCTATAACGAACACCTCAAAATTGTTTCCAGTTTAAAACTTCCCTACGTGATATTTGCCGGTGGATTTCCAAGCAAAAATGAAATAAATAGTGTTAAGGCAACTGGTGCTAAAGTAATCTGTTTTGCTTCGACATCTTCAATAGCAAACAGAATGATTAGATTTGGTGCTGATGCAATTATTCTTGAAGGAATGGAAGCAGGCGGTCATGTAGGTCATGTAAGCCTTACCGTGCTATTACAACAGATACTTTTTGAGGTAGACAAAGTTCCAATATTTGTAGGTGGTGGTCTAGCAACTGGTAAGATGTGCGCACATCTACTATTAATGGGAGCCTCCGGAGTTCAACTTGGAACACGATTTGCAATGGCAGAAGAAAGTTGTGCTCACCCTGACTTTAAACAAAAATTTATACAAGCTAATGCCAGAGACGCAGTCTCAACACCACAATTTGACTCACGTCTACCTGTTGTCGCAGTAAGGGCCTTGCGCAATAAAGGCCTTGAAGAGTTTGCTAGACTGCAACTTGATTTAATAAGCCAACTTGACAAAGAGACAATTAGTCGTAACGAAGCACAACATAAAGTAGAAGAATTCTGGATGGGGAGCCTTCGCACTGCCGTAATAGATGGAGATATTGATCGCGGTTCACTTATGGCAGGTCAATCTGTAGGGCTCATTACAAAACGAGAAACAGTTTCTGAAATTATTAAAGAACTGACTCAAGATATGGAAGAAGAATTTCAGAACGTTCAAAAACTTTTAGTATAATGTAAAGCTTAAACACGGAGCAAAGATATGCTTGAACCGATCTATTTTTCGAAATTGGATCGGAAGTGCTAGCTTCAATCAGAGCATAGTGTCTCTCGAAATAAGAATAAGCTTGTCTATACTTGCCTATATTACCCCAGCCATTTACCCATTTTTCTTATAGGTATTTCATTAAAACTTTTGATTTTTCCTGGATATTTACCAAGTTTTACTGCCAAAACGAACTTATTGGGTAAAGCATGTGTAAATGTCGATAAAGAAGCAAAAATAGCAGATAGCAAGGTTGCGCCAAGTACTTTTAAAAACTTTCTTCTATCCATACTTCCAAACTCCATATATCTTATATTTACAGTATGGGCATTCTCCATTTTTTACAACATTTTTTTCTACAAAATATCCGTGACGTTGTATGAGTTCTTTTTTACATCTGGGGCAGAAAGTATTTTCACAATTTTCCCCGATAACATTGCCTATATAAACATATTGCATGCCTAAATCTTTGGCAATATCTCTTGCTCTTTTTAGAGTTTCGATAGATGTAGGAGGTAAGTTCTTCATTCTATATTGAGGATAAAAACGTGAAAAATGCAGAGGAACTTCTGGTCCGAGGTTTTCTTTTACCCATTTGCATAAGTTCCGAATATCTTTGTCGCTGTCATTCATCGTAGGTAATAGGAGATTTGTAATTTCTAGGTGAACATCGGCTGATTTTATTGTTATTAATGAGTCGAGAACTGGTTTGAGCGTGGCATCGCATACATCTCTGTAAAACCTATCAGAGAGTGCTTTTAAATCTATGTTTGCAGCGTCTAAGTATTTACATAGTTCTCTAAGTGGTTTCTGATTAAAATATCCAGCGCTGACAATAATATTTTTTATCCCCTTTTTTACTGCTTCCATGCTACAATCAAGGGTATATTCGTAAAAAACTGCGGGATCTGTATATGTGTACGCTATGGCTTTACATTTATTTTTTTTTGAAATATCAATAATTTGCTTTGGAGATGCTTTGTAAGCAGAAACATCCACGGGAGATTGTTGGGATATTTCCCAGTTCTGACAATTTTTACAATGTAAATTGCAGCCTACAGTTGCTACAGAAAATACTTTCGAACTCGGCAAGAAATGGAAAAGTGGTTTTTTTTCAATGGGGTCAATGTGTAAAGAGCAAGGGTATCCATATGTAACAGCAACTAATTTCCCATCCACATTTACTCTAATGCGGCAATCACCGCTTTGCCCGGAGGCAATTATACAATGTTTCGGACAAAGTTCACACTGTACCTTCATAATTAGACGTCCCACGAAAAGCCTTTGATTAAATCTTATTTTTTTCAAACACGATCTACCATAGTCCAAAATTTGTATTTTTCAGGCCGTCTAATTATATTTTAAAATTTATCTTTTCCAAAGTTAAATTTTAAGGGAAATGTCCGCATAAACCACGAAGCACTAGAAAAAAAAGCAGAAGTTCAGACTTTATTCGTGGTCGCCCGTTTTTTAATTCTGAGGGAATATGCGACTCATAATTTTTTGTGTCAAAGGTAAGCCTGAGACCTTTTAGATTCATTGTATTTTTTCACTTGAATACGCAATTCCTTCTTGTTAAGGCCATATTTATCAAGGTCAAAGTCTATAGTCAACTCTATTTCTGGAAATTTTTTGCGAATTTCCTCGGTTTTACGAAAAATTTTCATGACTTCTGCATCCAAATCAATTATTTCGTTGAAATCGAATAAATAAAGAGTACTGTCTATTATCATTTTAATTTGTTCCTATTATAGCAGTTAAGTTGTTGCTAATTAATACATTATATTAATCAAGCAGGAGCAAAATTTTTATCAAAAAAATTTGAATATAATTAGAAGAAAAGCACGAAAATACTTTTCGTGCAGCTTCTAATTAATAAATGTGTAAAGTGCAAATCATCTGGCTTTAGAACCTTTGAATATGCAGAAATAGACTTGCATTAGCAAGTTGGTGGTTTGCCAGAATCGATTTGTATCCATAAAATTCTGGTAAAATAGCAAAAAAGATCTAATTTTTTGCACTTGTGTTCTTGTCACTATTGATTATTACGAATAAATAAACTATAAACACATAAATAGGATGTTATTTATAGTACACCATTTTAAGCGGAGCGGGAGGCTAAACAATGATAGAATTATTTAAACGTTTAAGAAAAAAAGATACCTCATTCTCCAACACTTCTAAAGATACAGCTCTAATAACACATGACAAGCACAATATTTCCGCGATTGCGTACAACAGCAAAAAGTTGAAGGAACTTAAAATAGGATCTATAGATGAGCTTCTTCAATATGAAAATAAAGACTATACAATATGGGTAAATATTACAGGGTTGGAAAATATTGGCATAATTGAAGATATAGGAAAATACTTCAAGATTCATCCAATTGTCATTGCGGATATATTAAATATTCATCAAAGAGTAAAATTTGAAGACTATCAAGATTACCTATTTTTAGTATTTAAAAAATTAAATTTCAAAGAAAAGTCAACCAATATCAGAACAGAACAAGTTAGTGTGTTGATATTGGAAAATTTTGTGTTTACTTTCAATGAATCTTCAGACTCAAGGTATGAGTTTATAAAAAAACGCCTCAGCAACGCAAAAAGTCCAATTAGAAATGCAGGTATCAGCCATTTAGTTTACACAATTATTAATGCTATTGTAGACCAATATTTTAGTTTGGTTGATAACTTCGAAAATATTTCAGAGACTATTGACAATGAATTACAAGGTAACTTTTCAGATGAAACCTTGAACAAAATTCAAAAACTCAAGCGCGAATTGATTTTAGCCAAAAGATCTATTGCACCGTTAAAAGAAATACTACAATATATTTTAAAAAGCGATTCTTTACTGATAAATAACAAAACCCGTTTTTACTATAGCGATGTTTACGATCATACCATCAGAGCCTTGGAGTTATTAGACATATGCCGAGAGCTCGGCTCAAGCCTTCATGACGTATATTTGTCAAAACTCAACAATAGCATGAATGCAATAATGAAAGTCCTGGCTATTTTTGGTTCAATTTTTATACCTCTGACATTTATTGCCGGTATATATGGAATGAATTTTAAACATATGCCCGAATTAGGATGGGAATGGTCATACCCTCTTGTTTGGTGCGCTTTTCTTTGTATAATAGCTGCTCAGCTTATTTTTTTTAGAAGAAAAAAGTGGCTATAGTATCTCACATTAACCTGAACATTGCATGCAAATCCAGGTTAAGTAGATCTCTTTTCCCCCCTCTTTTTTGCTATAGAAGCAAATTGGAGACTAATTTCGAAAAGTATAATTGAAGGTATAGCCATTGCTAACTGACTAATTACATCTGGTGGGGTTAGTATAGCAGATATGACAAAGACAGAAACTATAATTATGGGTCTAGATTTTTTCATGGTTTGTATTTTGACTAGGCCAGTATACGTAAGTATGTATACAAATATCGGCAGCTGAAAAACCAGTCCAAATCCAAGCATTAACATAAGGGCTAGACTAGTAAAGCTGCTGACACTTATCATTGGAGTGATACCTGGCACTGACATATGAACTGCAAAATTTAAGACTGCCGGAAAAATACCAAACAATCCCAGGCAAGCACCTACAATAAACAGTAAACTACTAAGTATCACAAATCTTCTTAAATAATATCGTTCATTTTTGAATAATGCGGGTGAAACAAATTTCCATGCCTGAAATGTTATGTATGGGAAACAAATGTAAAGTGATAGAAAAAAACCTATCTTTAGTCGGGTAAAAAATAGTTCTAGTGGGTGTAGATAAACAAGGCTATAAGCTCGAAGGCATGAGAATTGTTTTAACCATTCTATTATCGGCAGTGAAAAATAATAGCAGATAGGAAATAAAATTGCAATAGACACCAATGATTTTATTATTACTAAACGCAGCTCATCCAGATGTTCAATAATGGTGTTTTTCTGTTTTTTATCACAATCGTCCATACTCATCTGTTACTATTTGTTCAGCACGATTTTTTCCCACATCCATCTGTAAAGCATTAATAATATCAGGTTTTTAATTTACAGATTTGCTATCTAAATCGCCACCCAACTTGCTCGATCTATTTTAACGCATCGCCTCAATATTCCGACTGATCACAATGACTTCCAGGCTTAACCTCTGTTATTGGACAAGGTTCATTACGAAAATGGTTCCACCCCCCTGATATTGCGTCAAGTTCTTGAATAGACAACTTCAAATCATTAAGTTCTTCCATTAATTCTCTTGCTTTTTTCATTCTTTCTTTTTTTGTTAATGTTGTTTTTTTAGGCATTTTAAATTTCCTCCCAATATTGTTAAATGTTATCTTTCTTTATTATTATAGAACCGATACTTAATCTTTAGAAGTTTTTGGAGGAGTTGATGTTTCTGAAGTTTTATATTCTTCACAGGAATTAATAAAGTCGTCTTTACCTTTTTTAAATTCATTAACAGCCTTCCCCATAGATCTTGCTATTTCCGGGAGACGTTTAGCTCCAAATAATAACAAAATTACAGCAAAAATTACAATCAGTTCCCAACCACCGATACCAAACATTTTTCACCTCATAGTTTATTTGTGAGTATTGAGAGTTTTACTTTAAAATATAATGTAAACTGTCGTTATTAAAATACAAAAAACATAGATTTTCCCAAAAATGAAAAAAGTTTTTTAGTGCGCCATGTATAGCGCACTAACTTCATTTTTTGAAGCATCTATTCAAACATTATGTTGAATAATAAGTTGACTCTACCCAAAAAACGATGTATAGATCTAATATAAAAATTCTAAAAATGGAACGGTTTGAGTATAGCAATGGTGAAAAATATCACACAGAATATGACTTTGAGAGAAAAGCTTGGCCAGCTAATTATGATGGCTTTCAGGTTTTTTAAAGATGACAGTCTTGCCTGTGATTATATTCCTGTTACAAAATTGAATCCAACCATTAAAGATTTGGTTTCAGAGTATCATTTGGGGGGAATTGTGTTGTTTAAAGAGAACATGCATACTCCAGCGCAGATAGTTCAGCTTGTCGAGGACATACAAGCTGCAGCAAATATCCCATTGCTGCTTGGCATTGACCAGGAAGGTGGCGTTGTAACAAGGCTTCAGACAGGCACCGATATGCCTGGGAACATGGCACTGGGTGCTGCTAATGATTATGCTTTAACAAGAGAAGTAGCAAAAACGATTGGCCAAGAATTAAGTGTTTTGGGTATTAACCTTAATTTTGCACCAATTGTAGATGTAAACTCTTCACCTTCCAACCCAATAATTGGTGTACGGTCTTTCGGCAGTAGCCCCAAATTGGTTGGAAAAATGGGAAAAGCGTTTGTTGAAGGCTTGAAAGAAGCTTCAGTTTTGTCATGCCTTAAACATTTTCCGGGGCACGGAAATACTGTAAACGACACCCATTTGGAACTGGCAACTATCGACTATTCATATGAAGAACTCAGCCGCATTGATCTAAAGCCATTTGAAATGACCATTCAAGCAGGAGCAGGAGCAGATGTAGTAATGATAGCACATGTTATTGTTCCTGCGTTGGACAACACTAAGCTGATATCTAAAAAGGGTGGAAGAAAAATAGGAACACCTGCAACTTTTTCGTATAAAATTATTACAGAATTACTAAGAAATAGACTTGGGTTTAAAGGACTTGTTGTTACAGATGCTCTAGATATGAAAGCAATAAGTGATAACTTTGGTACCGCAGAAGCGGTTATTAAAACAATCCTGGCTGGTTCTGATATGGCTATTATGCCTGTTAGAATATGGAGAGGAAAAGATGTTTACAAACTCGAAAAACTCTTTGTTGCACTTAAAACTGAGTGCTATAATAATCCGGCATTCCTTGCCAGAGTAGAAGAGTCTGCAAAAAGAATAATCTCATTAAAAGTAAAAAATAATATACTTGAATCGATCCATTATTCGAATCAAAAAACTAAACCACAGTCACAAATCCAGTTATCGGAAGTTCGTTATAAGGACAGTCTTGCCAGTACAATTAAAAAGGCAGAGGGAATTGTTGGTTGCAGTGAACATAAAGAAATTGAGAGAAAAGCTTCTTCCAAAGGAGTTACGTTAATAAAAAATGACAACAAAATTCTACCGTTTAAGTTGGTAGAACACTCTAAAATATTAGTTTTAGACATAGTCAAGCCTACTTTTATTGCAAAGGACAGCATATCCAGATTGATGCTGAATTTTCCAGAACAACCTCTAAAAGCAGATAGATGCAAGAACGGTAAAACAATCAGACTTCGTCTATTTTCTGATTGTATAAAACAAGTTTCAAATAACCTCGATAAGAGTATAATAATTGACAAAAAACAGATAAATTTTGCTGATGTACTCGATGAATCTTTGAGAAAACAAGTATTAGAAGCAAACTTAATAGTGCTTCTAACCTATAATCTTGATTCATCAACAACTTTGCCTGAACAGATAGCAAATTTTGCTGATTTAAACAACAAAAAGCTTGTTTCTATTGCCTGCAGAAATCCTTATGACATCGCATATATGCCAAGCTCTAAAGCTAATATTGCTATCTACGGGGCTGTTGGCTTTGACCAAACAAATGCTGTACAATCAAAATTGACAATAAATCTGGAAACAGCAACAAAAGTCTTATTTGCACATAATGGCGGCAAACCATTATTAAACCCAACAGGGAAACTGCCTGTCACAATCAAAAATCCAGTTACAAAAGAGATCTTATACAATATTGGGCATGGATTGAGCTACAATAATTAGACCATCCACGAAAAGGTATTTTCGGGAACATAATGTTGAATTTTAGGTGTTGAATTTTAAATGAAACTCAAATTTTTATAGATTTTTTGACGTTTCTTGATTTTTTTTATTAATTCAACACTCAAAACCCAACATTTAACAACTAGAGCCAAGCACGAAAACCTTTTCGTGCAAGCTCTAATTAGTACGCGTCTGAAAAGGTTTTGCGGCATGCCGACACTTTTTTCAGACACGCTGTTGTTGGTTCTTAGTTGTTGGATAACAGGTTTTTTAATATATTGCTGGTTATATTTTTAGTAAACGTAGTTAAACGATACTAACAACAATCAACCGTCAACCGAGCTCGAATGACCTTTTCAGACGGGCTCTAATTAGACCGTCCATGAAAATGAAATATACTAAAGCCGAAAATTATATTGATGGGATAATAAACAAAGACAGGCTTGCTCTTTCTAGAACAATTACCTTGATTGAAAGCACTTTGCCGCAACATCAGGAACTGGCACAGGAAATTATTTCAAAAATAATGCCTTATACGGGCAACTCGATTCGTCTTGGGATAACCGGCGTTCCAGGTGTAGGTAAAAGCACTTTTATTGAAGAGCTAGGTATGTTTTTGGCTGAAGACAGCCACAAGGTAGCGGTACTGGCTATAGACCCCAGCAGCACTGTAAGTGGCGGCAGTATACTGGCAGATAAAACACGCATGGAATTTCTTTCATATCATAAAAATGCTTTTATTCGCCCTTCCCCGTCCGGCAATTACCTCGGTGGAGTAGCACAAAAGACAAGAGAGACCATGCTTTTATGTGAAGCTGCGGGGTATGATGCTATCATCATTGAAACTGTAGGCGTTGGGCAATCTGAAATAACAGTTGCATCCATGGTAGATTTTTTTCTTGTACTGATGCTGGCAAATGCCGGAGATGAACTTCAGGGTATTAAAAAAGGAATTTTGGAAGTAGCAGATGGCATAGCAATTAATAAAGCGGATAAGAAACATCTTCAACAGGCATTGCTAGCCCAAAAAGTCTACGAAAACGCTATGCACATCTTAAAGCCATCCTATTCAAACTGGTCTCCACCAGTACTTACATGCAGCGCAACTGAAAAAACCGGAATCAGTGAAGTATGGGATATGATTGTAAAGCATAATAACATACTAAAAAAATCCGGTAAACTAGAAACCAAACGCAAAGAGCAAGCCATCAGTTGGATGTGGAATATGATTGAAGACGGTATTAAAAAACACTTTATAAATTTGCCAGAAGTAAAAAGCATCATTCCAAATGTAGAAAAACAGGTAAAAAAATCAGCCATTACTCCAACCAGAGCCGCTAAAAAAATACTGGATATAATAATAAAACGGTAGAGTATTATCGCTTCGCCTTGCCGCATTTAAGGTTAAAGTCGCAAGCTAAAAGTAAAGATCTTAGCCGACGAAAGTATAAGTAAATACCACAATATCAAAGAAATATAATTTCATATTCATAATAGTAGCATACTATCCTTGCGATAAGGACCTAAAAACATTCAAAAAAAACAGGCATCCCACAAGGATGAATTAAAGGTCTTGATTTTTGCTTTGCAGTGTCAAGTCCTGATTTACAATAGTTGTTAACAGTGAATTTTTTCTGTATAGCCTTTACCAGTGTTCAATATCCCTGTCGATTGAGCGGAGGACACAAAATAAAACTTTAATGAAAGAAAAATATTCGGTTTTTTACCTAACGACTAACAACCGACAACTTATGTGCTTTCAGCACAAGCACTAATTAGAGCTTGCACGAAAAGTTTTCGTGCTTAGCTCTAGTGTTAAATGTTGGGTTTTGAGTGTTGAATTAATAAAAAAAATCAAGAAATGTCAAAAAATCTATAAAAAATTGAGTTTCATTTAGAATTCAACACCTAAAATTCAACATTATTTTCCCGAAAATACCTTTTCGTGGGACATCTAATTATAAAAGCTAACACCGAGCGGCTTAATAGATGGACTTGGTTTTGTTCCGCATAACCTATCACCTGCATCTCCAAGCCCCGGAAGGATATATCCTTTGTCGTTTAATTTTTCATCTAAGCAAGCAGAATAAACGTCAATATCAGGATGTGCTTCACAAAAGAATTGTACACCCTCTGGTGCAGCAACTAAACACATAAACTTGATTTTTTTCACGTTTTTTTCTTTTAATTTAGTAGCAGCAGCAGAAGCAGATCCACCAGTAGCCAGCATTGGATCAATTAAAATAATAGTACGATTATGACTATCAACTGGTAATTTGCAATAGTATGTCACTGCTTTCAGCGTTTCTTCATCCCGGGCCATTCCAATATGCCCAATCCTCGCGGAAGGCATCACTTTAAGAAATCCGTCAAGCATACCAACACCAGCTCTAAGAATGGGAACCAACACAGGTTTTTTGCCAGCTAATACCTGTGCTTTTGTTTTGCATAAAGGGGTTTCAACTTCTACGTCTTCCAATGGAAAATCCTTGGTTAATTCATATGCCAGGAATATTCCGACTTCATCAACCAATTCTTTAAAAACTTTTTTACATGTATATTTATCTCTGATATATGTAAGTTTATGTTTTACCAACGGATGTTCAACAATGTGAAAATTCTTATAATTTCTCATTTCATCTCCTTTTAATTAGATCATTTCCGAAAAGGGGTAGACCAAAGTGGTACCCGGCGTTTTATATTTCATGTTCTGCTAAATTTTTCTTCGTTGGAAATGATCATGTCAAGTTTATCAGCCGCGTAATTATTCTGTAATAATATGTTTATAAGTTTTTCCTGGAGGCAACATAGGTAAAACATGTTCCTGATATTGTATATGCACATCCAGTAAAAACGGTCCAGGAGTTTCAAGCATTTCTTTTATAGCGTCAGCCAAGTCGGCCTTTTTATACACTTCTCTTCCTGGAATCAGGTATCCTTTAGCTATAGTAACAAAGTCAGGATACGGTCTACTAACTCTACTATTAGCCAACACTGTATTTCCTCTTCTACTACCATAAAACCTGTCTTCCCACTGTGCAACCATACCAAGATGTTGGTTGTTCATAATTATTATTTTAACTCCAATTTCATAAGAATGAACCGTTCCGAGTTCTTGGATATTCATCTGAAAACTTCCATCCCCAGAAATGCATATAACAGTTTTGTCTGGATAAGCTACCTTTACCCCCATTGAAGCCGGAAAACCAAATCCCATAGCACCTAACCCGCCTGAAGTTATCAACTGCCTAGGGTGTTTGTACGTAAAAAACTGAGCAGTCCACATCTGATGCTGCCCCACACTCGGCACCATTATCGCGTCACCGTTTGTAATATCATTGACAGTTTTAATTACCTCTTGCGGAAGTAGATCTTCGCATTCTTTGCTATTATAAGCTAATGGAAAATTCTTTTTCCACTGGTTGATTAAAGAAAACCACTTTTTATATTCTTTTCGAACAGGTGATTCATTTAATTGTTTTAAGAAATATTTTACATTACTAACGATACCTATATCCGCTCTCTTATTTTTATTTATTTCAGAACGATCTATATCCACATGAACTATCTGAGAATGTTCCGCAAAAGAGTTAACAGGCCCTGTAACTCTATCATCAAACCGTGCACCCAGACACAACAACAAATCACATTCATTTGCTGCATTATTTCCAAAAACAGTTCCGTGCATTCCTAAAAATTTCAACGATAAAGGGTCGTCTTCCGGAAAAGCACCAATCCCCATCAAAGTTGTAACAACTGGAATGTTATAACCATGAGCAAAATCTGCAAGTTCATTAGCCGCATCGCCTGTTATTATACCACCTCCGGCATAAATACAAGGTCGCTTGCTCTTAATTATGGCATCTTTTACCTTCTTTATCTCAGAAATATCTGCTTTTGGATCAGGATAGTATTCTCTGATAGAAATATCTACATCATATTTAGGTACAACCAACTGTTGTTGAACATCCTTAGGCACATCAACTACTACCGGTCCAGGACGGCCGCTGTTAGCAATATAAAATGCTTCCTTGATAGTTGCTGGAATATCAGCTGCATCCATTACTAAATAGCTATGCTTGACAATAGGGAGCGTCATCCCAATCATATCAGTTTCTTGAAATGCAGTTTTCCCAATAAGTGAGCTGGGTATTTGTCCAGTTAGTACAACAATAGGAACAGAGTCCATATACGCGTCTGCTATTCCAGAAATAAGGTTTGTTGCCCCAGGACCACTGGTAGCCATACAGACACCAACGCGCCCAGTGGCTCTGGCAAAACCGCCAGCCGCAAATGCTCCACCTTGCTCATGCCTGGGTAATATTACGTCAATATGACTGTCACACAAAGCCTGATGAAACTCCATCGATGCACCACCAGGATATGCAAATATATGTTTTATGCCTTCCCGTTCAAGACATTTAATTGCTATTACAGCTCCTTGTATCGGTTTTAAATCCGGTTTATCTACTCTTTTCAGCCCGGCGTTTTCCATCAGTTTTATTCCTTATTGAAAATATTATTGGTCGTTTTATTATTCGCCAAAATCGATCAGTTTTGGCATAATTTAATATTAAAAAAGATTATTTCTGCTCAGTTAATATAACATATTAATCACCAACAACTTAGCTATTAAAACAGAAACAAATAAGAACAATAATAAACGGTACACCATATTTATCCGATTTCAATGAAATAATTAACTTAGATACAGAAGTATACCGTAAACGGTAGAGTATTATCGCTTCGCCTTGCCGCATTTAAGGCTAAAGTCGCAAGCTAAAAGTAAAGATCTTAGCCGACTAAAGTATAATAGAAATTTTTCATAAAGCTGAAAAAAATCACAAAAAATGCCTAAAAAGAGAGGTGGCTATAAACTTCGATTTTCAAGGTAATGTATAGTCTTCAGGAAACGCTTATCAGGCAATTTCACCTTAGAACAGATTGCAATAATTATTTTAACGCATATCTTTTATATATTTCACAAACCAGCGTAGCCGGAACCAAAAAGTTCAATTTGGTTTTTCTAAAAGACGACAAAGCATAACGTTAAGGTATTTGTCTATGATTACATTTTTTTTGCTCGTGCTATTGGTACTCTATTTGGGTTGGGGAGTATTTCTAATTATAGAAGATTTCATGGATAGATCCTGGCAAACACCAATGTATGTGATTAATTTCAGGGAAAAAAGAGGTAGGATTTTAAGCTGCTGCATTGCGTTTATCAAACTACTTTTTTGGCCCTTGGTCTATATGTTGAAACATTTTTAAGCTCAAAGGAGAAAAGTACCTATGACTAATACGAACAAGGTTAAGTTATCAGTTCTCGCTATCATCGTAATATTAGTTGTAATTATAATATTTCAGAATATGACCCCAGTTACATTACATGTTTTGTTTTGGGAACCATTTTCCATTTCAAAAACCCTTTTATTGGTAATTACAGCATTTATAGGCTTTATTTTTGGCATACTGTTTAAGTATATTTTTTACAAGAAAAGAAAATAGAATTATAGGCAAGCCTATTCTTATTTCGAATTGATTAAAGTATATCTCAAGAGGTAATAAATAATCGCTTCGCTTTGCCGCATTCTAGATCTAAAGCGCAAGCTTCAAAAGTGCCAATTATGACCACGTTGAATATAATGAAAGAAAAATAAAAATGCTCAAAAAAAGAAGTCAAATTAAGCTTATCGGTTTTTTATGGTCAAATAAATTGGTACTTACGTTCGTAATCTTCCTTATAATCCTCTTTGCCGCATTCATAGCTGCAATACCCTACAGTATGTCATTTATAATTGACAATGGCCTTCGAGCAAAAAACCTTACTGTTCTAAATATAATTTTTATCATAATGGCAGTCTTTGCAATAGTAGTTGCTTTTTCTCAGGTCATCCGTGATTATCTTTACCTTGATTTTTGTTCTCGTTTTTTGAAAAGCATCAGGGGGAAAACTTTTTCATACCTACAAAGCTTGTCAATGTGTTTTTATTCAAAAACAGCACCAGGAGATGTTATTTCCAGATTTTCTAGTGATTTAGCAGTTGTTGAACAAGCTTTAATTTATGCGCCAAACTATTTAATTGTACCAATTTTTAATGCTGCTATCACGACATTCTTGCTTTTTGTGCTTGACGTATATCTTGCATGGATATCAATGCTTATTTTTCCTGCCTGCCTAATCGGCCCCTTTTTCCTTGCCAAACTTGCATCTAAAGCAGGATATGTAAGAAAAAAGTCTGAAGCTATTACTCTTTCAGACGTACAGACAAACATCGCCTCTCAATCGGTAGTCAAAGCCCTTAACTTACAGGGGTTATCAATTAATTTCTTCGAGAAAAACAATATTCGCTTATATCGCAATATGCTAAAGGCTCTTTTTTACAGTTCTCTAGTGGAACGTTCCGGCATTATCGCAGCTATGGTGCTTCAAGTAGCTGTGCTAGGGATAGGAACATACATGACTTATTTTGGATGCTTGGATATTGGAAAGCTCGTAGCGTTTCAAGGACTTTTCCTGGGACTAACTTATTCAGTTATAACAGGTAGCTCTTTTATTCCGATGATTATACAAGGAAAAGTAGGTTTAAGACGTGTAAACGCGCTTATGGAAGAAGCTCCCGTGGTAGAAGACGTCCCTAATGCTAAAGACCTCCTTCCTTTTAGCAGTGAAATAAAATTTGACAATGTTACTTTTGGATACTCTCCGAAAAAAGTAAACCTTGATAATTTAAGCCTTACCATACCAAAAGGCTCGTCTGTTGCTTTTGTAGGCCCAAGCGGATGTGGAAAAAGCACTATTCTCAATTTGATAATGCGCTTTTACGATCCCGGCAAAGGCACTGTTACTTTTGACAAACGTGACATTAAACTAGTATCACAAAACTCACTTCGTACACAACTTGGAATAGTACTGCAAGATAACATCCTCTTTAATGCATCAATTATGGACAATCTGCTAGCTGCAAAATTAGACGCTACTAAAGATGAGGTGTATGATGCCGCAAAAAAAGCAGAGATACATGATTTTATAATGTCGTTGCCTGATAGTTATAAAACTCTTGCTGGAGAGCGAGGAGGACAACTCTCAGGCGGTCAAAGACAACGTATTGCAATTGCCAGGGCATTACTTCATGGCGGAAATATTCTTATTCTTGATGAAGCAACTTCGGCTCTAGATCCTATTACACAAGCTTCGATCAATCATACGATAGCAAACATTGGGAAAAGTGGAATTACCATTGTTTCTGTAACACATCGTCTCGCTGCCGCTATTGCAATGGATAGAATATTTGTAATGGATGACGGAAAAGTTATTGAGCAAGGACGTCATGATGAACTATTAGCACACAACGGCTATTACAAGCAAATGTGGGATAAACAATCCTAAATCACAACCATAAAGGATATCAAATGTACAACAATAAGTTTAAACGTTATTGCTTTTACCTTATTCCATTACTGACACTAGTATTACTTCTATTTTCGTGTGAGACATTAGATCTAAATCTAAAAAACAAATCGAAAGAAATAGATAAAGACGATTTACCTAAATGGACTATATCGATTAATGAAATTGTGAAATATCCACGAGCTTCAACCGGAGAGAAGGAAATCCCAACCTTCACTGGACGAACAATATGGGTGCGAAAACACTACGAGTTCAATTCAAAATCTATTATCTCAATAACTACCGTTCCATCTGAAGAAAAATCAAACTACTTCAACTTAAAAGTAAAGCTGGATAGACATGGCTCCCTTGTTGCAATGAGAATAAGCAACGATGCTACTCACGCACCATGGGCTTTTTTAGTAGATGGAGTATATTACAAATCCGTTAATTTCAATGAACCTCCTTTGATAGAAGACTACTCTGAAATTATAATTAAAGGACCGTTTGATAAATCACTTGCTTCATTTTTGCAAAAATATTCTAAACTTAACTATGAGTATTTTCATCCGGATAATTGATATTTCGTATACTCAAAGTGATCATAAATGCAGCAAAACAAGTAAATCTCAAAAAAATCGATCGTGGTGAGTATCAGAAATAACTTGGAGCAAAAATGACAAAAAATGAGCAACTTGATAGATTATTAATTTCAGCTATTGAATCGGACAATCCCGAAATATTATCTGAGATTATTTCTATACTCTCAGCAAATAATAGCGCAATAACAGAAAACGTGAAAGATGGCTTGTCAATGATAATTGAATCTTGGCAATTGGACCGCATTAACTCTCCAAACAAAACCAATTTTCTTATTGAAGTTTCCAGTTTTTTTAACGAAGATTTTCCAGAACTACGCTCAGTCTTGCCTGCTGTAGTAAAAAAAACTCTCCCTGCTGATATCAATAAAACAACAGCAGTCAAAATATTAAAAATTAGGGATGAGAACATCACTCTTTCAAACTTTTACTTTAAATATGTAAATTTTCTCGAATTAAAAACTGATAGGTTTTTTTACAATATCCATTCTACAACTTGGGGTATAATCGGTAAGCTTGACTGGATTACTGGGACAGCAACCCTATTAAAGTTGAACAGAACTACGCTTCAGGAAGTAGAACTCTCTCTAATACTCGATCAAATCTATATTTTTGACACTAAAATTCAGCTGGATGCAGTGTTAAAAGCATCAAAACTACCGCCTCCAAATGAACTGTTAAATACTTTCATTGCTAATGCTTACACTAAAATGGACAAAGAAATCATTAAGAAATCGCTTTTTTCTCTATTTGTCCCAGAAAAAATGAATCCAACAAGTTTTAAGAAATGGCTGAATACTTCGAACGCCAAAAAAGATTTAGATTCCTCAAAAAAAATAACTTCATTGAAAAAAGCTCGGAGCATAAGTGAGTTGCACATACTTGTTAAACAGCATACTTCATTTACATTGACACAGAACAGTATTCATAAGATCGCAGAAGTATTAAATACTATAAAACCAACAACTTCAATAAAAGACTACCTTTTATGGGCCGAAACTATATGCCTAATTTCTAAAAACCTGAGCCCTGATGAAATACTTTCGATCGTACCTCAGAGTAGCACTGTCAGAAACATAATTTGGCCTATTCACACCAAACTGGAAAATTCAATCGGAATAGAAATATGGTGTCAACTGAAAGTAAGTATACTACCTGCATGGGCCAAGATTACTGAAATAGTCAACGACAATGATTATTTAACAGGCCTTTGCTTCTACCTCCCCTGGCGAGATTGGAAAGCTATAACTTCACGACTAAATATCAAAGATTTAGAAAGAGCTTTTATCACTTCCCCTCCCCTTTCAAACCCTGAAGCATTACTCTGGATTTGGAAAAACAGACAAATGTTATCAGATACAACGACCAAATGGCTCAATCATACAAAATTTTTCTTTGCAATTACAGGTGGCTTAGATACCGCTATTTGGCAAGTAGCAAAAAAAGAATTAAAAAAAATGATACAAGAAAACACTAGTTTTCAAAATCATATTTTAAAAAAAGGTAATGAATCTAACATTATTGAGTTTTTAGAAAAACTCAATAACACTGACAGCTTCACTGCAACAGAAAAGCAGAGTTTAATTGTAAAACTGTCAAGAGAATATCCTATATTGAAAAAATTATTCGAAACAGGTAAAGTTAAAAAAATAATGTTATCCTCGTCAAAAGATAAAGCAAACCGCACCAAAGAGGAAATTTATATCACTTCTTTTAAATCATTTAATGAGAAAATAAAAGAACTTAATGATATTATAAATGTACAAATACCTGAAAATACTAAAGCAATTGCAACCGCACGCGCACATGGTGATCTCCGTGAAAATGCCGAGTATGCAGCTGCTAAAGAAAGACAGAAATATATAAACGAACACCGTGCCATGTTGGAAATGCGAATAGCAATTACAAGACCAACGGATTTCTCCGATATCACCATTTCAGATAAAATAATAGTCGGTACTACTGTACACTTAAAATACGATAATAATAAACTAGATGTGTACCATATACTTGGTGCATGGGACAGTGTTCCAGAAAAAAAATATATATCTTACGAAACAGAATTTGGAAAAGTGTTGATAGGCAAAAAGGTTGGAGATATCGTTACGCATCCTGACGGTATCACATGTATAGTAGAAAAAATATTACCTCTATCTGAAAAAATACGCAAGACTCTAAGCAAAACTCATTTGGAAATGTAAATGACAATAATTTATGTACACACACGTGGAAGATCAATTCTGAAAAAGTTCAAAAAAACAACTGTAGGATACACATTTACAGTTATTGCCATATTTCTTTTAACAAGCTGTGAATCTATTCCACCGGGCATTCCGCCGGAAGGACCAATTGTATCAATAACTCCTACAAATAATTGTCCACTATCATCTAAAGATGCAATAAATAATATGACCACTGCAATAGCCACTTGCTCACAACTATATTTAAACCAAGATATTCCGGTTGTCAGTTTATATCCCATAGAGATATCTGATAATGAAAAAGAATACGGACCACAGCTCAGTCACTTGACTGCTCGCCTGTATAGAAACCTTATAGAGATGAATATAATCAAACCACCTTCTATATATAGTAAAAACAGCATTAACTTTCTAATCGCTTCAAGTTACTCAAGAATATTCAGCGACACCTTTGATGAAGAAGAAAACCAGCCTTTAGTTTTCAACTGGAAAGTGAAACTACTATCTCCAGTAAACACATCAAATTTTATCTGGAAACAGAGCATCGAAATAAAGCTGGATAAAAAACCTGGTACATTACTTTAAAGATACTAATAACCAGAACAAAAAGCCTCTTCAGGAAATAGATGCACCTGTTAATGAAGTAATAAGCCTTTTAGATCAAATTTTGATCCATCATAAGAATCAGCAAAAATGACTGCTCGAATGCCGCACTCAATGTAAAATTACGGTTCTAGATTTATTTGGCGGAAGTCCTTCCGACAAATAAATCTATTAACTTAAACATCTTTAACAGTCAACCACAAGCAAACAAATCAACACCCGCTTCTACACTTTTGTTTTTGGTGCTGCAGCTTTTTTAGCAGTAGCTTTCTTAGGAGTAACAGCCTTTTCTTTCGTATTGCCTGCTATAACAGTCAACTTTTCATTAATCTTAAATAGAACAATAACCAGTTCGTAAAATACTCTTGAACATATTACTCCAAAAACAAAGAAAATTATACCGCTCAAAAATGAACCAAATGAAAAACCAGTAAAAATTATTATCAATCCGGAGATAAATGACCCCAGTATTCCTAACCAATATAGGTACGTTACAACCATGGGCGTAATCATCTTTTCAAAAAACAGCAAATCTTTAAATCCAAAATCTTCGAACTCTTTCATATCAATTCCTTTATGTGTTAAGTTTTACATACTTTCCTAGCTAACTAGTAAGAGTATATTACAAGTTAAAAAAATGTCAAATTATTGTGAATCTAATTTTGTCTTTTTTCAATTGTCTCATTTGCACTCTAAAATCATCGCAGTCATATCATCTGCCTGTGCCTCATCTCCCATATGCTCTATAAGGTCAGTTTTAATAAAATCAATAACCTGTGATGATTTCATTGAACCAGTTTTATTTAAAACTCTCAACAGCCTTTCGCTTGTAAACTGTTCTTTGTTTTCATTAATGGCCTCCGTAATTCCATCCGAATATAAAAATATCCTGTCCCCCTGATTAAACTCAATTTTACCAGTAAAATAGTCTCCTTTAACAGCTGGAAGTACCCCTACAACTGTATCATTATGAAGAGGTAAAAAGCTATATTTGCCACCGTCAGCACTAAGTAAAGGCGCAGTATGACCAGCATTGCAATATTCTATTTTTTCGGAAGCAAAATCCATAATACCACAAAATACAGATGCAAACATACAGGTATCATTTTCTTCCAGCAAAAAACGGTTTA
>Ga0233447_1001002_pt1 | contig 26085 bp, 26 predicted proteins | sample SI_124_October20_3_FD_183014 | JGI IMG/M metagenome (GOLD analysis project Ga0233447, IMG submission 183014) | Seawater microbial communities from Saanich Inlet, British Columbia, Canada - SI_124_October2016_135_MG | ecosystem: Environmental > Aquatic > Marine > Inlet | place: Canada: British...
AGGTGCCTGAGGATATTTATTGTTTAAGTAACTTATCCATGCTAGAGCATCAGCTGAGTCACCACTATGATAAGCCCTAGCAAGACGATTTATTCTACCTGAGCACCCTCTAAAGTGCATAATAACAGTATCATAATTTTCTGCATCAAAATAGTTCATCATCCCTTGAATATAGGCTGATTTGAAAGAACCCTCAAGTCCGTGAAAAAGTATCATGATAGGTTTATTACTTGTAATTTTAGGTTTAGCATGATGCCAAAAAATGTCTACAAAATCCCCATCTTCTAATTCAAAAACCTCTTTTTCAATGTGCGGTCGTTTAGGTCGTCTAAAGATAGGTGCAAACAGAGTTTGTAGATGTTGATTTTTAAGTCCCCATGCCGGTAGAAATTTTATTGTATTCATAGTCATATACTACTATAATTTGAAAAACATTTAAAAGGCTACTCATTATGTATGAAATTATTCATCTCATTCACATTTACTCTATTTTTATTTACGGAGGATTTCTTTTTGTTGATAATCTTTTTTTAGCCAAAATGAAACAATCCCTCAGTGAAGAAGAGCATAAAAAAGCCCGTGAAGCGATTATGATTCATGTGCGTAAAGTTGTCCCTTATGCGTTAATGACAGCAGTTGTTACGGGAATGTATCTCTTTAGCCAAGTATTTGGAAAAATTTCTACAGAAGGACTTTCAACATTTCAGATGTTACTTTCACTCAAAGCCTTTTTAGGATTATGGCTAGGACTACGAGGAGTAAACCAAAAGTTTTTTGGTATTCAACCCTGGCTTTTTAAAAGCCACCTTTTCCCTTTTAGTTTAGTACTTATCATGATACTTTTATCTCAAGTGATGTTTTGGTTTTAGGCGTTTGTAAACTGATACATCATTAGTGAAGCTGCGACACCTACGTTAAAGCTATTTACACCACTTTGCATGGGAATGGTAACGACATCATCACAAACATCTAAAATATTTTGAGCAATACCTTTACCCTCATGCCCCATTAATATCACCCATTTTTGAGGGACTTTTACTTGTGGTAACATAATAGAATTTTCACTAACCTCTGCCGCAAAAATTTTATATCCTCTATTTTGTAAAGCTTTTATTGTTTCACATATATCCTGATAGATATGTGTCTTTAACATACTAACATGTCCCATAGAGACACGTAATGCCCGTCTACTATAAGGATGGGGAGACGTTGCAGGAGTTAAATAAGAGTTCACCCCAAAAGCTGCTGCACTTCTAGCAATAGATCCTACATTTTCCGTCGAAGTAATGGTATCAAGCATAATAATTTTATCATCAAGTTCATCAAGAGAAAAAGATGCTGGACGAATGCCATGCATCATCACATTGTGATGAAGTTTATGTCCAATCAATGTCTGCATTAACTCTTTAGAGGCACAATAAAAAGTAATCTCACCTCGATTTTCTAAAAGACTTTTATTATCATGATAATACTCAGGTGTTGCCAAAATACTTTTTACTTCAATATCTGTTTGGAGAAGTAAGTTTACTACTTTAGGACTATCGGCAATAAAACTATTGTCTTTTGTAAAGGCATTGTCACGAAGTTTGGAGTAGATTTGGAGTTGAGAAAGAGTAAAGTCTGTAATATCAATTAAATTCATGCTCAAATTCTAACTAAAATTTAGGCATAAAAAAAGGCTCTCTTTTTAAAGAGAGCCTTAATGTCTATCTATAGTATGTTATTGAAAATTACTATTGTAATAATCTAAGAACATTTTGTTGCATAGAGTTTGCTTGAGACATTGCATAACTACCTGATTGAGCAAGGATGTTCAATCTTGAGAAGTTTGCAGACTCCGCAGCAAAGTCAACATCACGAATTTGTGATTCTGCAGCTTTTACATTTACTTGTGTTACTGAAATATTATTAATAGTAACATTAAGTTCATTTTGAACCGAACCTAAATTCGCACGAGTTGAATCAAGATCAGAAATTGCTTTTTCTGTAATATTCATTGCAGCATTAGCACCTTCACGAGATAACATCATACCTACTGAACCATCAGCATTTACAGTTGATGAGATATCACTAAGATTTTGATTTTTACTTGTACTTAATGAACCAATGGCATTATCGTCAGTTGATGTTAATGAACTGTTTGTAAAGTTTTCTGATGAAAGTTTAATTTCACCCGATGTTAATTTAGTAACACTTAAGGTACCGGTTTCAACACCATCTGCAATACCAGAAACATTTGAGAATCCTTCAAGTGCCATGGCACGACCATCAGTTTCTAATTTAAGAACACCGTTGTCAATTGAAGCAGAAACACCTGTTGCATCTTTTTTAGCATTAATCGCATCAACTAAACGTCCGTCAGTATCACCTTCAAGAAGAGATTCCCCTGCAGTAATAATCGTTTCACCATTAATTTTCATATCAAAATCTAATGATCCACCACGAACTTTTCTATCACCCGTAGATTCAACCGTAGCAGTTGCTTTAACACCTGTTGAATCAGTAATTTGATTAATAAGCTCAGCAACACGTCCAAGACCTGTGTTTGCACGTCCTACACCTGAAGAATCTGTCATTTGAACACCATCTAGCTTAGTTGTACCTACAGTAAATTGTGCATAATCTTCAACTGTCATGGCATCACCAAGAGTCTCTGATTTAATAACTTCTAGTTTGTTACCAGTAGTAATTGCCGTTGCTAATACTGTTGTACCACCCGTACTAAGTTGACCAAATGAAATTGTTCCTAAAGAACTTTGAACATTGGTTACTAAGGCTTCTTGTACATTACCTGTTGATGAAGTAAAACGAAGAATATCGCCTTTGGCAAGACCTGATGCTTCGGCTTGTAATGTTGTCATACTAAGAGATGATGCTGTCGCTGAATTAAAATTAACACCTGCAAAATCATCTGCTGTATCAACAACTGTCATCGAAGTACCTGAAGAAATTGACTGTGCAAGGCCTGAAGTTAATTCAACATTACCCAGTGAATTTACATAATCCACAGTATATGTTGCAGCATCACCTTCAAATTGAATTTTATCACCTTTTCCTAAACCATCAATATTACTTGCTGCTAAAGAGAAAGATACTGTTGTAGCACCGGCTGCAGTATTAACTTGTGTCGTTAAGTTAGGATCAAGAGTACGAGAACTTTTTACCGTAAATGAAGCTACACTAAGTGCACCACCTGAAGTAATTGTTGTCCCACCAAATGAGATTGCTCCACTTGAACCAATTTGGTTAATGGTTACATCTTGTGTTGTACCAAATGAGTTAGAGAAAGTAAGAACATCACCAACTGCTAAACCCTGAAGCTTATTAACTGTATTACCAGCTCCAACACCAAAAGACGTAGCAGCATCGGCAACAGCAAGTGTTAATGTTACATTAACAACCTCTTGTTTATAAGAAGATACTTCAAAATTTGCACCCGCTAAAACATCTTGTTCTAATGGAGATGTTAAGGTAATTGTTCCTGACGATGTTTCAACATTATCAATTGAATACTGAGCATTTGAACCCTCAAATGAGATAACATCACCCGCTGCTAAACCTTCAATACCACCAAGAAGTGATGCACCAACAGAAACAGTTGTTGAACCTGTTAATGCAGTAACATTTACATTTGCCGTATTACCAAGTTGAATATTTTGATCTGCAGTTTGAACTTTACCAATAGCCGCAGCTTCAGTATTGTTAATAGATGCTTTAATAGTTTGGTTTGAATATGCACCAATTTGAAACTCTTTATTTTCAAAGTTACCCGAAAGTAATGTTTGTCCATTATAAGAAGTAGTTTGTGCAATATTATTTAACTCTTCTAAAAGACGATTAACATCTTTTTGAATCGCTTCACGTGAACCTGAAGATTGTGTATCTGAAGCTGACTGAATTGCTTTCGTTTTAATTGTATCAAGAATTTTTAGTTGCTCATCCATTGCTTTATCAGCAATTTGAATAACTCCAATTGCATCATTAGCATTTGAAATTGCTTGACCGAGTGAGTTAGCTTGTGTACGAAGTGAATCCGCAATTGCCATACCCGAAGCATCATCTGCTGCTTTATTGATACGAAGACCTGATGATAACTTCTCTAAAGAGTTATCCATATTACGATTTGTTGTTGACGCGTTGGTATGTGCATTCATCGCGGCAATATTAGTATTAATTCTGAAACCCATAACTTATCCTTTAATTTTTAATAGCATCCATGCTAGATTTAAGAGATAAAAAGCAAAAGGTGTGCCAAGTTTTAATTATTAAAGTTTTTAAATATAAAATAGAGATAAAATTTAATAAAAAAACAACGTAATATTAGATATATTCTATTTATTAAAATTTATGGAGCATACCCTATGCACGAGTATAACCTTCAAGAACTTATCACTACAAAAGATAAAGAAACATTGATAGAGCTATTACAAGATAAAGAGCTTCCTATAGAAGATATTAAAACCATTTACTTCTCTATGTCAGATGACAAAGAGATTGTAGGTCAAGCAGCAATGAACTTAAGTCTAAGAACTTCCGTTTATGAACGTGAAAATGAGTACAGTGCAACTATGGTTGAACTTCTTATTGATATTGCAAAAAATCCTGTTGACATGGGTGCACGTTGGGCTGTGGCAAAGAACCCTCATACACCCGTTGAAGTGTTAACATTTCTAGCCAACGATACAATTAATCTTGTTCGTGCTTTAGTAGCAACTAACCCATCAACGCCACCAACTGTTTTAGAAAAGTTTTTTACTGATGAAAAAATTGTTCGTGATGGCTTATCAGGAAATCCTAGTACACCACTTAAACTATTAAAGATTTTAGTAGATGATGCAGATAAAATGGTTCGTATGCGTTTAGCTGAAAACAGTTCGGTAAATGATGATATTTTAAAAAATCTCTGTAAAGATGTTGATGTTGATGTTATTAAAGCCGCCGAAGTACATCTTGAGAAAAGAGCATAATTATGGGTAAAAACTTTCGAAGTGAACGTAGTAAGTTTACACTTTTAGAAAATCATCTCTTAAATACTTTCTATTCAGGTCTTTATATTAGTGCTCAAGAGTTTATTGAAATTGGACAAAAAGTAGATTTACATTTGACAATGAATACCCGTGAATATATTATCAAAGAGCTTCTCAATAAAAGTTTTGATTCTGGAACTATAAGCCAAACAATGGCACTACTTATTAAAAAAATAGATGAACGTACTCAAGAGTATCATGCCTTATCTCTTTCTTATAATGGAACGCATACCGTGATGGCACGTCTAGCTCAAAAAGCTAATGGAACAAAAGCATTGCTTGCGCGAGAATCACGAGGGAATCCTTATGAATAGTATGAACTCTAAAAGTTTATTGACTACTTTAGAAAATTTAAATTATCCGGGTCTTAGTCGAACACTTGGAGAGTTAAAACTTCTTGGCACAGTCAAAGTTATTAATGAAACCGCAAATATTGAACTTTTAACGGTTAGTGATGACTCTTTTTTAAGTGTCAAAGCAGAATTAGAAAAGCAGTTTTCAGAAAAATTCTCTACCCTTAACATCACTAAAAAAGATTTCTCTCAAAAACAAAATGCGAAACAAGATACCAATTATGGAAATACCGCTACACCCAATAACCGTGCTCCTTATGCAAAAAATGTTATTGCCGTAACAAGTGGAAAAGGAGGGGTAGGTAAAAGTACAGTTTCGGTAAACCTTGCTATCTCTTTGGCACAAAAAGGGTACAAAGTAGGATTACTCGATGCTGATGTTTATGGTCCCAATATTCCACGTCTTACAGGTGTAGACTTAGAACGTATTAAATGGAATGATGACAATCAAATTATTCCTAGTGAAAATTACGGTCTAAAAATCATGAGTGTAGCCTTAACAACTCCTACTATGGATACGCCCCTTGTATGGAGAAGCTCGGTAGCTGTTCAAGCGTTAATCCAATTTTTAGAAGATGTAGCTTGGGGTGAACTTGACTTTATGGTCATTGATATGCCACCTGGGACTGGAGATATTCAACTCACTATGGCGCAAGAGTTACCAATAACTGCGAGTGTGTTAGTTTCAACCCCTCAACTTGTTGCAACAGATGACGTTGCAAGAGCCGTGATGATGTTTAAAGATATAAAAGTACCCATGGCAGGTATTGTTGAAAATATGAGCTATTTTATCGCTCCTGATACTAAAAATAGGTACGATATTTTTGGAACTGGTGGAGGTCAAAAGATAGCGACTAAATATGATATTCCATTTTTAGGTCAAATTCCACTTGATATGAGTATTAGAGAAGCTTCTGACCAAGGAGAGCCACCTGTTGTTAGTGATGTTAATGGAAGTAAAAAGTATTATTCTGAAATTGTGACTACTATGTTAAATGAGATTGATTTTAATATCTAGAAGAGAAATTTAGAGCATAAAGCTCTAAATTATTTTTTTAGCAATGGGTTAACATTAGGTACATCAACACCACCTAATGAGTGAATTAATTCAGGAATCTCTTTATCAAGCTCATTAAACTTTTCTAACTGTTTTTTATTAGTAATTCCTAAAGCTGCTGCCCATGCATTAAGTGTTGGCATCCCAATCACAATTTTATGGTCAGATTCTCTTACATAAATGTACATTGAACACGGTGCAAATACACCAGCAACCGGAACGGCATTAGGACCATCAAAGATTTCGTATGAAAAGGGAATGTGACATAAGTCATACGTCCAGTACGTTACATAATCAGGCATCACATCATCATCAGAGTTATAACTATCTTTTACATTGTAAAAGCCTGCTAAGATATATCCTTTATTTACAAAAGTAATATCAAAACGCTCTTGAAATTCATCCATATACTCTTCTAAATCTTCAACATCTTCAGGAATTGGAATCTCAAAGTTCATCATTGTTTTCGCAGCAGTTCCTACACGTTTAACATAATGCTTTTTTGTACCATACTTTGCTTCAATAGCCGCGTCTAGTGGAGCATACGCTTTAGTAAATTCAGAACGTACTTTTTCATCTGTAATCTCTAAAATATCTAACATTGCCGTTGGTGTTAAGTGAGCAATGTTATTTACTGAATCTGCTTTTGTACGGTAAAGAAGTAAGTTAAACAGGCCAAATCCACCTAAACGAGGATCAATGTTTAAAAGAGGACGTACTGTTTCTTCAGCCATCATAGATGAAAAACTAACATTTTCTAAATACGTTTTTCCGTAATTTTTTTCATATACAATATTTACTGCGTGATGAGGATCATTCAAGTAAAAACCAATTTTAGACAAATCGTTTTTTGTCCAATCGTAAAATGCTTTGTCATCTGTTTTGTCATGAGAGTAAACAACAGCTAGTCTGTCATCTGTAGAGGGAGTAAAAGCGAATAATGAACTTGCTGTAAGCAGTCCTGTTAAAAGAGATGTAGCGAGTAATTTCATTAAAAAATCCTTGTAAAATATTATAGTTAAAACTATCATGATAAATAGTTTTAACTATAATATTTAAAGTTCTTTCCCAAGGGGAAAGAAACTTTAACTACTCAACAATATCTCTAATAGTTTTAGCAAGTAAGTTTTGAGCATCAACAAGAGGTTTTAAAGAATATTCATCTTCTAAATCTGTTGAAGTGATCCAGTTATCAACTGAAGGGTAACCCATGTGAACTGTTGATTCACCTTTCTTTTGGTACATATAAAATGAACATGGAGCAAAAGCACCCACTTCAGGATGTGTACGTGAAACAGGGTGAATAACTTCTAGTTTACAAATTGAGTACGTGTCATAAACAGTATAAGCATCTACACCACGTTCAAGTAACTCATCGTTAACACCGATAAATCCTGGGAATAAAAATCCAACAGGCTCTAATTCACCTGTAAACTCATCTTGAAAATCATCCATTACGTCACGAATTTCATCACCCGCTTCAAGTTCTACTTCCATAGAAAATGTTGTTTCAAGTGCTTGTTTCATATCAGCAACTTTAGCATATTTAACCGCTTCAAATTCACCTTGTGGGAATGCCATTGTTAAAGCTTTTTCCATTGCATTTGCATATTCAATTAATGCTGGATTGTCCATTGGAATTTGAGTAATACGAGACATACCACGAAGTGTTAATGATGACATTGACATTGAATCAGCTTCAGTTTCACCCACTTTACCTGTGTAAACAGACATACTTAATGGAGTGATAAGACCAATTGAAGGATAATCTTTTGCAAGTTTAGCCACAATATCAGGGTTGTGTACTGTCATTAAACGGTATTTCTTGTACCATGTACCACCAGTTGTACCTTCAACTTTAACAAAACGCTTGCTAAATGGTTTATTCATGTCATTGTTACCATCAATTAAGAAACCATTATCTTCAAATGCTTTTTCTATTTCAGTACGTCTACATTTAGAGTTATCATCTACAGATTTAATAATACGGATATCTTGAGTTTTCTCAAGTGCCATACGCTCTACTTTTTTATCTTCTGCTGATGGAGCAGCGTTACAGCCAATTAATGTTAATGCACATAATGCACTTAATAATACTTTTGTCATTTGTTTCCTTATTTTATATAAATACTATCATTTATCATGATAGTTCCACTTTGAATTACTTTAGCAAAAATCCCTCTATCATCTTTAAGAAGTTTCGGGAGTTTACTATTTACTTTTGATAAGCTATTACATAAAGTACAGTGTTGAGAGATTTCTAAAATAACACTATTCTCTTTAGAACCTATGCGAAGTTGAGTCCCTTCTTTTAAATCGTAGGGATTGAAATCCAGAAGAATATTTTCTCCTAAATCACCGTACATCATCTCAATACTGTTATCACTTGCTATTTTATAACTCTTTTCAGAACTAATTAAAACAGAGCGATTAATATTTTTAGCATAAAACTTATCACTAACTATTCCATTTTTATCCACTTCAAACATCTCTTTTTCAAGGCGTCCACTTTGTGTAGAAGGCGCTAAAAAAAGAGAGATTATTTTTCCTACACTTTTGTTATTGATTTCACTCATTTACTTTAACTCTTCAGTGTCACAATACAATTTAGTTTGTGCTTTTGTAAGTAACTTGAAAAAAGGTTTTTCTTCAATATAACCTGAACGTGTTAAAATAATATTAGCGTGGTCATCAAAAAATACAGAAGTAGGATAGAAGTTTCTATTAATGTGAATAGCGAACTCTTTTAACGTGCCTTTAAAGTTATTCCAAATAATAGTTCCCTTATGGTGAACATTTAAGTGAACTTCAATAAATTCATTAGAGAGTTTTGTTTTAACTGATCTGTCATCAAGTGTGAACTGGATAAAGCTCTCACAATAACCACAATCAGTTTTGTGAAGGAGAACAAAAAGTTGTTTTCCCTCAGCGTTTGCTTCTTTTACCTCGTTGTTAATATTTATATTTTGAGCACTTAGTAAAGTACTTAAAAATAAAAGAGATAAAAGTGTTTTGACAAACATGCTAAATTACTTGATTTTAGCTTTTTTAGATTTAGTATTACCTGCAAGATCAACCCATGACATCTCTAATTTGTCACCTTTTTTAAACTCATCGCCCTTGATTTTGAACTTAACAATAGGGTTTTTAGATAAAAATTGTGATGTTGAACCGTCATAAACAACAGTACCGTTAATTTTACCTTGAATATGAGTAATAAAGTTAGCTTTAACACCCTTTTTCTCAGCTTGATTATACGTTAACATATCGTGTTTGAATAGAACTTTGGCTTTAATAATGCCTTTTTTAAGTTTTGCTTTTACTTTCATAGATGAATTCCTTTAATATTTATAATTTAATAAATTGTGAATCAATAAACTTTCGTTTATTAACCTTCACAACCACCCGCTGCAACTTCTAGTGTTCTAGTACCAGAGTAAAGTTTTCCATCATGACCTTCAACAATACAAGTAATTGTTCCACTTGCACCCATTTTGATGTTAATATCAAAGTCAATAATAGTATATTTGTTACATTCAAAAACAATTACAGCAGCTTCAGGATTTGCATCTTGAAAAATTGATACAGTTTTTGCAGAGATGTCAGATTTAACATTAACAGGAACCGCACCACCATTAGCAGCAACATCTGGAGTAGTAACAGTTACACCAGATTTTGTTGCAGCTGTAGTACCATACATTGCTGTAATAGCGTCATCAACTTTGTGAGCTGTCCATACTTTTGGTTTCATTTTTCTGAAATCTTCTGCACGAACTGCTGCTGGCGTTACTGCTAATGCTAATGCACCAACAGCTAAACTTAAAAATTTTCTTCTTTCCATTGTTCTTCCTTTATATTTTATAAAATTATTTGCCGTTAACTAAATAGTCAACAACTGATTTGAATTCTGCTTTTGAAAATGAGCTTGTTCCCATTGGTGGCATTCCACCCTCAGTACCATTGATACCATTTTCATAAACTTTATCCATACCTTTACCCGTATAAGCATCCCAATCAGAACTACCAGGAGCTAAAAAGCTTGAGTGACACATTGCACATACATTTTCGTAAGCTGCTTTAGCATCAAAAGCAACATCTTCAGCTGGAAGATCACGAACAGTTGACATTGGTGGTAAGAAATCAGAAATACCTACACCAATAATACGTCTTACTCTTGGAACTTCACCTACAACTGATGCTGATGCCGCTTCTTGAGTTGCATCTTTGTCAATACAGTTTGTCATACAACGCTCTGCACCTTGGTTAAGATTTAATCCACCGAAGTTTTTAGCATTTGCATAGTAAGCACGTACATCTTCAAGAGCATTTGGACCTTTAATATTTGGTTCAAAACCATCAACATTAGGCATTACAATTTTAGAAAATTTTTCTTGATCAAGAACATATTCATCATCAACTTCAACACCATCAATTACAAACTCATTAATATTTAAAACATAAGCAGTTAATGCATACGTTTCATCTACTGAAAGAGATTTTGTTAATGGATGAGGCATACCATCACGAATGTACCACCAAAGTGTACTTGCTACTGGCCAGTAAGAACCAAATACACGAGTTGGTCCATCAGCTTCAGGATCTTTCCAACGGTTATTGGTTAATGTTTTTTGCAAATCTACAGCATTACCTTTAGAAAGTGCTGGATATCCACCACCACCTGAACCAAAGTCACCGTGACAGCTTAAACATTGTGCTTCATAAAGTTCTTCACCATCTTCAACAGAACCACTACCCATTGGAGGTAATTTACTTGGTGTTACATCAGTATTCCATGCCTTAAGCTCATTAGCCGTAGGAATACGACCATAGTTTTTACCTGGTTTATGTGCTGATTCATTAACGTAATAATCTGAAGTTTTACCATTTACTACCGGATATGTTGCCGCACCATCGATTGTAGCTTTTCCGTTAACTGTCATTGAACCTGTTGGTTCAGCATCAGAATTACAAGCAGTAAAAGCAATAGCAGCCGTAGCTACTAAAGAAAGTGATAATAATGATTTACGATCTAATTTGAACATGGTTAACCTCCCCAGTTTTAGTTACTTCCCAAGTTTCAACAGCATTACGGTGATAAATTGCTTCAACACCCATAATCCCTACTTCTTGGTCAACAGTCGGTTGAATGTATCCTGCATCATCAATTGCACGAGATGTTAAAAAGAGTTGTTCGCCTTTTTTGTACGTGTGCATATAGCTCCAACGTGTCCAACATTTTGGTAATACAAGACCTTTTAGGTTTGCTTTTACGTAATTAATTCCACCATCAAATGATAAATCAACATCTGTAATTGTTCCCATACCAGACCATGCTAAACCTTCAATTTCAATAATGTCGCCATCATTTAAATGTGTCCATGGTTTTTCAGGAGATGGAGACACTACAGTAGAGTTTACTTCATTTGCATAGAAATGTTGAATCGCTTTACCTGTTGGTTTTAAATCAGTATAACGTGACGTTTCTTCTTTAGCATAAAAAGGATCTTTTGCGAATTTAAGACGTTTAAGCCATTTAACACATAAATTACCTTCCCAACCTGGAAGAAGTAAACGCACTGGATACCCTTGTTCAGGACGTAATGCTTCACCATTTTGTCCCCAAACGATCATTGCATCATCAAGAACTTTATCAATAGGAACCGTACGACCCATTTCAGAGTTATCAGAACCTTCAGCAAGCATCCATAACGCTTCTGACTTAAGACCTAAGTCAGCAAGAATATCTTTAATATAAACACCAGTCCACTCAGCACAAGACATAAAACCTTTTGCAAATTGAACTGAATTAAATTGAGGACGTCTCCACTCTTGACCACCATTTGCAGGACACTCAATAAAGTGAGTACGTGTAACCGATGGATATTTTTTAAGTTCATCTAATGTTAATACAATCTCTTTTTCAAGAAGACCGTGAAGCATTAAACGAAATTCATGAGGATTAACATGAGCTGTTCCACCATGAGAACGACTGAAAAATAGACCATTAGGAGTAATAATACCCATTGATTCATGAATTGGACATACTGCAATAGATGCTTGGAAATTACCCGAAGCAAGAAGTTTAGTATTTCTTCTTAAGTTGTTATGCTCATATTTTGAAGGTACACCATAACGGTTTGCAGTTACAGGATCCCCTAATTTTTGTCCCCATGGAACGTGATGCATAATTGCTGGGTCATCAGCACCATCAGCAAGTAAAACAGTTGAAGCAGTTACAGCACTAATTGTTGCAGCACGTTTAAAGAAATCTCTTCTACTAACAACGTCTTGCGCGTTATCGATAATATTCTTATCCATATTTTCTCCTAATATATAAAATTTAAAGGCCTTTTTCCCTCATCTATATGTACTAAAACATAAAGTGTAAGAAGTAAAGGATATTTATATCATTATCTATAATAATTACTCTTTAAAAAGAAAAAAAAACTATACTCCTATATTTAAGTGTATCTTTTCGTAACTATAATAAAAATGATTATTATGTATAAGATTTTTCTATTGTTAATTTATATTTTGTGAAGTTTATATACGATTTGTAGATTTGAAGGAGTAAAATTTATACTGCTAAGAAGCAGTATAAATAGAAGTTTTATTTAAAAGGTTTTTTAAGATCTTTTTCAATAGCACCTGGAACAGTTGCAATTGTCATAAACTCACCCATTGTTAATTGTGGGTAACTTACTGCTAAATAATATTTAGCATTTAAGATTTTTACTTCACCATTTTCAATAAGAACACAATATGGAAGTACTGTTGCATTTTGAGTACCTGTTTTCTTAACAAATTTAGATGTTCTTTTTCCTAACTTGTACCCTAAAAGTGTACTTGTTTCAGAAAGTTTAATTTCAAAAACTAAAGTTTTTTTAGCTTTTTTAGATTTTGTTGCTTTTTTAAGAAGATCGGCTTGTTTTCCTTCAGCTAAAACAACTACATCATCATAATATGGCATACCCATCATAAAGTGGTAACCACTTAATTCATCATAAGCAAAATGATCAACACCTGCTTTTAAAGATGGAAATGCATTAAGAAGTGAATCTTCAATTGCTTTGAATGTTGCATAATTGAAATCTTTTTGCATAAAAGATTTACCAAAGTAAATAGGGTTTGTAACAGAAATTTGTTTTCTTTCATCATCAACTAAAAGACGCATTACACCAACAAAACCACGAGTAGGTTTTGCAGCTTCAGCTTTTAAAGCATCATTAGTAAAAAGGATTGTTTTTCCTTTTTTGAAAGATTTCATATCTCCGACAATTTCAAAACCTGCAGCAGTTAAAGCAGCTTTAGCGTCTTTAATTGCTTTATATTCACCTACATAGTAAGCGTTAAGTTCTTGACCAACAGGTTCAGATGATGCAGCTGCAGCAGTTGGTGCTGATGATGAACATCCTGTTAAACCGATTATAAAGGCAGTCGCTACTAATGTAATAAATTTTTTCATTATTTACTCACCGCCCCTAAATCATTCATAATCGCAATAATTTCTTTATCTAAATCGTGAATTGCTTTTGTCATTTTAGGATTTTTGATATTCATAACTGCAATCCAATTTTCAAGTTTTGGCATACCAATTACTAACTTGTTTGAACCTTTTTCAATGTACATGTACATTGAACATGGAGCAAAAGCACCTGCATCTGGACGACCTTTATTGAAAATTCCTTCTGAAAATTTAAAGTGACATAATGAGTAAACCCAATAAGCATCATATTTAGAGAAATCTTCTTCACGGTCATTATAAACTTCTCTAAAGTTTTTATACCCAGCAATAATATATTTTTTACCTTCAAATGCTGCTTCAAATTCTTCTTGAAAAGTTTCAACAAAATCTAAAAGATCATCAGGACGATCAAAAGTTTTCTCAAAGTTCATCATTGGAGTTTTTGTCAGTGAATCATATTTTGTAATTACAACGTCTCCTCCAATTTGATCTTGAGTTAATTTATCAAGTGCTGGGAATAATGATTCAAAATCTTTACGAATTTTTGCATCTGTTACACCAACAATATCTAACATAGTAGAAGGAACAATATGACCTACGTAAGTTTTATTTTCAGCTTTTAACTTATAGATATGTTGATTGAATGGTGAGAAACCACCTAATTCTGGTGCTTTTATTAAAAGTTCACGTAGACCACCATCATTGGCAATTGAAAAGAATCCAAGATTATCTAAATTTGTTCCACCGTATTTATCTGCATAACCATCATTAATACGCTCATGTGGATCTGAAAGATAAAATCCAATGCCTTCAATACTTTCCGCTACCATTTTATCGTAAGCGTGTTCTTTATCACCACTTACAACATTAAAACGTACACCATCTGCTGCTATTGCTACTGTTGCTGCAACTGATAGTGCTACAGTACCCATTAAAAACTTTTTGAACATATATACTCCTTGAATTAGTACATTGCATTTGCAATTTTATAGAATATTGTAGCATAAGGAGGAATAAACTATTGTGAAAAGTTATAAATTAAACTAGTTTTGAAAAAAAAGGGAAATATCTACTCAAATATTAAGAAAGCATCTGAATTATTAAGAAAGCTTTTCACCGTCTAAAAAGACGGTAAAAATAGAAGTTTGGACTAGAATTTGTAAGTTACACCTAAAGTCACACCTAATTGAGAGTGTGTCGTTGTAGAAGAACTTGGTCCTGTTGCACCAGCAGCTGCACCAGCAGTAGCTTGATCAGCACCAGCATCTAAAGCACCTTGAAATGCAAGACCTTGAGACATTGCAGTTGTGTCAACTGTTTGAGAAACTTCAGCTGCATAAATAACTGCCATATCTACAGTTAAAGCTTTTGAAAAACTGTATCCCCCACCAAATGAGTAGTGAGATTCAACAATACCAGGGAATCCTGCCATGTTAAAGAAGTTTTCTGCAGCACCATCATATTGTCCTAAGAACATATTAGCACCCGCAGCTTCTTGAATTGGGTTTTCTGCGTGGTTATAACCAACACGAACTGCCCATGCATCTTTTTTAGCATACTCATAACCAATTGCAATTACACGCTGATCTTCCCAGTTAAACTCTTGGTAACCTTGAGAATCTCCCCACATAATATTTTTGTAATCTAAAGCAATTGTATGACCATCAGTTTTATAAGCAACACCCACACCAAACTCAGCAGGTTGGTTAAGTTCATCTGTTAAACCTGCAACTACACCTGTAGCTGGATTTTGTCTCATACCAAAATCTGTACTTGCTTTAGAAATTTGATCTTTGTATTCCATTGCAATTTCAGATTTGTACACAGCACCTAATGTAAGACCATTGATTTCGTAAGCAGCACCTGCTTCCCAACCAAAACCTGTATCACTAGATGTACCATTGTTAGATGGTCCTGCTGGTGTAGCATACTCTATAGAAAGTGTACCATATTGAAGAACTGGAGTAACACCAAGACTTAATCCACCATTGTTATATGCTAAAGGTAGAACAATTTTTGCAAGTGCTAAGTTTGTTTGCATCTGTGCAAGACCTTGGTTTTTAGAAACATCAACACCCATACCAGCTGTTCCAAAAATACCTACACCATAAGTAAAGTTATCATTAACACGGTGTCCAAAAGTAACTTCTGGAATTACTGAAAAGTCAGCAGCAGATTTTTGTGAAGTTTGTTGACCAACAAAAGCACCCGTCGTTGGGTTAAACGATAAAGCATTAGACTCTACAGTAACATCTGGCATAAAAAATGTAGCAGCTATATCAACTTCCATATTTTCAACAGTAGAAAGTAACGCAGGATTTGATAAAGCTGAATCTGCACCAAAACCTACAGCAATACCAACACCACCCATTGCACGTGAAGCCGCACCTTGACCAATCATGTTGTCACCGTTAGTTGCCAATGCAGATGTTGCACTTAGTAGCATTGCAGCTGATACTGCTAATTTAATTGTTTTTTTCATGTAGTTCTCCTAAAAGTAATTAAAATATAAAAACTGTTGTCACAGCAATTTTCTGATTTAGATTATAGGTGAGATAAAATTAAGGATAACTGAAAGTAAACGATTTAACTATAAAAAAAAGTGATACTGTTCACTTTACTCCCTTATTCTTTAATACTATCTGCCCATAGCTTATATGAGGCATCACTTGGCATACGCCAATCTGCACGTGGTGATAATGAAATAGTTCCCACTTTTACTCCATCAGGCATACAACTACGTTTAAATTGCTGGGTAAAAAAGCGCCATATAAAAAGTTGCAACCATTTTTTTATCTCTTTTTCCTCATAAATATCTTTAAATGCATATTTAGCTAAAAAAAGTGTTTTTGGTGCAGAAGCACCATATTTCAACATCTGATATAAAAAGAAATCGTGAAGTTCATACGGTCCTATAATATCTTCTGTTTTTTGTTCTATCTGATTATTTTCGTCAGACTCTAAAAGTTCAGGAGAAATAGGGGTATCTACTATATCATTTAAAATTTCTGCAATAGTATGCTCACTTTTTTGTGCTATCCATTTTACTAGATGTGATATCAGTGTCTTTGGAATAGAACTATTTACTGCATACATTGACATATGGTCGCCATTATATGTTGACCACCCTAAAGCAATCTCACTTAAATCACCGGTACCTATTACAATTCCCCCTTCTTTATTAGCCAAATCCATTAAGATTTGAGTTCGTTCTCTGGCTTGTGTATTTTCGTAAGTAACCGAATGATCATTGTTATCATGATGAATATCGGTAAAGTGTTGTAAACATGCTTCTTTAATAGAAATCTCACGAAGTTCAACACCAAGTAAACGGCACAGACTACAGGCATTATCATACGTTCTTGATGTTGTTCCAAACCCCGGCATGGTAATCGCCAAAATATCTTCTGACGAACGGTTTAGTAATTCAATAGTTTTGATACATACTAGAAGAGCTAATGTTGAGTCTAACCCACCAGAAATTCCAATGACAAGACGTTGTGTTCCAATATGTTCTACGCGCTTTGCCAAAGCTGCCGCTTGTATCATGATAATCTCTTCACATCTCTCATCAAGTGTATGAGGATTTTGTGGGACAAAAGGGTGTGCATCTACAAAACGATTTAATACTTTTAATTGATTTGGTTTTTTTATCATGATAGAACGAAAATTCGGTACTTTATTATCACCAAAAGAGCTCACTGAAATACGAGTATGGTACAGTCGTTCTAAATCAATATCAGCAGTAATGATATGACTCTCTCGAGAGAAACGTCTATTTTGAGAAAGTGTCACTCCATTTTCAGAGATCAATGCATCACCTCCAAAAAGCATATCGGTTGTTGATTCTGTTACACCTGCGGATGTATAAATGTATGCCATCATAGTCCGAGCACTTTGAGATTCTACTAATGATTTTCGATAAGAAGCTTTACCAACAAGTTCATTACTAGCAGATAAGTTAAAACTCATTAAAGCACCTGCTTGTGCTTGATAAGAGCTAGGAGGAATAATATCCCAAAGGTCTTCACATATCTCAATTCCGAATTTAAAATATCTATCATGATAGAAAAGAAGATCAACACCAAAAGGGTACTCTTTACCATTTATCATGATAGTTTCACTTTTTATATTTTTTCCACTTTTAAACCATCGTTTTTCATAAAACTCTTTATACTCAGGAAGTACACTTTTAGGAACTACTCCTAAAATTTCTCCCGATTGTATCACGACAGCACAATTATACAATCGGTTATCATGATAAAGTGTAGCCCCAACAATAGTAATAATGTTCAGTGGTTTTGTAAACTCTAAAAATCTGTTCAGTCCATCATATACTGCATCAATCAATGTTGTTTGAAAAAAGAGATCTGCACAAGAGTAAGCAGTTAACGAAAGTTCAGGGAAAAGGATAACTGAGACATTATTGTTACTAGCCTCTAAAATTAATTTTTTATGCTCAGAAATATTATAGTCAACGTCTCCAATAACAACTTTTGGTACAGCCGCAGCTACACGAGTAAATCCAAACATATTATTCTCTCTTTTGCATTATTAATGCAAAATTATAGCATTAATCTAAAAAACGATAAAAATATTTAACACCTCTTTAATCATAACGTGCTAAAATCGCACAAACTATAATAAGACAGAAATAAAGGAACTTATATTTATGAAAACATTTATTTACCCTGAGATGATGGTACACATTCCTGTTTGTACTCACAAAGCCCCAAAAAGTACTCTTATTGTTAGTGATAGTGCATCACTTTTAGAAGATGAAATTGCACGTCATGCAACAATAGAAACAACTACTATTGCTTCAACCAAAGCACTTGATGGTATTCGTAATTTAGAAGACAACTCTTTTGATATCATCATGTTAGAAGCTTCAACTGATGCAGCACTACTTGCACACTGTAATCGTGTTTTAAAAGAAGATGGTCTAATTAGCATGCAACACCCTAGTTTGGACGACAATAGTGCGAACAAACAACTAATGGAAATTTTAGGTAAATACTTTAAAATTATTATGCCTTACCGTTTAGAAAATGGAGAAACACTCCTTTTGGCTTCAAAAGAGTATCATCCAACGGCAGACGTTATTCTACATAGAACCGACCTTTTAGAAGGACAACAGTATTATAATTGTGATGTACATATTAGTACTTTTGCGATGCCAAACTATGTGCGTAAAGCTTATCTTGGTGTTATTAAAAACTAAATGGCATTTCAATATGCTATCGCGTTAACGGGAGGTATTGCTACGGGAAAAAGTACCGTAGCCTCTCTTCTTTCTCTAAATGGCCTGCGTATTATTGATGCAGACAAAATTTCTCATCAAATTCTTGATGATAACAAAGAGTGGGTAGAAGAGAACTTTGGTAGCGAGTTTGTTAACAGTAAAAAAGTAATCCGTGAAAAATTAGGGACACTTATTTTTTCTGATGACAATGCTAAAAAAATACTAGAAGATTTTTTACATCCTAAAATTCGGGATGAAATCAAAATTCAAAGTGAAAAACAAGATACTTTCAAGTTTCCTTACCTTATTGACATTCCTCTCTTTTTTGAAAATGGTGCTTATGATATTGAAGATGCCGTTGTTGTTTACACCCCAAAAGAGATACAACTCGAGCGTTTTATGAAACGTAATAAATACAATGAAGAAGAGTCTCTTAAAAGAATGGCCTCTCAAATGCCAATAGATGAAAAGAGAGACAAAGCAACATGGATTATTGACAACTCTAAAAACCTTAAGCATCTACAAAATGAGTGTGAAGTATTTGTAGAAAAAATTAAAGCTAAATTTCTTTAAACCTGCACTACATCACGCAAATAAAATGAGTACTCCTCATTTTATTTACAAACAATAGGACTTTTATCATGACAACTATTTCCAAATACTCAGCAAGTGGCAATGATTTTGTCATTTTCCACGCTTTTGACAAAAAAGATCGTTCACAATTAGCTATTGAATTATGTAACAGACAAGAAGGCATTGGTGCAGATGGACTAATTGTATTAGTACCGCACAAGAGTCTGGACTTTGAATGGGAATTTTATAACTCTGATGGCTCTTACGCTGCTATGTGTGGCAATGGCAGCCGTGCGTGTGCACACTATGCATATAAAATGAATTTAGCACCAAAAAATATGAAGTTTTTAACTGGAGCAGGAGAGATTTCAGCTTCTATCGTACCCTCAAAAGGTACCGAGGCAATAGAAGGAAACTCAAATCATCGAGATATGGTTCTTTCTGAACTTACTCCACCAGATATTCAAAATAGAGAAATTGTACATAACAATAAAAGTTGGTGGTTAATTGATACAGGTGTTCCTCACCTTATAACATTTGATGCGGATATTAATAATTTTGATATAGAAGAAGCACGAGAACTACGATATAAATATAACTGTAATGTAAATATTGCGTCAATTATTAATGACTCTACTATTAAAGTACGTACTTATGAACGTGGCGTTGAAAATGAAACACTTGCGTGTGGAACAGGAATGGCATCAGCGTATTACCGCGCATTACAAGAAAATCTAGTCAAAAAAGAGACACTAGTTTTACCTAAAAGTGATGAAAAACTCTATTTAGGCTTTGAAAATGGTACAATTACTTTTAAAGGTTTAGTCAAAGCAACGTTTACAACAACGTGGAATTAATACCTTTTACTTTTGATAGTTAGGACCTTAATGCTACGTATTATACTTATATCAGCACTATTTTTATCGTTTAGTCTTTCTGCTTTAGATACCTTTTCTGCAGCATACCTCAAAATATCTCCTATGAAAGCAAAGAAGAAAGCTTTTGTAGAGATACTACTTCCTCGTATTCAAAAAGCAAATCAAGATATTTTAGATGATAGGCTATTTGTAGAAACATTTTTTAATCGTAAAATTTTCACTTGGAATAGCTTCGATAGAAAAAGTATGGCAAGATTGAGAGAACTCTCTAAAAAATATAAGATTAAAAATCTTTATCATGAAGCTGAATACCTTCAAAAAATCGATATTGTTCCTACATCAATGGCTTTAGCACAAGCATCAGTTGAGTCTGCATGGGGACAAAGCCGTTTTGTTGGACTTGCTAACAATATTTTTGGAGTATGGACGTATGGAAAAAAAGGAATAATTCCTGAAAATAGACCTGAAGGAATGACTCATAAAATTAAAATTTATGATACTTTAGATGAATCAATTATGGCCTATATGCGGAACTTGAATCGTAATCCTGCCTATAAAAAATTTCGTAAAAAACGTTCTAAATTTCGTTCAATGAGTAAAAACTATAGAGGTATTGATTCTGCTGATACCATGGAAGTATATTCGGGAATTGGAAAAAAGTATAATGAACTTTTAAAAACAATGATCAAAAGTAATCATTTTGCTAAACATGACAAATTACTTTTTAGAGAAAAAGGGGTATTGGTAAGTACTACAAAAAAACCGGCAACCTTAAGCGAAACGCTTAAAGTCCTGCCGATTCCATAGTTTTTGCTTGAGCATCTGCTATTAAAGGGTCGGTAACTTCTTCTAAAAGTCCCCCATTCATAATTTCGTTCAAACGATAAAGAGTTAACGTAATTCTGTGGTCAGAAATACGATTTTGAGGATAGTTATAGGTACGAATACGACCACTTCTATCTCCTGTTCCTACTTGTTCATTACGAGCTGCTGCACCTTTTGCTTGTGCTTCTTTCATCTCTAAATCATAAAGACGAGCTTTAAGAACTTTCATCGCTTTTTCACGATTTTTATGTTGTGATTTTTGATCTTGATTGGTTACTACAATTCCTGTAGGAAGGTGGGTAAGCCTAACTGCCGAATCGGTAGTATTTACTGACTGACCTCCACATCCACTTGAACGCATTACATCAATTTTCAAATCATTTTCGTTAATCTCAACTTCAACATCATCAACTTCAGGCATAATTGCTACTGTTATCGCAGACGTATGTACACGCCCTTGTGATTCTGTTGCAGGTACACGTTGAACACGATGTGTTCCCCCTTCGTACTTCATACGAGAGTAAACAAGTTCGCCTTTGATTAAAGCAATAATCTCTTTATATCCACCAGCATCTGATGGTGATGTACTCATTAACTCTATTTTCCACCCTTTTACCTCGGCATAGCGAGTATAGGCATTAAAAAGATCCCCAACAAAAATAGCAGCTTCATCGCCACCCGTCCCTGCTCGTAATTCAATAATGGTATTTCTATCATCATTAGGATCTTTAGGAATAAGAAGTTTTTTAATCGCCTCTTCGATGATAGGAATTTGCGGTTCAAGCTCTTTGAGCTCCTCTTTAGCAAGTTCTGACATCTCTGAATCACTTAACATCTCTTTATTATCTGCAATTTCAGCAATAAGGGCATGATACTCTTTTGCTTTTTCAACAATAGGTAAAATAGAAGATTGTTCTTTAGAGAGGTCTGTCATTTTTTTGATGTCAGATATAATGTCAGGAGCACTAAGCATGTCGCTTAATTCGTTGTATCTATCGATAAAGGGGTTTAGTTTTTCAGCTAACATATTGAGCCCCTAGTTAAAATTTTAAAGATTTAAACCAATAATAGAGCAGATTCTTCTACTCTACTATTAAAAAGTTTAAATTATATAGCGTTTACCGCTTGTTGAAGACGACTTACTTTACGTGATGCAGTCTCTTTTTTCAAAATACCTTTACTAACAAATTTGTGAATTTGTTGGTTAGCAATTTTCATAGCAGTAGATGCTTCTTCTTTATTTCCATTGTCAATTGCAGCGCGAACTGTTTTAACGATGTTTTTTAGACGTGTTTTATAGAAACGGTTGCGTTCAGTACGTTTTTCAGTCTGACGAATACGTTTTAATGATGACTTGTGATTTGCCATAGCATTAATCCTTCTCATAATTTTTTTAGGGTAGAATGTTACCTGAAAATGCTTTAATTTTTAGTTAAACTTTAGAAATAAAATGATATTAGGTAAAAAAGTATTAAATATTAGCCAATTTAAGAGGAATATTAATGAAATTATTTGGAACCGATGGAGTTAGAGGAGAAGCAGGAAGTTTTTTAACCGCTCAAATGGCAATGAATTTAGCAATGGCCGCAGGAATTTATTTTTTAAAAGAAGCCAAAACAAAAAAAATATTAGTTGGTAAAGATACTCGTAGAAGTGGGTATATGATAGAGAATGCTATTGTTGCAGGTCTTACTGCTGTAGGTTACGATGTTATTCAAATTGGACCTATGCCAACACCTGCTATTGCCTTTTTAACACAAAATATGAGATGTGATGCAGGTATCATGATATCAGCATCACATAATCCTCATCAAGATAACGGTATAAAATTTTTCGATGGAAATGGCGACAAGTTACCCTCTTCAATAGAAAAAGAGATTGAAGATATCTATTTTGATGAGAGTAAATGCTGTACTGTTTATGCGACAGGAAGCCAAATTGGTTCTGCCAAACGTATTGATGATGTAATTGGTCGCTATATTGTTCAATTAAAGAACTCTTTTCCTACAAATTTATCCCTTCAAGGGGTTCGTATTGTTTTAGATACAGCAAATGGAGCAGGATATAAAGTAGGGCCTACTGTTTTAGAAGAGTTGGGAGCTGAAGTCATTGTAATGCATGACACTCCTGATGGGTTTAACATTAATGAAAATTGTGGTGCACTCTATACTTCTGATTTACAAAAAAAAGTTCGTGAATCTCGTGCAGACATTGGTTTTGCCCTAGATGGTGATGCGGACAGGCTTGTAGTGGTTGATGAAAAAGGTAACGAAGTTGATGGGGACCATCTATTAGGTGCGTTAGCACACTTTTTACATCAAAATGGAGATTTAACCGGTTCAGGTATGGTAGCGACAGTTATGAGCAATCAAGGGCTAGAAGATTACATGAATGAACATCATTTACAACTTCATCGAGCCAATGTGGGAGATAAAAATGTTTTAGAGATGATGAAAGAGAAGAGTATCAACTTTGGAGGCGAACAGAGTGGTCATATTATTGTCCATGATTATGCTAAAACAGGAGATGGTCTTTTAAGTGCTTTACAAATTTTAGCACTTGTACTTTCTAGTGGCAAAAAAGCAAGTCAAATTCTTAGACCTTTTTCGCTCTATCCTCAAAAATTAGTTAATCTCAATGTTAAAGAAAAAAAAGATTTATCTACAATAGAAAATTTATCTGAACTTTTAGCAGATTGTGAAAATGAAAATATTCGGCACCTCATCCGTTACTCTGGAACAGAAAATAAACTACGTCTATTGCTTGAAGGAAAAGAGAATCAAAAAATGTTAGCAATGATGGATAAATTTGTAAACTTTTTTGAGAAAGCCTTAAATGCTTAAAAATATTATACTTTTTCTCTTACCACTTATTGGTATTTTTATAATTGACCAAAATATTAAAATGCTCTTTGTAGAAGGATTCCGTTACTACACCGACTGTATTGACCTTATTTTAGTGTATAACAAAGGTGTTGCTTTTTCTATGTTTGCTTTTTTACAAGAGTGGTTAAAGTGGATTCAATTGGTACTTTTAGTTGGTGTTACTGCTTATGTTATTTCCCTACGTCAAGCGTGTTATATGATTCCTGTTGGAATTTTAATTGGAGCAGGAATTTCTAATGTTTATGATCGTTTTATTCACGGTGGTGTTGTAGATATGGTCTATTGGCATTGTGGGTTTAATTTTGCGGTATTTAATTTTGCAGACGTCATGATTGATTTTGCGGTAGTATGGTTGTTAATTTTAAATTTTAAACCTAAGTTTTGTAAAGAAAAAATATAAAAAGAGAAAAACTCTTTTTATATTACTGTTTTAATCCAAGAAGTGCTTGAAGTAACTGATCTGAGGTAGTAATAGTTTTACCATTAGCTTGGAAACCACGTTGAATAATAATCAGTTGTGTCAATGAACGACTTAAATCCACATTCGATGATTCTAGTGCTGAAGATTGAATAAATCCACGTCCACCTGAAGCTGCTGCTCCAATAATAGGGTCTCCTGAGTTAGCAGATTGTAGATAAATGTTACCGCCATCAACAGAAAGTCCCTCGTTATTTGCGAACTTAGCCATAGAAATTTGAGCTAAACCGAAACTTCTACCATTAGAGAAAGATCCAACTAAAGTACCACTTTGATCAATTCTAATTCCTAGTAAATCCCCACCAGGATAACCATCTTGAGAGATACCACTTGTTGTTGATACATTATCAAAACTAGTTACCCCATCAAAACCACCAATAGCACCAAAATTAATTGTTATGGCTTGATCCCCTTTAGAACCATTGTTTGCAGAGAAGTTAATATTCGCAATAGTACTATCAACATTTTTAAGAGAACCATCATCACCAAATACAATTTCTCCTTCAATAGCAGTAGCTAACTCACCAATACCACTTTCAGGATTTAATGTAGCCGGTTCAGGAACAGAAATACTTACCATCCAAGTACTACCACTCTCTACACCCGACTCTTTTTTACGAAAATCCATCTTTAGTGTGTGTTTTGAACCTAATGAATCAAAAACATCAATACTTGATGAGTGTACCGGAACATTAACAGCAAGAGTATTACGAGAAGAGCTACTTCCTGATGGAAGTGTCCCTGCTAAACCTTGCATAGTTTGTGTAAAAAATACATTTTCTGTAGTTACCGTATCAACAATACTTGTTACTGTAGCAGCAACTGCACGTTCTAACCCTCCACCTGGGTTTTCAAGACTAAATTTACCTTCTGAAGTAACTGAAACAGTTGCATTAGTATTTTCAGCAGTTCCATATCCTGTACCAGGGCGAGATGATGCATTTAAGTCTAATAGTCTATCATTTCTTAATAACTGTTGCATACCTTCACGCATATCTTCAGTTGACTTAAAATAATAAGTATCTGGAGAGTTGGTTAATGCCGCTAACTCAGTTGCTACTGTAGCATTAAGTCCTGCAGCATTCGCGTCATGAATACCACCAGTAAAACCTACTGTAACATCAACACTATTTCCTAAAATATCAACACCACCACCATTAACGGTAGCCGATATCTCATTTCCTAAAAATGCAGGAGCTATGGTACCACCATAAGGAGCAAAAGCGTCATTAATAGCTTGTGCATACTCTACCGCAGATGCAATAGTTCCTGGTATCGCAGCTTGTGGTGCTAAAAGTG
>Ga0233447_1001011_pt1 | contig 25893 bp, 29 predicted proteins | sample SI_124_October20_3_FD_183014 | JGI IMG/M metagenome (GOLD analysis project Ga0233447, IMG submission 183014) | Seawater microbial communities from Saanich Inlet, British Columbia, Canada - SI_124_October2016_135_MG | ecosystem: Environmental > Aquatic > Marine > Inlet | place: Canada: British...
TCTTTGCCGCGGCTCGCGGGTTTTTACTTTTGGTCCCGGCTTTGGATGACCCTTGGTCGGGGGTTGCACAACTTTTGGCAGAAAGCAGCCAAAGAGGGGCGGTTCTTTTTGCTCAGGCGGCCCAAAACAATGCTGCTGATTTGGCTGTTTTAACGGGGCTAAGCGACTTTGGTTTAAGCGTCTCTGCGCAGCGTGAATCTTTACAACAGTCGAGTACGGAGTTGCAGGAGTATTTATTGGCTGATTGCGGCAAAACGGTCAAGGTGGTGTTTTCTGTTTTTGACGAGTTGCTTGAATCTGCCCCGCTGGTGGAGGCCTCTCAAGCCCCACCGCTTGACGTTCCTTTATGGTTTTGTACGGGTCTACGCCAAGAGTCGCTAACTGCTTCTTCGGTGATTAACGCGGTTGGTTTAGAAAATGAGGAAGTTAGCGGTGCATTGTTGGCCGCGTCGGTGGTGGCTACGGAAAAATTGTTGCAGTGGGTAGCCGCTGAAGTGCCTGAAGAACTTGAGGTGGCCGCTCAACAGGTGGCGGCTCTTTATACGCACCTTGCGCAAACGGTAAACAGCGGCCAAGCCGAGGAAGCCGATTTGGTGGAAGTGGAGGGTTGGCTCGCGGCTGCTCTTTTTGATTTTGCGGAAACGGATCTCGTTGCTTTGTCGGCGTCGGCAGCCACTTTGGTTGAGTGGACCGAGGAGAGTTGTGGAGCGCAGCCTTTGTTGGCGGCGGTTGCTGGGCTGGTTATTGAGTAGTAACGAAATAATGTCTTCGGTGAACCTCGGGTGGTTAGTAGGCTGTGGGTATGGATTCTTCTTTAGTAAATGTCGCAGTTGTGGGAGCCACGGGTCAGGTCGGTGCGGTTATCCGTGACCTCCTGGAGGCTCGTGATTTTCCGGTGGGGGATTTGAGGTTTTTTGCTTCGTTCCGGTCGGCGGGCACGGTGCTGCCTTGGCGTGATCGTCAGATTGTGGTTGAAGATGTGGCCACTGCGGATTGGTCGGGTATTGATATTGCTTTGGCTAGTGCCGGTAAAACGGCTTCGTTGGAGTATTCGCCCGTTATGGCGGCGGCCGGCATAACGGTGATTGATAATTCGTCGGGTTGGCGCAACGACCCAGAGGTGCCGTTGGTGGTGCCTGAAGTAAACCCGCAGGCTTTAGATGTTATTCCTAAAGGCATTGTGGCGAACCCCAACTGCACCACTATGGCGGCGATGCCGGTGTTGGCGCCGTTGCATGCTGAAGCGGGTTTGGTTTCGTTGGTGGTGGCGACTTATCAGGCGGTTTCCGGTGCTGGTTTGGCGGGGGTTGATGAGTTGGCTGGCCAGGTGGAGGCCGTGTTGGCTGATGCTCCGGCGCTTACTCATGATGGGCGTGCGGTGGAGTTTCCGGCATCGTCGTCTTTTCCTCGGACTATTGCTTTTAATGTGATTCCGTTGGCCGGGTCGCTGGTTGATGATGGCTCTGGCGAAACAGATGAGGAACAAAAGCTTCGCAATGAGAGTCGCCGTATTTTGGGTATCGAGGATCTTTTGGTTTCGGGTACTTGTGTGCGGGTACCGGTGTTTACTGGCCACTCGTTGTCTATACACGCTCGGTTCGCTCGGCCGTTGAGTGCTGAACGGGCGACAGAGTTGTTGGCCAGCGCTCCGGGGGTGACCTTGGCTGACGTGCCGACTCCGTTGGATGCGGCGGGCATTGACCCGACCATCGTGGGCCGTATCCGTAATGACGAAACAGTAGTAAACGGTTTGGCTTTATTTTTGTCTGGCGACAATCTTCGCAAGGGCGCAGCGCTGAACACCATTCAGATAGCCGAAGAGTTCATCGCCCGACGCTCGCAATAATCCAAAAGTCCGTTACCTGGGGATAGTCCCCATGTAACGGACTTTTTGGGTTTATGGGGGGTTGGTGACGTAGCGTCGGAGGGCTTCTTCTAAGGAGAGGTCAAGTTGGTTGGCCAAACTGGCGACCCAGGCCAACACGTCGCCTAGTTCGTGGAGTTGTTGTTCGGGGGTTCCTTTTCGTACCGCTTGGGCGAGTTCGCCTACCTCTTCACATAGCCAGGCCACGGTGGGGGCAAGGCCGCGGTCTCGGTCGGCTTCGCCATAGAGGGTTTCCATGAGGTCTTGGAGTTGTTGGAGTTCCACAAGAAGCGACCGTAGCGCATAATTTGGTAAGTATCCCTGTTTAAAGGGCGCTGGTGATCCAAACTTTGGAGGTGTTAAGCGACGATCAAGCCACCAATGTGTTGCGGGCTTTAGATGCTTTAGATGAACTTGAGGCCGCTGCATTGAAGTTGGTGCGAGCCGAGTTGGCTTGCGGCCCGGTGGTTGACGGTTTGATCGCTGACCCGCTTACCGAGGGATCTCGCCTTGACTTGCTTTGTTTGGCCGACACTTTAGCTACCGACTTGTTGTCGGTTATGGGTCGCCGCGAAACGGTGACTCGTCTTTTGGAACAGGCTCCAGGGTCGTCTGCTCGAGACGCTCTCACCCGCCATTTGTCTCGCGGCACTGTTTAACCCTCCCCGTATTTGATCAAAGCTCTAACGAAACCAAGACACGTGGGGTCAGACCCCACGTGTCTTGGTTTCTGAAGTTGGGTTTAGGGGTGGGGGTTTGGTTCGGGCGCCATTTCGGCGGCGGGGCCGGTGATGCCGTAGGTGACGGCCGCGATAACAACCAATGCACCGAGCACCGTGGTGGTGGTTGGCGGTTCATCGAAGAAAATCCATACCCATGCGGTAGCGCAGACGGTTTCGACTGGGGTAAAGAGGCTGACTTCCGCGGCCGGTGCATGTTGGGTGGCGCTGGCCAACAAAAACCGGGCCAGCGGACCAAAAAAGGCACCCATGATTAAGGTGGCCCATAGCGCCTCAACGTCCATGGAAAATGGCTGAGCGGGGATGGCCGTGATGAGGGCGATAGAAACTGCTGCTGCCAGTACTACCAAAATACGCGGGAGGTTGGGGTGGCGGCGCCAGATGGTGAGGTTCACGGCGAAACCGGTAATAGCTACCAGGGCCAGCAGATCCCCGCCTACCCCTCCTTTAGTCATGGCTCCGCCGACGATGACCACGATGCCCACGGTGGTGAGGCCAATTGATCGCCAGGTACGAGCGCTGGCGTGTTCGTTAATGGCGAGGCGGGCAATGACGGCGGCCAAAATGGGTGCGGCGGCGATGATGGCCACCACGTTGGCTGCGGCGGTCAGGGTGACGGCCATCATGAAAGCGGTGGTGCTTAGGGCGCTTAAGAGGCCAGTAACCACGAGCAAACGCCCGTGTTTGCGGATTTCGTTTACTAGTTGATTGCCATATTTTTTTCGGGCAATGAAAGCGATAATCGGGGTGGACCACACGCCGACCATGAATGAAATGGTCCAACCACTTGAGGGTTGCGCTACCCGTACCATCAGCGAGTCGGTAGAAACTAAAAACATGCCGGTTCCGGCCATTAATAATCCGAGGTTGCGACCCGACCGAGGAAGAGAAAAGCGTTTCATCGGCCGGACTCTAGTGGCCGTGAAGTGATTGTCTAGGGTTGGCCTATGGCAGAAAATCCAAGTTACGGACAAGTCGACAGCAACTACACCCGTCGATTGGCTACTACGCCCAGTCCAGAAGATGGCCCGGTGTGGATGCTCAACTTGATGAAGTATCGTCCGGTGGCCGAATATGCCGATGGGCGCCAAACAGAGATAAGTGGAGAAAAAGCCGACGATCTTTATTCTCCTTTTGAAGCGTTGGCCGGGGTGGGCGCCGAGGTGGTCTTTTTTGCTGATGTAGAGACCCAACTTTTGGGTGACGAAACAACATGGGACCGGGTAGCGCTTGTTCGTTACCCCACTCGACGGGCTTTTATCGAGATGCAGTACCGGCCAGATTTTAAAGAAAAGCATGTGCACAAAGAAGCCGGTATGGAAAAAACCATCGTCTTGGGGCTTCAACCCATTGATGACCCCATGCTGAGGCAAGGTTCAATGGTGGCCCCGAACTGGAGTGATGCATCTAACCCGCCGACCGAAGAAGACCCTTCGGTAGTGGTGTTGCATGTGATTCGTTTTCATGATGGTCAAGCCGATGATGAGATGGTCGAATATCAGAATGGAGCAACCTCGGTGGCTACGGAACAAGGGGTCCATATTTCTGGTTGGTTTGGGGTGGAGGGCACGGTGGTGGGTGACGGCCGTCCTTGGCATCAAGCGCGCTTTAATGCTTTTCCGAGCAAAAAAGCGTTCATGGAAGTGGTGTTTGACCCCGACAGGTTGGCCGCTCAAAAAGAGCACCGGGAAACCGCTATTGCCGATACCTACACCATGATTCTGCGCCCGCGTTTTGATCATATTTTCGCATCAGTTCACGGTTAACCCGCCTGTGTCAAACTGCCCGGCATGACGCACCGCCCTAACGTTTTGTTGGTCACCTTGGACCAGTGGCGGGGGGACTGTCTTTCGACGGCTGGTCACCCTATGGTGCGCACCCCCAACCTGGATGCTTTTGCCGCTCAAGGGGTGCGTTTTGACGCCCACTATGTGCAGGCCTCGCCGTGTGGTCCCAGCCGGGCCTCGTTGCTTACCGGCACCTATCAGCACACCAATCGGGTGGTTTTTAACGGCACCCCTTTGGCGGCCGATTTTACTAACGTGGCTTTAGAGGCTCGGGCTGGCGGGTATGACCCGCAATTGTTTGGTTACACCGATATCACGGTGGACCCCCGCACTGTGCCTGATGATGACCCGAGTTTGTTGACTTATGAGGGGCCGTTGCCGGGGTTTACGGTGGCTTTGGATCTTCGGGATGATCGTGAGGCGTGGTATCGGTGGCTTGAAGAACGGGGCCATGACATTTCTGATCGGGAACGTTTTTTGCGGCCCAGCGAGGGTGAAGAAATACCTGAGGGTCGTGGCTCTAGTTGGCCACCGACGGTGTTTAGTGCCGATGAAACAGAAACTGCTTTTGTGGTGGACAAGTTCATTGAGGCGCTACAAGAATTACCTGAGCCATGGTTTGCACATGTCTCGATTTATCGGCCCCACCCACCTTGGACGGTGCCGGCGCCTTATAACGAATGGCATGACCCTGCTGAGGTGCCTGAGGCGCTGCCGGTGGGCGACTTAAACCATCCTTTTCTTGATGACTTGCAGGATTGGAAATTTGGCGCCGGGGTCGAAGGTGATCTTGATCGGCGGCAGGTGCAGGCCACGTATTACGCCATGATCGCTGAGGTTGATCATCAAATGGGCCGCTTGCTGGCTGCGGTAGAGCCGGTGGAAGACCACACCGTGGTGGCGATTACTTCAGATCACGGCGAACTTTTGGGCGATCATGGGTTGTTTTCTAAGTTGGGTTTTCATGATCAAGCATTCCATGTGCCGCTTTTGGTGCGTACCCCGGGGGTGAATCCGCAGGCTGGGTTGGTGGTTGATCAGTTCACTGAAAATGTGGACATCATGCCTACTTTGTTGGATTTGGCCGGGTTGCCGGTCCCTGATCAATGTCAGGGTCGTTCGTTGCGGCCGTTTCTCGAAGACGGCACGGCACAAGGTTGGCGTACGTCAACGCATTGGGAGTTTGATTTTCGAGTGTTCGCCCGCCAAATTGGCTTGCCCCTTGACCAATGCCATCTCATGGTGGAGCGATCAAACAGCGAAAAATTGGTGTCTTTTGGCGGCTACCCCAGTCTTTATTTTGACTTAATCACTGACCCAGGTGAACAGCACCCCATCTTTGAACACCCGGGTCTAAGCCTTATGGAAGCCTCTTTGGCGGCTTGGCGCCCCGCTTTTGTGCCCAGCGAACTAGTGAATCGCTTGGCTACTCCACGGGGCATGATTACCTTGCGGGACCCTGAAGGTGATTTACCCGATCTTTAAAAGTATTTTGCTGGCTTGCCCAGATTCCAATGTGGCGAATGCCTCTTGGTAGTCGGCGAGGGCAAAACGGTGGCTGGTTGACCAAAAAGCCCCAACAGCCCAACCTGGCCGCCGTGAAGGGTGTGTTGTATGAGGTCAGAGAGCACTACCAGTCGGCGCCCCTACCTCTGTTGGTGAGTTACGAAGCGACCGGTTCGGTGGTCAGTAAACGGCGTAAAGCCAGCGGGTCAATGGGTTTGATTTGCCATTGGTCTGCTTCGGCTTGTTTGGCTAAAAATACGTCGGCCTCTCGGTCGAGTAGCAGCACCACTCGTTGCGCGGGGATACGACCCGCTCGGCCCTCTAAGCGAAGGTCAAGACAAGTAGCCATGCCGCCCATGTTGCCAATTTGTAAGTCCAGCACGACGACGGCTGGGTCGTGTTCAATGACTGCAGCCCGCACGTCGGCTCCGGCTCGTACTCTCAACACTCGGTACGTGCCCCCGACGGCGGCATCAACTTCGCGGTGAATGTGGTCGGCTTCGGTGGCCAATAAAAGTACAGATTGAGCGCCCATAAAAAAGAGGATAACGGGCGAAAATGGGCGCAGTTGCTTCGCGCGGTGTGCATTGGTCGTTAATGGTCTACGATCTCCTTAGCAACAGCGTCTAAGAGTAGGAGACCCCGGTGCTTGAAATTAATGTTGAACACCATGATGGTTACGTTTCGTGTCGCCCGGTAGGCGAACTTGATGCTTACACGGTGGCGCAATTTCGTGAGGCCCTCACCGAGTTGGCGGAGTACCGCTTTATTTTGATCGAACTCTCCGATGTCCCGTTTATGGATTCAGCCGGCCTGGGGGCGCTCATTGGCGGCATTCGCCGAGCTCGTGACAATGACGGTGATGTGGCCGTGGCTTGTAACCGAGAGGCGCTGACTCGCCTTTTACACACCACCGGGTTTGACCGTATTGTGCCGGTGTGCGAAACCGTTGAAGAAGCGGTGATTGCGCTCACCGATTCTGCCGGCCAATAAGCCGGGCTCATTGTTTATCGCCGTACGCTGGTAGGTACTAACTCGCCGCACTCTTGAGGTTTTTGTGACTCGTTCTTTACGTCTTTTTATTGTTTCGTTACTGGCTATAGCCGGCACTTGGATTTTAGTTGGTCCGGCACTGGCTCATAGCGAACACGAAGGCACCGAAGCACATGAACAGGTACCGTTTAATGATTTAACTAACGATCAACCCATGGTGGTTGATGTGGTTGAGCTCAGCGGTTTAATCGACCCAGTAATGGTCAACATGATGGCCGACACCTTGGCCAATGTGGACCCGACAAAAGTTTTAGCGGTTATTTTTCAAGTAAACAGCACCGGTTCGGTGGTTAGTAACGCCGATCTTTACGAGTTGGTGGTCCGCATTTCTGAAGCCAAGGTGCCCATTTCTTTTTGGGTCGGGCCTTCGGGAAGTCGAGCAACGGGCCCCATGGCACAACTGGCTGGTTTAGCCGATGATGTAGGCATTGCCCCCGGGGCGCGTTTGGGCGCTTTGGGCCCTTCAATATTGCCTGAAGGATGGGCAGAAACGCCCTTTGGGTTGTCGCTCAATACTGATTTGGTTACCGACACCGTGGGTTACGACGAAGCGGCCGAGCGGGGTATTGCCCGTCAGTCGCCGGTGCTTTTGGCCCAGTTGGTGGGCATAGATGGTTTTGAGGTGATTACCGATGAGACGGTGAGCCCGCCCACTTTGGAGCCAGTGACCCACACTCGTTTTCATAAACTTGATGTGGTGAGTGAGTTTTTCCACACGGTGGCCAGCCCGGCTGTGGCTTATTTGTTGTTGCTCATCGGTATGGGTTTGCTGGTTTTTGAGTTGTTCACGGCTGGTGTTGGGGTGGCCGGTGTTTTAGGGGCTGGTTGTTTTCTTTTGAGTACCTACGGCCTTGGCGTGTTGCCCACTCGTTGGTGGGGGCTAGCGCTTTTGGTGGTGGCCTTTTTGGGTTACGCCATCGATATTCAAACCGGGGTACCGCGGGCCTGGACGGTTATTGGCACGATTGCTTTAGTTTTGGGTTCGTTGTTTCTTTTTGACGGCACACCGATTTCCTGGATCACCTTGCTGTTTGGCATCGTTGGTACTGCCGTGGCTATGTCCGCTGGTATGCCGGCCATGGTGCGCACTCGTTTTTCTACTCCCACCATTGGTCGAGAGTGGATGATTGGCGAAATGGGCGAAGCCGTTGAGGCGTTGGGCCCTAACGGGACGGTGACGGTGCGTGATGCAGTGTGGCGAGCGCGCACCAACCGAGCGACCCCTATCCCGGTGGGTGCCCCTATTCGGGTTGTCGGCATTGAAGGTCTTTGGTTAGAGGTTGAGCCTGAAGAAGGCGGTGCTCGAGATCACCGTGAGCGGTCAAAAAATACTCAGTAGTCGCATCAAGTGATTTTTTAGTATTTTTCTTGATTTTTGGTGGTGAGTGCTCTAGTTTTTCTTTCCGGCGAAAGGAACTTCCTATGGCGCTGCAATATGAATCAGGCAGTTGGCAAGATAAAGCGGGTTGTCGCGGGCCAGAATCTGACCAGTTTTTTCCGCCTATTAAAGGGGAACGACGCCAGGAGAAACGTGACCGTGAAGTGCGGGCCAAAAATATTTGTGCCCACTGTGTGGTGTTCGGCCAATGCTTAGATTACGCCTTAAGCGTTCGTGAAGTACACGGTATTTGGGGTGGCACCAGTGGCACCGAACGCCGAATAATGATGGGGCTTAGCGCTTAGTTCCAACTTCTGGTAAGCGAGGCCCGGCGATACGAACGTCACCTCGCCGCCGGGTTTTGCCGGTGCCGTCCAGGCAGGCCAGTAGTGGCAAAGCGTGTTTTCGGGTGTTGCCGGCTGCTTCACGAAAAGCCGACACCGTAAAACCTTCTGAGTGTTGTTGCAGCAACTTGGCTGCCAGTTGTGCCGCTTGGTCAATGGCTGTGGCGGCAAAATAGATGCCATCTTGTTCCACCACATCGCCGCGCCGCACTAACTCTCGCAACTCTCCACGGTCTACTTGGTCAGGTGTTGGAGGCACAAAAGGGGTAGCGGCCAGCAAAGCCACAAAAGGGTGGTCGGCTAACGGGTCAACAGCATCAGCGGGCACCAACCGGCCGGCTTCTTGGGTGGCTTCGTCTAACAACCCAGCGGCGGCGCGGTCGTGCTCACTAAGCGAAGAGAGTTCTAACCCCAACGGCCCGGCTTGTTCCAGAGCGCTTCTTACTCGTTCCAGGGCTTCATGCAAAGCCACCGGGTCAACGACCCAGCGGTCAACGTCGGCCGGTCGGCGTACACCGGTAAGTTTTTCCAACTCTTCTACGCTCACCCAACGGCGTTGTTTGATCACCCGGTCAACAGATTGGTCAGGTTGAGCGGTAGAAGCTTTTTCTTGGGGGTCAACGTCAAGCACCTGACCGCCTCCGATGGTTTCAGACCGGCCGCTTTCTCGCAGAATAAATCGGTCACCGGGCAGCAGAGGGAGAGTTTCGGGTAAAAAAATACGGACGGAACCGGTTTGGCCAGGGGCCAAACCATCGGGGCCCAAAATGCGCATACGCACCGGGTGCTCGCCGGCCCCGAGGTAAGCCACAAAAGCCCCGCGCCGAGACACTGGGTGGCTTAAAGCGTCGAGTACTTGTAGCGAAGCGTCAAACACGGTGGTGGTCCACCATTGGTCTTGACGCACCAACACGTCACCTCGGGCCACTTGGTCGTGGCTGACCCCCACCAAGTTGACAGCACAACGACTGCCCGGGCCAATGGAGGCGTGTTCTGCGTGATGGCTTTGCAGCGACCGAACCCGTACTTCGTCTTGTTGGGGCAACAAAACAAGATGGTCGTCGGCTTGCAGGGTGCCTCCGGTCAAGGTGCCGGTTACCACGGTGCCGGCGCCTTTGGCGGCAAAGGCTCGATCAACCCACAGGCGGGGTCGGTCTTGGTCGACCACTGCTGGGGTGGCCAGCAACAGAGCGTCTAATGCGTGGCGAAGGTCATCTACCCCTACCCCGGTGAGCGCATCAACGGCGATAACCGGGGCGCCTTCTAAAAAAGTGCCTACTACTTGGTCTTCTATTTCGAGTTGCGCCAACTCCACTAAATCAGGGTCGCAGAGCCCAACTTTAGTAAGGACGATCACCCCATGGTTGAGCCCTAAGAGTTGGAGAATGCGTAAATGCTCTTCGGACTGTGGTTTCCAGCCTTCGGTGGCGGCCACCACAAACAAGCAAGCCTCTACTGCCCCTACGCCGGCCAACATATTTTTTATAAACCGCACGTGGCCGGGCACATCAACTAATGACAAAATAGCCCCGGAAGGCAATGCGGTAGAAGCGAAACCTAAGTCAATGGTCAGGCCGCGTGATTTTTCTTCGGCAAAACGGTCGGGGTCGGTGCCGGTGAGGGCTTTAACTAACGTTGATTTTCCGTGGTCTACGTGACCGGCGGTGGCGACAACGTGCATTAGGTCGCCAAGTTAGAAAGAGCGGTGGCCAGCACCTGGTCATCGTCGGGGTGCACGGTGCGCAGGTCAAGCACCGTGGTGTGGTCTGCCACTCGACCCATGATGGGTGGCTGGTTGTGGCGTAACCCGGTGCTTAAGTCGCCGGGCAGCACCAACCCGGCTGAAGGAATTTCCACCCCGGGCAGGGTCCCGCCGCCGGGCATGGCAGAGGTTTTTGTGGCCCAGTCAGGGTTTATGGCTTGGGCTCGGGCCATTAGCGACTCCGTTGACAGTGCGGCCATACGCCAAAAAGGAATATCGTCGCCGTTTCGTCCTAAGTAAGCCAAGGCCAGGTCTTCGAGAGCCGACAAAATAAGACTCCCGGGTCGCAGAGCACGAGCGAGCGGGTGGGCCGCACAAGCGGCTACCAGGTCGGCTCGGCCAGCAATCACTCCTGCTTGGGGGCCGCCTAAAAGTTTGTCACCCGAGAAGGTCACCAAATCGGCACCGGCGGCCAGAGTTTGGCGGGCCGCTGGTTCGTTGGCTACCCAAGCAGGTGGACCATCGGCCAGCCACGGACAGGCGGCGTCTAAAAGGCCGGAACCTATGTCGGCGATTACCGGCACCCCGAGGGTGGCCAGTTCGGCCACGCTGACTGCTTCGGTGAACCCTTCGATGCGATAGTTGGATTGATGCACGCTCAGCGCTAGCACTGCTTTTTGTTTCGTGACGGCTTGAGAAAAGTCGCTGAGCCGGGTGCGGTTGGTGGTGCCGACCTCTATGAGTTGCGCCCCAGATTGGGCCATGACTTCGGGAATGCGAAAGCCGCCACCGATTTCTACTAACTCGCCGCGTGACACCGCTACCGGCTGGTTTTCGGCCAAAGCGGCTAAGACCAACAACACGGCTGAGGCACAGTTGTTAACCACCATGGCGGCTTCGGCTCCGCAAGCTTGGGCCAGTAATCGGGGGGCTCGGTCTTGGCGAGAGCCTCGTTGGCCATCTTCGAGGTTTAGCTCAAGGTTGGTGTAGCGGGTGAGGTCGGTGGCGGTGCCCCAGGGAGCGCGCCCCATGTTGGTGTGTAAGAGCACCCCGGTGGCGTTGATGACCCCGGTGAGCAAACTGCGGGCCGTTATTTCGGCCAACTGACGGGCTCTTTCGACAACTTGGCTGGGGGGAGTTTCTGCGATGGCTGTTCGGGCGGCTTCCACCAACAACGGATGCGGGAGGCCAGTATCGGCCAACGATCGGGCAACCCGATCAACAGAGGGTGGGTGTTCTTCTGCCATGAAACCTTGAGGATACGACGAAACCGACAAGGTCTGCCCTTCGGGGGGCTCTACTATGGCTACATGTTGTTTTCGTTACTCATTATTTTGTTTTTGGCCATCCCGTTTGTTGAGCTCTGGGTGCTGCTACAAGTAGCTGATTCAGCGGGTTTAGGTAACACTATTTTCTTGTTGGCTTTGGTCAGCATCGTGGGGGCATGGTTGGTGCGCCGTGAAGGGCTCGGGGTGCTGCGCCGGGCTCAAAAAGAATTAGCCGAAGGCAACCTTCCGGGCCGCCAGTTGGTGGACGGCCTTTTGGTTTTGTTCGGTGGGGCGCTCATGTTGACCCCCGGGTTTTTTACTGATGCTTTGGGGTTCACCATGTTGTTTCCCCCTACTCGGTTTTTTTATCGGGCCATCTTGAGTCGGCGTTTGCTCCGTCGAGCAGGAGGGCCTATGGGTGAGACGACCGGTGGCGTGCAGTGGGTGTATTCCGAGCGCCATGATGAACCGCTGGAAGTACGAGAAATCAAAAACCCCGAAACCGAAGGTTAAAGCCCGGCTTCATCTAACGCGATGCTGGCGGCATCAAGCAGCCGGGCGCTACACCCTGCCATGTCGAGCGGCGGTGCTGCTTCGGTAACCAGAAGTTCCACTATGGCCTGGTAGCCCTCGGCGGCCGGGCTTTGGCTATGGCGGCGGCTTTTTCTTCGGCGTTCAGTTCGGCCCAAGTAAACGCACCCGAGTAACGCCCGGAAGATCAATGACCCGGGCCCGAGCATCGCGCTGAATCTGTGCTCGTAGTGGGCAACCCGAGGTAGTGAGGGCAATGGTTATGTTTACTTCACCTTGCGGCGACACGGTGACTTGGCGAGCCATGCCGAGGTCAACGATGTCGTTCCCTAACTCGGGGTCGATTACCCCACGAAGCAAACCCATGATTTCTTCAGGAGTCGGAAGAGTGGCCACCGGTGAAGACTGGAACGCAAAGCGAGTATGAACAAGATGTGCTGGACAAATCCTTTTAAGTGGCTACACTTGACTTACTGGAGATTTGGCTCCAGAGGATTGTCTGAGGAGGCCGACCGATGATCACTTTGACCGAAAGTGCAACAAGTAAAGTGGGCGAGTTATTGGCCACCGAAGACGAAGATGGTTTGGCCCTGCGGGTAGCTGCCAAACCGGGTGGCTGTTCAGGCCCCAGTTACGAAATGTTTTTCGACACCGACCAAACATCCGATGATCTCGAAGAGGCCTACGGAACGGTACGAGTAGTGGTTGACCCCGCTAGCGCCGAACTTTTGGTGGGCGCTATTTTGGATTATCAAGAGGGTCTTGAACAATCAGGGTTTTCTATCAACAACCCGGATGCTTCTCATAGTTGCGGTTGCGGAAAAAACTAGGTTAGACAGCGGTAGCCAAAGCGGCGGTTACCTCACGTTGGTCCATAGTTAAATGAACAACTTCGGTGATGGTGCCTTGCGCATTGGCCACATAAAGGCTGGGCTCAAAAGGCAAACCTAAAGCATCGATTACTGGTGCGGTAGTAAAGTCATTGTTGTTTGGCCCTACATAAACTTCGGCGTGAATTACCGACCAGTCGTGTTCTTGCAAAGCGATAGCGGCGATGAGTACTTCCACTGCTGGGCCGCAAACATCGCTTTGGCAAAAGCCGGGAGTAGATACTAAAACTGCGATTGGCCGAGATTGCTTTAAGGCTTCGGCGACCGAGAGTTGATGAAAAGGGCAGGGCTCTTCGAAACGGCTACACACGGGTTCGATGCCTTGCGGGTTGATCATGGTGGGTGTCTCAATGGGTGGGAGTTGTTCCCCCACAAGAAGCATTGGCAGGTCTCCGGGTTCTTTTACTTTAAAGAGATGGGTGGCTGTTGATCCGTTCAAAGTGACCGTGTAAACCCCGACGGTCGGTGGAGTAAAAATGAGAGGGTAATAAGGGGTGGAGCCTGGTTCACCGTGCCGGTTAATGGTAAGGGGTCCCAATGTTGCCCCCTCGTGTTCGATGATCAACTCAATGCTGTCAGGAACGTTTTCAGTAATTGGCCATCCGTCGCTTCCTAGCAACACGTAAGGGGCGCGCTGAGGGCTCCCAATGGCCATTATTGTTGATGAGTTGTATCCGTCAGGGAACCGAGCGCCTAACCCGTAACCGGTGGGCTCTTTTGCCAAGGTGGTGGTGCTGGCCAGGGGAAGCGTTGAGGTACTCCCGCAACTTGCCAGCACGGCGGTTCCGGTGACCCCGGCGAGCCCTAAGAGCATGCGACGGCGGGTAAGCGAAGAGCGAAGGTACACGATGCGAGTGTAATGGGGGGATTTGTTGCGTTGGCAACGGCACACTCTTGTTTATGAATGCACCCCCTTTGCTTTCGCTACGTATTGATGGTTCAAGCGTTGAGGTGCCAGACATTGGGTTGACCCTGTTGGAGGTGCTGCGTGATCACTGCGGAAACACCACCGTAAAAGATGGATGCAGTCCTCAAGGCCAATGCGGGTGCTGTACGGTGCTCGTTGATGGCCAAGCCCGGGTGGCTTGCGTAACCCCGGCCCGGCGAGTGGTCGGCCGAGAGATCACCACCCTGACGGGACTGCCAGAAGAAACTCGTCAAGGTTGGGCCGAGGCTCTGTGCGCTACCGGCGGCACACAGTGCGGGTTTTGTACCCCGGGTATCATTATGCGTTTTGCCGACCTGCAGTCCCGTGACGAAACGGGCCCCGACCGGGTGGCGCGTTCGCTTCACGCCCACCTTTGTCGTTGCACGGGTTGGCAGACCATTACTGAATCTTGGGTGGCTTTTGGTCAAGACCACCTGGTGAGCGACCCTGGCTTGGCCACCCAACGCGCTTCCCTAGAGGGCGGAACGCCACAAGCGGTGGGGCCCGAGGTGGCCGCTGGTCAAGGCGGTTTTTCTGCCGATACGGCTCCCGATGATTGTTTAGTGGCGGTCCCTGATGGCCAAGGTGGCTGGCTGGTGGCTGAGTCGTTAACCGAAGCCCGACGTCAAGCAGGCCAGATACAAGGGCGCCGCACCACCGTGGAGTCCCAACCTCCTTTAGCGGTTCCTCCGGGGGACTGGGCGGCCACCTTGCAGACCTCTTGGGTGGACCCGGCCTATTTAGAAACCGATGCTTCATGGTGTGCGCCAGGTGGTGAGCCGTCGTCGCCGGTAACTAATGGCGGCGCATTCGGGGCCAAGTTGGATTCCCCCGTACGGCAAGCCGCTCGCCAATTAGCGGACCTCCATGGCCGCCCGGTGTTGGTGCAACTCAGCCGAGAAGACGCAGTTCGCATGGGCAGCAAGCGCCCCCCGTTGGCTGCTGGCCTCAACGCCGATGGGCAAGGAAGAGTGCGGGTGGCTCGCACTCCTGGCATCACCGAGGCCATAAATGCGATTGCTCCCGGCCTGCAAGTAGAAGAGGTAGACCTTAAAGGGCCACCAACCTCAGCGGATCTCCGCGCTGCTGGATGGGCCGAAGCGGTAGCCCTTTTGGCTGCGGCAACCGGGTCGTTGTCTCCGGTGGTTGCCCCCAACGGTGCGGTAGCTTCGGCCACTGTTTCCGCAGAAGAAATTTCGTTAACCGTGCGCTGCGGTGACCCGTTAGATGCGGTTGTTTTGCGTTCCTATTGCGTAGGGGCCGCCCACATGGCGTGGAGTTGGGTGACTTCTGAATCGTTAAGCGTAGATGCCGAGGGTCAAGTACATGACCTCACGGTGCGGTCTTTTGGTGTGGTGCGGGCCACTGAAATGCCTCACGTTTCGGTAACTATCGAACCAGATACTGGTCCACCAGTAAATGGGTCCGATGCAGTGTTCGCTGCGGTAGCGGCGGCGGTATGGTTGCATTTGGGCACCCCTTCTCGGTGGCCTACCGGATTACCTAACTAGGAGGATTTATGTCGAAACCTGTTGGCCCTTATACCCCGATTATGCGCGCCGGTGATCTATTGATCACCAGCGGCCAAATAGGCATTGCAGATGGTGCTTTGGTTGAAGGCGGCATGGCTGCTCAGCTAAACCAGGCTTTAGAAAACCTTGAACAGGTACTGGCCACGGCCGGAGCCACCATGGCCGATGTGGTCAAAACCACCGTATTTTTGGTGGATATGGCCGACTACGCCGTCATGAACGATTTGTACTGTGCGGCTTTTGGCGACCATCGCCCGGCTCGTTCTGCTGTGGCGGTTGCTGCCTTGCCGTTGGGTGCGCAAGTAGAGATTGAAGCGCAGGCTTACTTGGGTTAGCCCCGAGGTTCGCTTCATGGTCTTTTTCGTGGCAGACTGCAACCATGATTGGCGCAATAATTATGATCGTGTTGTTAGTGGTGGTTATCCCCGTGGGGGTATTGATGAGTGGCGCTTTAGGGGCGGCAGTTATCGGCGGTAAGTTAAAAAATACCGTAGATGCCGACCACGAGGGGTCAGAGTTACTTGCGGTTAGTGAAGCCAACCCTTACCAGGGCCCGACCGAGGGTTAGTTAAAGCCCCCAGCGGGATTGCCCAAACCGGTAACCCACGCTGCGCACTGTTTGAATCAAGTTGGCGTGTTCTTCGCTGAGTTTCGCTCGCAGACGACGTACGTGCACGTCGACGGTGCGGGCACCACCAAAGTAGTCGTAGCCCCATACTTCACTGAGTAGCGTTTCGCGGGTAAAGACTTTGCCGGGGCGCGAGGTTAAGAACTTCAAGAGTTCGTATTCCATGTAGGTCAGGTCAAGCGGCCGTCCGTCTAGGGCTGCTTGGTAGGTTTCGGTGTTGAGGGTAAGGGGGCCGTACTCAATGAGTTCGGGGCGGGTGCCTCGGCCAGTGCGCCAAAAAAGGTGTTGTAGGCGGGCTTGGAGTTCTTCGGGCCGCAGCGGGGTTAAAACAAAATCGTCAAAGAGTTCGTCGCGCCAATCGAGGTCGCCGAGTTGGGTTGCCTTAACCAGGAACAACACAGGTTTTAGCGGGTTGTCGCCTTGGCGTAGGTTCCGGCAAAAACTTAAGGCGGCCGACAGGTCGGTGTCGGCGGCAATTATTGCCCCGGCCCAGCCTTCGTTGGATTCGGCGGTTAAGGCCTGTTCGTAGTTGGCCACCGGCTTCCAAGCCCACGAGCCCATGTCGAGAGCTTGGGTCAGTTCAGGCGGCGGCGGGTTGCCGAAAACGAGGAGTGGTTCCATGAGCGCGGCCCGCTACCAAGACGGGAGGTACCGCTCCAATTCAAAGGGGGTCACTTGCTGTTGGTAGTGGTCCCATTCGGCGCGTTTGTTGCGCAGGAACCATTCAAAAATGTGGTCCCCTAAAGTTTCACGCATCAAAGTAGAATCTTCCATTTCATCGAGGGCTTCATGCAGGCTGGCGGGTAGCCGGTTAACCCCGAGGTCTCGTTGTTCGTTGCGGGTCAGGTTGTACAAGTTGGCGGTTGCTTCTTCGGGCAGGGACAAGTTTTGTTCGATGCCTCGAAGGCCGGCGGCTAGGAGAACTGAGAAAGCCAGGTAGGGGTTGCATGCCGGGTCAAGGGCCCGGTATTCCACTCGGGCAGAATCGGGTTTGCCTGGTTTGGTGATGGGTACACGAATTAATGCCGACCGGTTGTTGCGGGCCCATGAGACGTAGCGGGGGGCTTCGTGGCCTTCGTTAATGCGTTTATATGAGTTGATGAGTTGGTTGGTGACGGCCGATATTTCTCGGGCGTGGTGTAAAAGGCCGGCGATGAAACTATGTGCGGTGGGTGAAAGCCCGTCTGCGGCGTCGGGGTCGTGAAAAGCATTTACGTCATTCCGGAACAGCGAAAGATGAGTATGCATGCCCGAGCCCTGAACACCATTGAGAGGCTTGGGCATGAACGTGGCATAGACCCCGCTTTCCATAGCAATTTTTTTTACGGCCAACCGGAGGGTCATGATGGAGTCGGCCATGTTCATGGCATCGGTGTATTGCAGGTCTATTTCGTGTTGGCTGGGGCTGTCTTCGTGGAATGAATATTCCACGGGGATGGAGAGCGCTTCGAGCATATGCAAGGTGCGTTTGCGGAGGTCTGAAGAAACGTCGGCCGTGGTGAGGTCAAAGTAGGAAGCCTGGTCGAGGGGTTGTGGCGGGGTGGAGGGGTCGTTGTTGGCGAAGTAAAAGAACTCAACTTCGGGGGCGCAAAACATTTCGAAGCCAGCGGCTCGGGCTTTTTCTACGTTGCGGCGTAGCACCTGTCGAGGGTCGCCGGCAAAGGGGGTGCCGTCAAGGTTGGTGATGTCGCAAAAAACGGTGCCGGAGGGTTCGTTTTCGTTGGACCATGGCAAGAGTTCAAAGGTGGAGGCGTCGGGGCGAGCGAGCACGTCGCTTTCTTGTATGCGGCTAAACCCGTCAATGGCCGAGCCGTCAAATTGGAGGCCTTCGTCGAATATGGCTTCTAACTCGGCGGGGGAGATAGCCACTGACTTGTGTTGGCCCAGCACATCGGTAAACCAAAGTCGGATTAAACGCACCCCGCGTTCTTCTACGGTGCGTAATACGTAGTCCTGTTGTTGGCTGCGTCGAGAAGGTTTTTCGGTTTCCACTCCTCCAGCATGGAGGAAAAACACCGGTTCGCGCCAATTGATTTCAAATCGTTCATCTTCTGTTCACAATTGTGTAACAAAAAGGAAACTCCGACAAGCCATGATGAAGGCTGCTTGGCATAATCTGTTGGGTGATTCACCCGTCTTTTGGCGGGAACGAGTAAGTTTCTATTAACACTAAATGGAAGAGATGATTTATATGGCAATGCGTGCTGAATATATTTGGATTGATGGCACTGAGCCGCTTCCTTACGTGCGGTCGAAAACAAAGATTGTTCCCGACGGCACGACAGAGTTCTCTATTTGGGGCTTTGATGGTTCCAGCACCAATCAGGCGCCGGGCGACAATTCGGACTGTGTACTGCGTCCGGTGTTTGTTTGTCCGGACCCCGTTCGAGGCGGTAACGATGTGTTGGTGCTTTGCGACGTGTGTTTGCCTGATGGCAACATGACGCCACACCCCACCAACACACGGGCTGCTTGTGTGGCTGCTTACGAAAAGTACGGCGATCAAGAACCGATTTTCGGTATCGAACAGGAGTACACCTTCTTCCTAGAGGGTCGTCCTTTGGGTTGGCCTGTTGAGGGTTACCCCGCACCACAGGGTCCTTATTACTGTGGCGTGGGTTCTATTGAAATTGCTGGACGCGACATTGTCGAAGCACACACCACGGCCTGCATGGACGCTGGTTTAACCATTTCGGGTACTAACGCTGAGGTCATGTTGGGCCAATGGGAGTTCCAAATTGGCCCACTCGACACGGTGCGCGCCGCTGATGAAATTTGGGTTGCTCGCTACTTGTTGTACCGCATTGCCGAAGATTTCGGTGTGGATGCTTCGGTAGATGCCAAACCAGTTCGTGGCGACTGGAACGGCGCCGGGGCACACACCAACTTTTCTACTAAAGCGATGCGTGAGGGTTACGAACCGATAATTACGGCTTGTGAAGCATTGGGGGCGGAAGGCAAAATTGCTGAGCATTTGGCTGGTTACGGCACTGGTTCCGAAGAACGCCTTACTGGCTATCACGAGACGCAACGCTTTGATGAGTACAGCTACGGGGTTTCTGATCGCGGCGCTTCGGTGCGTATTCCTTGGCAAGTCCATTTGGATCAAAAGGGTTACATCGAGGATCGTCGCCCCAACGCCAACATGGACCCTTACGTGGTCAACCGGTTGATCACCAACACGTGTTGTGAAGCTTTGGCTTAGTCCGTTTGTTTCTTGCGAGGCCCCGGGGTTTTCCCCGGGGTTTTGCGGTTTCTGGGCGGAGGTTATTTCTCTGGTTCTCTAACAAAGCACTAACACAGCGCTCTTATGGTGTTCACCAAGCACAGAGATGATGTGGTTGTCCCCAAAGCGGGGGCATGCATACACAAGGAGAATGTCAATGAAAAAGTTTCTGATTAGCGCAGCCGCCGCTGCCACCCTCATCGGTGGGTCTTTCGCTCTCGCCGCTTGGTCGCCCATGGGCACGGCTGGCGCTCAAGAAGGTGATACCTCAACCATGGATCACGCTGGGCACCGAGGTGCTCGTGGTGGTCAGCGTTTAGGTGTGGTTGCTGAGTCGTTGGGTATTGATGCTGAGGAGCTTCGTGCGCAGTTGGTTGATGGTGCGACGTTGGCGGAGATCGCCGGCGATGGTGTCGATGCTTTGGTGGCTGATTTGGTAGCGCAAGCTACGGAGCGTGCTGCTGCGGCGGTTGAGGCCGGCAAGATCGACCAAGCTCAAGCTGATGAAATGTTGGCTGGTGTTGAGGCCAAAATTACGGAACGCATAAACACCGTGGTGACTCCTGGTGATCATGCTGGGCACCGCCCAAAGATGGCTCCTGGTTTGATGCCTAAGGGCATGGATGCTGGCCATAGTGGTTCAATGCTTTCTCTTGATGGTTCACGCATGTCAGTCCGCCCTTTTGGTGGCAACATCCAACCTCTCCCGGTTCCGGCTACTAACGCTTAACCCCTGTCCCCTAAAAAATAGAAAGGCACTTGGGTACACCACCTAGGTGCCTTTTTATTTGGGTTAGGGCGGCAACTGGTCGCTACGCTTTACCTATGGCAAGCATTCGTGTGGCTTTGGCCCAGTTGAACATGGTGGTCGGCGACTTGGCCGGCAATGTTGAGCGGGTGCTTGATGTCTTGCCTCAGGTGGCTGACGCAGACCTAGCTTTGTTTCCTGAGATGACGGTGACTGGTTATCCGCTCGAAGATTTAGTGTTGAAAGCTAGTTTTGTGGCCGACAGTAAAAAAGCGGTTGAAGAAATTTCTGTGGCCAGTGGGTCGTGTGCTTTGGTGGTGGGTTTTGCCGATACGGGCCCCCAAGGGCAGGTTTATAACGCGGTAGCGGTTTGCCATGAGGGAAAAATCGTGGGGGTTTACCACAAGCGAGAACTCCCGAACTATGCGGTGTTTGACGAAGCCCGCCACTTCTCTCCAGGCACCAAGCCGCTGCAGTTGTTCGAAGTCGCCGGGGTGCGGGTGGGTTTGGCCATTTGTGAAGATTTGTGGATACCCGATGGCCCGATTGAAGATTTCGTCGCTGGTGGGGCCGAGTTGTTGGTGACCGTTAATGGTTCGCCTTATGACGACGTAAAATTTTCGGCTCGCCAAGCGGTGGTGGCTGCTACTGCTTCGTCGTCGGGTCGGCCGGTTGTTTATCTCAATTTGGTGGGGGCGCAAGACGAACTGGTTTTCGACGGGGGTTCCATGGTGGCTGACCCGAAGGGCAGTTTTGTTGCTCGGGCTTCACGTTTTTTTGAAGAGGTCATGGTGGTTGATGTTGAGGTTCCTGATCAACCGATTGCGGAAACCGATCTTGAGGTGGTGCCCGTTTCGCTTTCGGTGCCTCGTCATGAACGGTTGACTCCACCAATTGTTACCCCGCTAAGTCCCGAGGCAGAGTTGTATACCGCTTTGGTAATCGCTACCCGAGATTACGTGCAGAAAAGTGGTTTTAGTGACGTGTGTTTGGGTTTGTCTGGTGGCGTGGATTCCGCTCTGGTGGCCACTATCGCTGCGGATGCTTTAGGAGCTGATCATGTGCATGCCGTGTTGATGCCTTCACGGTATTCCAGCGATCATTCAATAACCGATGCGCAACAATTGGTGGACCGCCAAGGGTTGGGAAGCCAAGTGGTGGCTATCGAAGAGGCCCACCGAGCTTTTCACCATTTGTTGGCGCCCGCTTTAGGCGAGGACCTTCCGGGTTTTACTGATGAAAACCTTCAGGCCCGTATTCGCGGGGTTTTGCTGATGGCTTTCTCGAATGCTTCTGGTTGGCTGGTTTTAACTACTGGCAACAAGAGTGAGTCTGCGGTGGGTTTTTCAACGCTTTACGGCGATACCGCTGGGGCTTATGCGGTGATTCGTGACGTGTACAAAACCCGGGTGTATGACCTGTGTCGCTGGCGTAATGAACAAGAGGACACCCCGGTTATTCCTGAAAACATTTTAACCAAGGCGCCGTCGGCTGAACTGCGGCCTGATCAACGCGACGATCAACGGTTGCCTCCGTACGAAATTTTGGATCCACTTTTAGAGGCTTACATTGAGGGTGATCGCACTCGAGCTGATTTGGTGGCCGACGGTTTTGAGAAAGATTTAGTGGATCGGGTGGTGCGCCTGGTTGATTTGGCAGAGTACAAGCGTCGCCAAACCCCGTTGGGTCCTCGGGTTACCACTAAAGGTTTCGGACGAGATCGGCGTCTGCCGGTCGTTAACAGGTATTTGGGATGATCTTTTTTTCGACCGCTGATGGAGCGCGTATTTTTGGCGGGATGGCTTGGTTGAGTAGTCAACTTGCTGAGCACTGTTTGGAGTGGGCTTCTGATGGGCTGGATGCATCTGCGGCTCCGGAGATGCGTTCGCTGGGTCGACGGTTTGAACAGCAGGCGGCTTGGTGGAAGGCGCTGGTTCCTGAATCGGTGTTGTTGCAAGATCAAGTTTTGGACGGGCCGGTGTCAGCAGAGGTAGCAGCGTTCTTAACGGCGTTAAAAGCGTTGCCGCCGGGCCAACGTTTGGCGGCTGGAGGGTTGGTAATTAATGCTTGGCAGGAAGATGTGGCGGGGTTGACTGCGGCAATGACCACGGTGGGGGATGCGCCTGTTCTTCGCGTGGCCGGTCTTGTTGACGCAGATTTTGAAGATTTTCCTGTAGTTTCTGGCGCTTTGGAAGAGGTTTTTGTGTCAACTCTTGAAAAGGCTCGCCCACTGACGGGATAAATAATTTAAAAAATAGTGACCATGGTCACTATTTGGCGTTGTGGTCGCCTGGTCGGTCGGTAAAGTGACGCCACAGCAGAGTAGCCATGAGGGCACTTTCGTCGATCAGGTCTGGTGTCGGCGGTAACTTCACCAGGAGGAGATTTAGGTGGCGAAGAATCGGGTTGAACGAGATGAAGAAGACCTTGTACGGCTGTATCTCACCGATATTGGTCAATACCCGCTGTTGACCAAAGAGGGCGAAGTGCGTCTGGCCCAGCAGATTGAAAAAGGCGTCGAGGCCCGCACCGAACTTGATGAAGCAAGCGGCATCACCCCCGCTCGCCGCCGTGAACTGCGACGCAATTTACAGCGAGGCGAAAAAGCAGAACGCACGTTTACCCAGTCCAACTTACGGCTGGTGGTTTCTATTGCCAAAAAATATCAAGCTTCCGGCTTGCCTTTATTGGACCTCATCCAAGAAGGCAACTTAGGGCTCATGCACGCCGTAGAAAAGTTTGATTGGCGAAAAGGTTTCAAGTTCTCTACTTACGCCACATGGTGGATTCGCCAAGCCATCACTCGCGGCATCGCCAACACCGGCCGCACTATTCGGCTTCCGGTGCACGCTGGTGACACGTTGGCCCGCCTCCAAAAAGCTCGTTCTCGCTTAGAAATCAAATTCGGTCGTACCGCTACTTTGTCTGAGTTGGCGGCCGAAGTTGAGATGCCCGAAGACAAGGTCACCGAAGCCTTGCGCTTTGCTGCCGAACCGTTGTCCTTGAGCGAACCATTGCGCGAAGACGGTGACGCTGAGTTGGGCGATGTGGTTGAAGATCGAGCAGCCGAGTCTCCTTTTGAATCGGCGGCCACCTCGTTGTTGCCCGAAGAGATCAGTCGTTTGTTGGCTCCTCTCGATGAACGAGAGCGGGAGATCTTAAAACTCCGCTTTGGTTTAGACCGAGGCGAGCCCCGCACCCTTGAAGAAGTGGGCGACTATTTTGAACTTACCCGAGAACGTATTCGTCAGATCGAAGCTCGAGCCATGTCAAAGTTGCGTCACCCATCAAGTGACACCGGGGCCCGCGACCTGTTGGCCATTTAGCCAAACAAAGTAAAAATTGTTTGGCGGAGGTGGACGGGAATCGAACCCGCCGGACGGGGGTCGCCCGTCCCGCCCGCTTTGAAGACGGGGGAGCCCACCAGGTACTCAGACACCTCCACGCAGAACGTTACGGCCTAAAAACAGGAAAGGCCATCTTGAAGGAGCGGCCGTGGCATGGCCGGTCTATATTGGTCGTATGAAAAAGTTTGCCATGCTGGCTGCATTAGCCGCACTGATATCGGTAGCAGTAAAAAAGGTGCGGTCTATCTAGTCGCACCGGTGAAGATGGTCACCGCTTTTGGCGGCGGGTCATCTTACGGATGAATAATCCGATACCGAAGAGACAACCGACGGTACCGACGACGGCCAGCAATTTGCTGCGTTCAATGGGTATGCGTTGCCCGAGGGCTACCGGGCGAGCAAATTCCTGTATTTCCCATTGGCGTTGGGTGGCTTCTTTGCGGAGTGCCCGGTCGGGGTTAACCGCCACGGGGTTACCCACGGTTTCCAGCAACGGCAGGTCGGTAACCGAGTCGGAGTAGGCCCACGAGTTGGTGAGGTCAATGTTTTTTTCGAGGGCCAGTTTTTCGATGGCTTCTGCTTTACCGGGTCCTTGAGCGTAGAACTCCACTTCTCCGGTGTAACGCCCGTTGGCGTCAATGGTGGCGGTGGTGGCAATAAATTCGTCGACGCCTAAGTGGGTGGCGAGGGGTTGCACGATTTCTGCTGGTGAGGCGGAAACTAAAACCAGAAGCCTTCCTTGTTCACGATGATGGTTGAGGAGGTCTAATGCTTCGTCGTAGACGATGGGTTCAATAACGTAGGTGAGGTGTTCGTTTACCAAACGGCGCAGGCCTTCTTGTTCCCACCCGGCGGCCAGTTTGAGGGCGGTACGGCGGGCCCGTTCCATTGAGTTTTCGTCGGCGCCAAAGAAGCGAAAAAGCAACTGCCCCCAGGCGGCGCGTAAAGCCATAGGAGCGCTCAGGTAGCCGGCTTTGTGGAGGGCCGGTCCGTAGGCGGCTAGTGAAGCACGGGCGATCACTGTTTTGTCGAGATCAAAAAAAGCCGCTTCCATAGTAAAATCTTACGCCGTGGCGCTTCTTTTTACCGGTTGGTCTAAGCGGGTCTTTGCGGTAGTGTGCCCACACCGGTTGAGGGTGACCTTGTTCGGTTCTCGGTTTTGAGCCCTTTTGCTTTCCCCCTTTTTGTCAACTTCCCTTTGATAATTCTTTTTGGAAGGCTTGATGATGTTGATGGTGTGCTGGTCGCTTAAAGGCGGCATGGGAACAACGGTGGTAGCGGCGGGCTTAGCTTTGTCGGCTGCCCGTGCGGGGAAACGCCCGTGGTTAATAGATCTTGATGGGGACCTCCCGTCGGTATTGGGCGTTGATGGGGCAGGTCCGGGTATGACCGATTGGTGTTCGGCCCTTGATGGTCCGGAATGCGAAGCGATTGAGCAGTTAGCGACTGAGGTCTCAGAGATGCGTCTGGTAGGTCGAGGGATGTCTTCGTGGGATGATGCAATTTCTGAGCGGATGAAAGAGATGGCCGAATATTTGGTTGGTCTTGATCAAACGGTGGTGGTGGATGCAGGCAATCTGTTTCGTTCGGGCCCACCGCAGTTGCTTATCGATCCTTTGTTGGCGGTAGCAGACCGCTCAATTCTGGTTACCCGAGCGTGTTATTTAGCGTTGCGGAGGGTCCCGATACAAACGCACCGTCCGACGGAGGTGGCGCTCACCGTAGAGCCGGGCCGAGCCTTGGGGCGGGCCGATGTTGAACAGGTGGTGGGTGCTCCGGTCACCATGCGGGTGCTGACAGATCCGGCTATTGCCCGCGCGGTGGATTCTGGTTTGATGGCTCGCCGAACACCCCGAGTGTTGTTGCGTGGGGTGGGGGCGGCATCGTGAATTCTTTGATCGCCATCGTGCATGCTGAGGTTTTAGATCAACTAACTGGCGAGACAGGCCCGGAGGCCGAGGCGTTGGTAGAGGCGCTTCTGCTGCGCCATAACCCTTTGTTGGGTCATGAGGCTCGGCAAAAAGTGGTGGATGCCGTGTTGGCTCGCATCACGGGGTTGGGGGCTTTGGAACCGTTGTTTGTGGATCCGCTGGTTTCGGAGGTCATGGTCAATGGCCCGGGCCAGGTTTTTGTCGAAAGAGAAGGCCAGTTAGAACGCACCGAAGTGCGCCTTGATGAAGCGGAGTTGGCTCGGTTAGTGGAGCGGGTGGTAGCGCCCACGGGCCGGCGGGTGGACCGAGCAAGCCCCTGGGTTGATGGCCGGTTGTTAGATGGTTCTCGTATCAACGTGGTGGTACCGCCGATTGCTGTTGACGGGGCTTGTGTAACCATTCGCCGTTTTGGAAATCGCCGGTTTTCTTTGGCTGAACTTGCTTCGCCTGAGGTGGCTTCGTTGCTGCAGTCCATGGTGGAACAACGGGT
>Ga0233447_1001015_pt1 | contig 25692 bp, 30 predicted proteins | sample SI_124_October20_3_FD_183014 | JGI IMG/M metagenome (GOLD analysis project Ga0233447, IMG submission 183014) | Seawater microbial communities from Saanich Inlet, British Columbia, Canada - SI_124_October2016_135_MG | ecosystem: Environmental > Aquatic > Marine > Inlet | place: Canada: British...
ATAATGAGAGATATCAATGGGGAATAAAAAAGATGACTCCTGTTCAGTACAGGAGCCATCTTTTAGCTGGATAGGGTGTTTTTTACCCGTGTCTACTTTACGGGGCCCAGTTCAAAGGAGGTGTTTTTTTGATTAAGAAATGATAATGGTAGACGAGACTTGAACTTTTAAGATAAAAGCGTCTTTTCTAACCAATCGGTTTTATATAAATCATTAATTCTTTTCATAGACTTTTTTAGAACATTTTCACTCCATCTACCCTTTTGGCAATCATGAATACTTTCTATAATCCCAGTAATAGAATAAAGTCTTATTAAATCTGGTAAGTCATCTACTGCGAATAATTCTGGGTAATACTTCTTTAACCATTGCATTTCTTTTTGCATATCATACCCCCTAAAGCTATCTTCTAGCTTCTCTTCTACATAATCTGCAGGGGCATAAACAAAATCAGTGAATATAAACAATTCATATTCTTTAGGGGCTTGGCAAGAAAAATCAAAATCTATTATACCAGTAATAACACCCTCTTTATGAAGAATATTCTCAAAATGAAGATCGCTAAACACAAAAACTGGCTTTCTAACATTGTCCAATAGTGTCTGGTTATTAGCATAGAAGCCTTTAAGAAAATCAACACCCTGAACATATTTAGTTTCTAATTCGAATTTATCAAGGCAGGAGAAGTTTATATCATCAATAACGGCTTCTTTAAAGTTTTTAAAGAATTTGTCTTGATAAGTTTCTATCGCATACTCACCATATTCAATAGAATGAAATAGTTTAAGTTGCTCCACTATTTGCATCATTATTGATTCTTTCTGTTTAGCAGAAAAGGTAAACCAATCTTGAGCAACAGTGCACCCGCCAATCTTTTTCATCAACAAATAGTTTTTGTCGTTTATAGAGTTAGTATTAATAACTTCTGGTATTTTTGCGCCTAAATTTGATAATTTTTGGTTTACGGCCTCTTGATGCTCAAAAAGATTATGTGATGATCCAATGTTATCTCCCTGTATTTTAACAATGTATTTATTATCGATATCATACACTTTATTTATTTGACCACTAGCAATCTCAGTGATTTTTACTAAATCACTTATTTTATTTTTAGATAGAATTGTTTTTACTAATTTTAAGTCTTTTTGCATGAGTAAATCATACCACAAACCCCTCATCTTTAACAAAAAAGGTTATAGTAGCGTTCACTAGCCCCCGCAAATTCTAGAAACAAAAGCACCTCCAAGAAGAGATGTTTTTGTTTTGATTTAAAAATTGGGGGTTGATATTTTTAAATCATTAATATATAGTTCACTTTAACTAAGGTAAACTTCACAAAGTTCACGAATATCTTTTATGGTTATTAATGAGCATTTTGAAATATCACCTATCTTTTTTATTACTTCAAGCTTACAATGCTCATACGCTCTATCATTACCGCTGTTTTTACAAAGAGAAATATCTTTAAGTTCTAATGCTAAGATGTTATAACATCTTTTTTGAAATTCTTTTGTGTTATATTCGTGACTATCAACACCCGCTCTTAAATTTTTGCGGCCATCCCCATCTTGAGTGTAGTATATTTCATCACAAATAGAAACATCTTTTTTTGCGAATGCAATTTCTGTAAGACATTCATAAACATAGCTGATTCTATTAATGTTAGAAATATCGCAGTCTGAATCAAATTCATCCACTCCTTGCTTATTAGTAAATTTGCATCCTTCAATGCATTTATCTGAATCTAGACTCTTTACAGCTTCTCTAAAGCTTTTATTCTTTTCACAGTCTTCTTTAAAGAGATTACAATATTCATTCAAAACGGGAACCTGATAATTATCTATTTTTTTTAGCACTAGGATTGCCCCCCCCTTAAACCAAGAAATATCTTTTGCAAAATAAACAGGCAATTCTAATATTTCTTTTTTAGAAAGTAGATTATTACTATAGTCTCCGATACAAGCTCCAGCAGAAATATGATAATTTGGGCAATAACCTTCTTTGAGTACAAGAATATCTTTATGACAATTAAACATGAAGAACGGCAAATTATAGATGATTTCTTTATTGAGTGAATTAAAATGAACAACTCCTTGACTGTTTGTTACTCCCTCCCTATAGCCAAATTGTCTGAAATGTTCTCCTCCCCCTACATCGAGTACCGCTTCTTGACAAGAATAACTTATCTTTACTTGAGCATTGATAATTGGAACCCCATCAATATCTATAATTTTCACTTGAGTAGAAGAAAAATATACGATTTTAAATAATACTAATATTAAGACCAGAATAATTATTACAGCTAAAAAGATAGTTTTCTTTTTCATAATATATGTTTATAGCTAATAACCATATTATACCACAACCCCCTGATTTTCCACCAAGTTCTCCCAATTTAAGCCCCTTAGACTCTTAATCATCTTACTAAAACACGTTCCAACGTCGTCCCTTCCTCCCCCAAAAAATGATTAACCCCCGTAAGAACGAATTCTTACGGGGGTATTTTGGTTGTTGGCTATGAGTTCTTTACCATCAGGAAACGGCACTGTGCTCCATATCCGTCTGCGAAGGGCGGGCTCCCAAAGCCCTTTGTCTTATCAGCACGGTATGAAATGCAGAACGTGCACCATTCTTGACCGTGGAGGTATGCACCGGTAGCAGCCACAACGATACTCGTCTCTTTGGGCTCTACCAAAGCGCCGAACATCAGCAGGTCATCAATTCCTGCGCATCTAAACCCAGGAACAGAGAGCATCTCGTGAGCGTCGCCCTCACGAGCAAATTCTTGACCAAGGTTAATGAGCCTGAATGTGCTAGTCCTTGGAGAGACGGTACAGGCATTTAATCTCCATCCCTCGGCGTCTCTTTCTTCTATGCCGGTGATTCCACCCTTCTCAAGAAGCTCGAGTCTCGTACAAGCCGTCTCGAGAACAGCCGTGTACTCGTTATCCGTTACAGGAACAACTTCTGTCTGACCAGAGAGAAACAGCTTCACTCCTTGTTCACCGCCGAGTTTGTTCCAGACAGCTTCCACTCGCCCCAGTGTTACGTTTCTGTACTTCATCACTTGCCTCCTTAGAGCTTCTAGCTCTTAGGTTTTCTCACTGCCCGTGAGAGGGGCCTTGACCAATGTAGTCATAGCTAGAAACCACCCAAATTGAGTAGCTTTTGGCTATAACCACGGTGTTTTTATAAGTTAATGAGCCTCTATAACTATATCATATTTTGTCTTTTTTGTCAACACAAAAAGATTTTTTCTTATTATCGCCAAAAAACAACTTCAAATCACTAATAATCCCATCTAAACAGGTTCCCACGTCGTCCCTTTGTCCCCGCTAACGAGATTCACTAAAAAACTCCTCTAGATTTAGGGGAGTTTTGCGTTCCAGCCAAAGCGAGAGATAATGGAACGTTGGAACGTGCCGAGTGCCCTAGCAAAAAGACTACTCTACTCTATCAAGGATTATCCTGTCTGCAAACCCGCCCCGCTCCTGCTTCTTATCCTTCTGAAAGGCTTCTATTTGTTTAAAGTCTATTTGCTCGAAGTCACAAATAGCATAGATTACTTCTAAAATATCAGATAATTCTTTCTTATGCCCGCTTTCTAAATATTCATTAACCTCCTCCATTAGTTTTTCTCTTATCATCTTCCGATATTCTTTATCATCGGCTATATGTGTAACTGGATTTTCTCCCTTTGATTTTATAATCTCAGGAATTTTATCACGAACTAACTTTTCATATATTCTAGGCTGGCCAGAAACATAATCTTTACGTGACTCTATCTTCTTAATTTCGGAAGTGTAATCTGCCTTATCTGGAAAAATATTTCTAACACCACCACGTGGGTTTTTTACATCACCGATATATCTTGGTATTAGATGAACATGCAAATGAAAAATGCTTTGACCAGCAGATTCACCATCGTTTATTCCCACATTAAAGCCATTGGGACTAAATTTATCCTTAATAACCTCCTTAGTCGCACCAAGTAACAAAAACAAATTTTGAATTTGAGAAGTAGAAAGTTCAAAAATAGAGGCAGCATGAAACTTAGGGATAATTTCTGCGTGACCATCAGAAACTGGAAAACCATCATATCTCGAAAAAAAGTCTTCGTTTTCTATAATCTTTTTATCATCTTCCTGTTTCTGTATATCACAGAAAAAACATTTTTGAGTCATATAACATTAGTTAAATTTCATCCTTTAATATATTAATATTATATTATAAACTCTGGAATGTCCACCTGACCAAAAAACAACCTCAAATCATTAATCATCTTACTAAAACACGTTCCAACGTCGTCCCTTCCTCCCCGCTAACGGTATAATATAAAAGCACCTCCGAGCAGAGGTGTTTTTTAGAATAAAAGAAGCCCAGCGTTTTTGTTCACTGGGCTATGGAGCTGAATCCTACAGCTCTCTGGCGGCTGAAGAAAAGATAAGATTTATAATCGGCAGAACAACTATATTAAAATACAGAAAAGCAAAAAAGAGAGCAGCAGCACATACAATAAATTTTGGTATAATTACGAGGGAAAAGCACTCGACTGGAGCCATTGGACTAAAAACCCATTTTTCTCGTCGAATGATTACCACTAAAATTAACACCCATCCACCACAAAGAAGTATCATTTGACACATTTCGAAAGTGGTCATTTCTATTTTCTCCTTATTCAGGTTTTTATTAAAGAACAACAACTCTTTATCTCAATATAAGTTATAAGATGTTTTTTGTCAATCCTACCCAACCTCATGATCCTAAAATCGTTACGTAGTACCAACAAACTCCTTATTTTGGATAAAAAAGGTTATAGTAGCGTTCACTAGCCCCCGCTAGCGGTATAATATAAAGCACCTCTGAAAGGAGGTGTTTTATGCTATAATTTAATTATGAAAATAATAAAGAAAATTCCTGGTAGCTTTTCTTCAGAGTTATTTCTCGTTGAAATAAAAAAGAAAAGATATGTGTTAAAGCGTGATGATGACACTAGTGACATAATATCAGAAAAAGAATTCTTTAAGGTATTGTCAAAAAATAATATTCCTACCTTAAACTATTTTGAAAATCCAAAATTAAAATCCAATGAAATATTGCTCGAATATATACAGGGCTCCGTTAATTTAGGAGATAGATTTACAGCAAAAAATTGTAAGACTTGGGGTAAAATTACCAGAAGGATGCATGAAATAAAATTTAATGACTGCTTCAGACTCAATAAAGATGGTAGAAAAATAAAACAGAAGTGGTCCATGCATCTTAATAAAAAAATTAAAAAAGCCTTTGCTAAGGCTGAGGCAAATAACAACTATGATTATAGTAAGGCGGAACTAAAAAAAATCAGAAAATATTTATCTCCTCTAAAAACTATCGAGCCAAAAAGGTTTTCTTTGATACACGGGGACCTTCATACAAACAACGTACTTATCAAAAAGGATAAGCTTATTCTTTTCGATAAAAATCCCGAGATCTTTAGTGGTGACCCATTACTCGACCTAGCAATAGCTTTAATCGACATGCCTAACGATACCTTGATAAAAACTGACGATTCAGAACACACTAATGATAAAAAATGCCTAAATTCTTTTATCGCTGGATATAGAACAGATTTTTTAAATAATCCTTCTTTAAACGTGTATATCATGTTAATCGCATTCGGTAGGCTTTATACTCCTTTTTCCGAAAACTATAAGGATATAATTCTAAACTTATTAGAAAAAGATAATCAATAGTTTAATTGCGGTATACAATATACATTGTTTTTGACAAAAAAGGTTATAGTAGCGTTCACTAGCCCCCGCTAGCGGTATAATATAAAAGCACCTCTGAAAGGAGGTGTTTTTTGGAATAAAAAACTTGACAACTCTTTCAATATAGGTTAATCTTAAGTTAATCTTAAATAATTAACAAAATATATGCCCCAAAATATTGTCGGTCTAAAAGAACTTAGAGAAAACATGAATACCTATATCAATAAGGTTGGTACTGGTGATTCTTTTTTAGTTTTAAAAAAATCAAAACCTGTTTTCAAAATATCCCCCGCTGATGAAGCCGATGTTTGGGAGCCGGTAATTAATTTCACCAAGATAAAAACAGGTGGAGTGGAAATAAACGAAATATTATCTCGACTTTAAATGGATAAGATTCAAAAAGCTTTAAATAAATTACAACCCAAGGAAAGGGACATTGTTAAAATTGTTTTGCAAAAACTAAGCAATCACAATTTAGCTGTTTTGGACATAAAAAAATTGAAAGGAAGAAATGATATATTTCGTATTCGCAAAGGTAAATTACGAATTATTTATCGGCAAGATGAGAATAATAAAATCTTCTTAATTAGCATAGATCGAAGATCTGATAATACTTATAGCCTCTAAAAAATCATAATCTCATCCACTAGCCCCCGCAAAATTAGAATAAAAAAGAAACTCCCACCTCGGGAGTTTCTTTTTTATAATTATTTCTTCTACTCTATCTGCTCTGCAAGGTATTTCTTAAATTCTTCCATTGTCATGCCCATAGCCTCTGCCTTTGCCTCGTATTTCTCAGTAGTGTATTTTTTAAAATCCTTTTGACAATCACCCATCCTATAACTAGATAGATGAGACTTTGACCCACCAACCATTACACCGACCTTAAAAACCAAAACCATTAATATAAGACCAAGTAATAAGGCAATAACCAGTGCCAATGCGCCATGATGACACAATAAACCATTTTCTCCTTTCTTGAACATAAAACTTTTCATTAATTATTATATTTTTATTATACCACAAGACCCTACCTCATCAACTCTATCAAAAACCTCCCCTATATGTAGTTTACACTAACGATCTCCAATTTTCTTTATAATGCTGAAACTTTGCATCAAACTCTTCCTTAGGGGTAATCTCAATTTTTAAAAACTGTGCTTTTTGTTTTAGTAGTTTTAACTCTTTCTCTTTCGTCTCTTTGGAGCACATCTTCTCAAGTTCTATAATATAACCATAGCCTCTCGTAAAATCTAAACAAACCGTAATATCATCCCACTTAAACTCAAATCTCTTTCTAAACCATTTTATTTCAACATTATATCCCAAAGCAAGAAACATCTTCTCTAGGTTATCAAATTCATTCTTATCAAACTTAATTTCCATTTCCTCTCTATGGTCATCATGAACTTTTCCCTTCTTTATACAAATCTTAGAAAAGAAATCATTCTTTTGAATTCTTAGATCCTCATCACAGTCAAAGTAATATGTTTCCTGATAATCCTCCTTAACTAATTGAGCATTTTGTTTAAAAAAGTCTAACAATTCATCAAATCGTTCTTTTGAAATAAGACTCCTAATTTCGACTTCTATATTCATAATAAAAAAATATGTATGTTAATTTAAAACAGAATTAGAATTGCGACAATAGTATGCTCTATAATTATTTAACTTATTAGTTAACTATATTATTATATCACATTATAAAAGCACCCACAGAAATGGGTGCTTAATACTATGCTCTGAAATATATTATTGTTCTTTACTCTTTCTATGACAATCCAAACAATAAAGTGGGCTATTACCACTAGGCTGGAAAGGAAGCTCTGTGATTTTTGTACCACAAGTAGCACACTCCCAATCACCTTGAAACTTCTGTCGCTCCTGTTGCGGCTCAGATTGTTTTTTGTTTCGATAACAATCTAAACAAAGTAAAGATTGATCGTCATTTGGCTGAAACGGCAACTGAGTAATCTTTGCATCACACCCAGAGCATTGCCAATCACCATCGAACATTTGTCTTGGAGAAGACTGATCTTGATTGTCCATTTTAAAAATAGATTAATAATTAATAAAGATAATATTATCACATCACCCGGTAGATATCAAGTAGACTTTTTCATTCTTACTCCTACAAAAACTAATCCACAAATAATCATTAAGATACTAATTAAGCTCGGCAGCCTTAATCCTAAAATAATTGGGGTTCCATCAATCCGAATAAACTCCATTCCAAATCTTATTAAACCGTAGTTAATTAAATAAACTGAAGCCACTACGCCGACTGACACCCTCCTCTTCCAAAGCCACAATAATATCAATAGCGACAACATGCTTAAAATTGATTCATACAAAAAGGTGGGATGAAAAAAGCTACTTTGTAAAAACTCAAATGATCTATTAACTTGTTCTATTGGAATCCCCCATGGCAAGTTAGTAGGTCGACCAAAGTTTTCTTGATTAAAATAATTTCCCCATCGACCAATCACTTGACCCACAGCCAAGCCGATTACTAATAAATCTGCCCAAAGCCAAAAAGAAAACTTTTTTGCCCTTGACCAAAAACCTAAAACCAATACCCCTGCAATAATTCCACCGTGAATAGCAATGCCACCATTCCATATTTTAATAATATTTAACGGGTTACTTTGATAGTACCACCAATTAATAAACAACACCTCATAAAGTCGCGCACCAATTATTCCGCCGATTACCACCCAAAAAGTTAAATCAAGTACGTCATCTGATTCAATCTTCCTTTTGCGAGCCAAGTGAGACACCAACCACACCGCTAAAATAATACCCAACACAACACAAATGCTGTACCACCTAATTGTGATACCAAAAAACCCGAAAGCAACGGGGTAAGGAATAAAACTATGTAAAAAATTCATAATATCTTAATATCTTAAACCACTTAAAGAGGTGACAATCCACCTCTTCAATAATATCTTTTAAATCTTAAGCCTTTTCTACTCTAATAAAGTTATCTCTTTTCAAATAAGAATACGACTTATCTGCACAAAACAAAACTGTTTGATTCTTCCTAACTTTTTTATTTTTCCTTAAAACAGCGATAGTTCGACCCATTGTTTTATCCAAGTCGTCACCAGGCCTCAATAGAAGGCCGCTAGCCCCCCAACTCAAGCTCATTTGGTTCACCACCGGCTTTTGAGCTGAAAAGACATACAAGGGCACCTGAGACTTGTATCGTACAATCTTTCTAGCTAGATCTCCAGATTCACTCAAACAAATAATTGCTTTGACCTTTAGCTGTTCAGCCATGTTCTGAGCGTTATAGGAAACGAAGTCACCAGCGAGATTAATCTTTTTTAAACTACCATCTAGCCCTTGTTGTATTTCAAATTCAATCGGCTCTACTTCAGCAGCAATTCGTTTCATTGCCTTAACCGCCTCTACTGGATATACTCCAGTGGCCGATTCACCGCTTAGCATAATCGCATCAGTACCATCTAAGATGGCATTGGCAACATCAGAAACCTCAGCCCTAGTTGGGATTGGGTTTCTAATCATTGAATCAAGCATTTGAGTCGCAACAATCACTGGCTTACCAGCATAGTTACATTTTTTAATTATATCTTTTTGAATTAATGGTACATCTTCAAATGGTAATTCAATACCTAGGTCCCCTCTTGCTACCATAATACCATCAACCGCTTTTAGAATCCGGCTGAAATTATTTACTGCATCCTTCCGCTCAATCTTAGCAATAATTTTAGTAACAGTTGTACCACGACTACTTTTTCTTTCACTTGCTGGGATATATCTTTTTTCTAAGTTTGCAATTCGCTTGCGAAGTTGAGTAATATCTTTAGCATCTTTTACAAATGATAGAGCGACAAAATCCACCCTGTTTTTAATACCAAACTCTAAATCTTCAAAATCTTTTTCGGTCATCGCGCTGGCACTTAAGTTACTATCTGGAAAGTTCATCCCCTTATGGGTTTTAATCACTCCAGCAACCAACACTTTACAATGTACTTTTTTATTTTCAACCTTCTCAACCTCTAATCTAATTAATCCATCTTCAACTAGCACCATTTCTCCTGGCTTTAAGTCCTTACTAATATTTTTATAGTGAACTGGGATAGCAACAGGCTTAACCTTAGTATCGGCTGGCTGATCTGAATAAGATATAGTCAACTTCTGACCTTTACGGATTTTAATACCAGTTTCTCCAACATCACCAATTCTAATTCTTGGACCTTGTAAGTCCTGCAAGATTGCCAGACCAACTCCCTCAGACTTAGCAACCTGCCTTAGTCTTTTAATTAACATCAAATGATGCTTATGAACGTTATGAGAAAAATTAAGTCGGGCCACGTTAAGACCTGATTTAATCATTCGTTTCATTACCGACTGCTTCTGGGAAGCAGGGCCAATAGTGGCAACAATTTTAGTTCTCTTCATCAATTAGATTTTTAATATTTTTAAAATCCAACCACCCAAATCATCAGCCGCCTTGTCTAGAAGTGGTAACTGCCATTTTTCACCTTCAAGAGATCTTAATATTCCAATAATTACTCCAACTAGTAAAAGGACATTAAGTAACCAACCAATAATTGGGATAAAGGCGAAAATAACTGAAACGACAAAGAGTAAAACGCCTTGGTTGGCGTGTGATCGAATAAACGGATCATCCTTTTTTATAATTAGAACCACCAAGCTTAGCACCCAGACATAACTGACTGCAGACCACGATCTTTGAAGCTGACTTGCTTTTGTTTTAGACATAACTTTTATTTTATTTATATTTTTTACGAAATAGATATATTACTATTACTGCCACCACCGATCCAACTATAGTTATGGTTGTAGTTTCAACAATAATATTAAAAAATTTCCAAATCGCCGGACCAGTTACAATTCTAAAGATAGAAATTACTAACCCAACTATAAAACCACTTAACGCCCCAGAAATCGCCCCCACTGCCGGGCTACCACCAAAGTGCCTGACTGCCTGCCAACCCAAATACAAGAAGACTAATACTCTAAACACCCAAATTATTATCTCTGAATTCTCGGCTAACAATCCTTTTTCCAAAGCACTAAACTGAACTCGCAAAAATATCTCTATAATGACAAAAAGAAGGACCTTCCACTTAATAAAGGAGAAGTAAACAGTAAAATCAATTGACTCCCATTGTTTAATCATAACCATATTATAACACAAAAAAGACAGCACAGGCTATGTGCTGTCTTTTTATTATAAAATGAGATCTAAATTACAATTACATCATTCCGCCCATCATTCCTGGATTAATTCCGCTCATTGCTGAGGCACCGCTTTCTTCATTATCATCTGGAAGATTGGCAACTGCACCTTCGGTAGTTAAAATCATCGCCGCAGCAGAAGCAGCGTTTTCAAGTGCACTTCTAGTTACCTTAGTTGGGTCCACAATACCCTTTTTGATTAAATCTTCATATTCACCAGTTAAAGCATTATAACCGATATTACCACTTTGTTTTTTAACCTCTTCTACAACAACATCACCCTTATTACCAGCATTATCAGCAATTTGTTTTAGTGGTTCTTCAATCGCCCTCTTCAAAATTTCAACACCAATCTTCTCTTCGCCATTAACTTCGACGTTGTACAAAGCCTTTGATGCTCGAACTAGCGCTACACCACCACCAATCACAATCCCTTCAGACATTGCTGCTTTAGTCGCAGACAATGCATCTTCAATTCGTAATTTCTTCTCTTTCATTTCGATTTCAGTTGCGGCTCCTACTTTGATTACTGCCACCCCACCAGATAACTTAGCCAACCTCTCTTGCATCTTTTCACGATCGAAGTCGCTATCAAGATTTTCAATTGCATTCTTAATTTGACTGATTCTCGCTTCTACCTCTTCCTTATTTCCTTTCCCCTCAACAATGGTAGTGTTTTCCTTGGTGGCAATTACTTTAGTGGCTCGACCCAAAGAATCCAATTCAGCATTTTCCAATTTTAAGCCAATCTCTTCACTAATTACTTTACCACCAGTTAGGATGGCAATGTCTTCTAACATTTCTTTTCGACGATCACCAAAAGCCGGTGCCTTAATTGCCAAGACATTCAATGTTCCTCGAAGTTTATTAACTACTAATGTAGCCAGGGCTTCGCCATCGACATCATCAGCAATAATAACCAATTCTTTCTTACCCCCTTGGGCCAATTTCTCAAGTAGAGGTAAAATTTCCTGAAGTGATGAAATCTTTTTGTCTGTAATTAAAATGCTAGCGTCGCTATACTCTGCTTCCATTCTTTCAGAATTTGTAATCATGTAAGGAGAGATATATCCCTTATCAAATTGCATTCCCTTAACGATTTCCTTCTCAACACCAAAGCTTTGCCCCTCTTCAACGGTGATTACACCATCATGACCAACTTCTTCTAGAGCCTCAGCGATAATTTGACCAATCTCACTGCTATTGGCAGAAATTGAAGCTACCTGTTGCTTCTCTTCCTTAGTTGATATCTCTTTTGAGCTATTTTGCAATTCAGAAACTATTGCTTTTACCCCCTTATCTATTCCAAAACGAATCGCGATCGGATTTGCACCGGCTGCCACATTCTTCAGTCCCTCAGTAACAATTGCTTGAGCTAGTACGGTCGCTGTAGTTGTACCATCTCCTGCGGTATCATTAGTATTAGAGGCAACCTCCTTCACTAATTCAGCTCCCATATTTTCAAACTTATCTTTCAATTCAATTTCCTTAGCGATAGTCACGCCATCATTTACAATCTGTGGTGCACCAAATCCCTTATCTAAAATAACGTTACGCCCCTTTGGGCCTAATGTTACTTTTACGATGTTAGCCAATTGATCAACACCGGACTTTATTTTTACTCTCGCATCTTCATTAAATAATATTTGCTTAGCCATATAATTTTATTTTATTATTTGTTAATTATTCAACTACCGCCAAAATGTCATCATGATTTAAAATTCTTAATTCTTCAGGACCAACCTTAATTTCCTCACCAGAATATTTACCAAACAAAACACGATTACCTACTTGCAATTCCAACTTCGTTACTTCTTCCCCTCCACCAATAGCTAAGATTTCTCCTTCGGCCTTCTTCTCTTTGTCTACTGTATCGGGTAAAACAATCCCTGATTTAGTAATTTCATCTTCGATTACCGGCTTAATTAAAATTCGATCACCAACTGGTTTAATACTACTCATAATTATCGTTATATTATTTGTTATTAAAGCATTATTTAGCACTCAGATTATTAGAGTGCTAACAACTTAATACTTAATATTACACCAAAGCGCTCATTAATGTCCAGTCAATAACTTGTGTGTAAAAAATATAACGTTTCACATCCCTGAAACGTTATATTTTAGCTTATTTTAAACAAACTATTCGCTAAGAGCGAAGCCAATTACCGTTCCGACCAACATTAAGCCAAAATATTGTGACCATAAATAATGATCAAATGTCGCTAAAATAGCCAAAACCAATAATAAAGCAAAGCTAACTGACATAATTCCTTTTCGCCTTATCACCAAGACAAGAAGAGAAATAATCGTCACCAACACTAAAACGACTCCAATCAATCCGATTTCACCCCATAACAAAAGTGGCACGTTATGGACTGGTTGATACGCCCACCCCGGTCGCAACTTATCTTGCCCGTAAATATAATAGGTAAAATTTCCCACTCCAGTTCCAAACATTAAATTATTAGAAATAACCGTCTTGGCGTCATCAACTAAGTCCATTCGCTCAGTAACTGACCTTTCCTCTAATCGACCACTGCCAGACACCCTTGCTAAAATCAATGGGCTATACATGGTTGTCAAAATTGTTAAAAGCAATAAAATATAAACCCAAAATCGATACAGTGGCGCCCGATTAACTTTTTTTCTTAAACTAATAATACTCAACCAAATAAAAGCAGCTAGATACGCTAAGGCTGCCGACCGAGAAAAGCTAACAAAAACTCCTGCCGAAATTATTAAAGCAGATATTAAACTAACAACCTTAATTAGACGACGGGGAGTATGAAAATAACTCATCCAAGTAAAAATAAATGTGACTACCAGAAACCCACCCAAAATATTAGGATGAGAAAGTGTTCCATAAGCCCTCAACCACCTTTCTACTCCAACTTCAATTACATAAGTCCCGCCCAAAAGTGGATTGTGCTCAGAAATGCCCAACCACTTATTACTATAAATATACTGATGAAAAAACTGACCCAAAGCCAGGACACCCTGAAACAATCCGCTAGTCATTATTGCTAAGCCAATATTCTGCCAGTTTTTTTTATTATTAATTAGGATCATCATTAATAATAACCCTTCCAATAATTTAACCCACATTACTTGAGCCAACATACTGTCTCCTGACCATAAAACTGTTATGCCAACATAAATAGCTAAGAGTAATACTCCCGAAGAAAAAACAGTTCGCCAGCCTAATTGAGGCCGACTAATTTCCCTCTTCTCAACTAGCCATTTTATAACTTGAAACAAAACCAAAAGCCAAAAAACAATCTCCGTAGCATAAAAACCTATTGTCCCTTGTTGCCACTTAAAACCGTTTAAGCTTGTTTCTCTTATTATCCAGATGGTTTGAAGCGGCAATAAAAAAACAACCAATACCGCTAACCAATTGACCACTCTCTGTAGTTTTATTTTCATATGATTTTAAAAACTAATCGATCATAACTATCATTATAGTATTGTCGTCGATCATTTTCATGAAATTTTAGCATCTTATTATTAATAACAACTCTCGTATCATCACATCGAGCTAAACTTTTATTATTATATGACATCTTAAGTATTTGAATCTTAGAGAATATCCATTCAAGCCCACTGCCAAACCAGCCCTCGAGAAAAAATTCTGACGTCTGATAAACTAATCGATTAAACCAACCATCGACAATCACCCTACCAAACCCCAGCTGAGAAAAGTTTTTAAATCGACTAAGAAGTTGATGATTACTACTTAAGATTTTACTATAACAATGCCGATCATAAACTGGCGTTAGATTTGCTAACCAATAACTCAAATAATGATCTGAAGTGGCAGACTTTATTTTAGAAAGATTTAGATTATCATCGGTAATATAAAAACTAAGACAAAGCCGATCGATGATTCTACCATCATGTCGTCTCAGTCTAAATAGATTTAAAATAGCTGTCACCAGAAACCTAGTCAGATAAAGTCGGCCAGACTTAGTTACCACCAATAGGTCAATATCACTGCCTTGTCGAATATTATTTGATCCAATGCTATTAGCTAATCCAATAAACCTTACAAACGGTAAAGATTTAATTAACCTTATTCCGCGATTAATAATTTTAAACTTATTATGGCCCGTTAAAAAACGATCAAGTCTAGTAGAAACAATCTCATCACGACCGCTTAGAAAATAAAATCCATTACTGCTAGTAACCCGCTCTTTAATGTATTCACTTGAAGATAGTAAAAGATCAATTTGCTTTAAACTAGACGCTGTTCCATCTAGCCACTTAAAAACTTCTACCGCGGTTAACGGATAGTCAAACATATCAAAAAAAACAATAGTTTTGACGATTGATTGTTCGATTTGTCTATCTTCCATATCACTTAATTTACCACATTTTACCTTAAAATCCCAATTTGACTTTTAACCTAATTTAATCCATAATAAGATGCATTAACCAAAACAATGGCAAAGATAACTCTACAATTTAAGAAGTTATTGACCAGAATGCTTGTATTACTGGTAAAGGCTTTAGGGCTTTTATTTTTTGTTGGGCAATATATAGCTAGAATATTAAAAACAATTCTAAAACCGGCGACAAAGGCTGGAGTTAAACTGCTAGTTTTACCAACTCTTGGCAGTTTTTTAAAGATTAGAAGCAAGATCAATAAAAAAACATCTGGACCATTAGACCGAATCATTTTAGCAATGACCAATAGATATATTATTCATGCTGTAATCTTTCTAATGATCTTTGGAGTAACCACTTCTAATATTTTAGCTTACGAATCACAAGAGGACTATGGCCGAGACGCAGTTATCTATGACATTATTGGCATAGAAGATTTAGACTCCGAAGAAGAAACTGTTACTTCAATCGATGAACCGTTGATTTATAATTATTTAGATGGTGAAGCTCAACTAACTAGTGAAGTTTATTCTGAGGCCCAAAAAAGAGAGGAAGAAATTCAAGAACAACAGACTGAATCTGACCTGTCTATCACCCAGGGCGGCAACACCTTAGTAAAACCAGATTTAGCTAGTACCGAGGCCGCTAAAGTCACTAGAGCTACCATCAAAAACCATATAGTTGGCGAAGGTGACACCATTGGGGGTATCGCTACCGAATTTAATATCTCAGTTAATACAATTTTATGGGCCAATAGCCTATCGTTCTCATCATATATTAAACCGGGACAAACATTAATCATTCCACCAACCTCAGGAGTACTACATACCATCTCTAAGGGTGACACTCTATCTAAAATTGCCAGTAAATACCAGACAAAGGAAGCTAGTATTAAAAACTTTAATAACATTGAAGATAATGATTCATTATCTATTGGCGACACCATAATGGTTCCTGGCGGTAGAATAGTTTATACCCCGAAACCAAGAACATATGTTTCCAGCCCAATATCCGCTCCGGCCTATACTCCACCAGCTACTGCTCAAAGTGGTCAAATGATTTGGCCAGAAGCTTGTCGTCGAATTACTCAGTATTATCGAGGTTGGCGGCATACCGGTATTGATATCGCCTGTGGATTTGGTCAACCAGTCTACGCCGTCTTAAATGGTAAGGTCAGTAGGGTTCAATATAATAAATATGGCTATGGTTATCACATAATTATTGACCATGGCGGTGGCAAACAAACTCTTTACGCCCATAACAGCAATATATATGTTAAGGCAGGTCAAAAAGTAAAACAGGGAGAAGTTATTGCAGCTGAGGGGTCTACTGGAAGATCAACTGGGTCTCATCTTCACTTCGAAGTTAGGATTAATGGTCAAAGACTAAATCCGTTAAACTATGTGAAGTAAAGTAAATAACCAACACTAAATACCAAAAATAAACGGCTCAAGACATGAGCCGTTTATTTTAATTTATGTATCTTGAAATATCGGTTGACATAACATTATAAATAATAATACAATAACAATATCATTTAGTTGAAGGCAGAATCACTAACCCAAACAAGAGGAGGGCAGGCAAGATGTCAGAAAGTAATGCAATAGAAGAAGAGACCGAAAAAGTGTCGATGTGCTACTTTTGCGATGAGGAATTCACCGAAGATGTATGTCCTCTCTGTGAGAAGGATCAACCGACGCCAGAAGAGTTAGCCCAAAAACAGAGGTGTACATCCTGCAGCGTACTGTACTGCAGCTGTAAAGATGAGTGCCCAAATTGTGGGGAAAAGAATGTAAACGACATGGAAGAGGCAGACGACGATCCAGACTACGATCCAAACCTCGATCCAGACTTCGATCCGCTTTCTATCGGATAGTGATGACCGTCACCGTCATCCCTCCACCAGACGACGCGTTTGGTGGGGGAGTTCTTTTTTTATTTTAAATTAACCCTAAGTTATTAAACACCTCAATCGCTCTGAGTGCGTCTTTTTTTACATTTTCTAAAGCGTCATCATGAGAATTTAATTCTTCTCCTACTTATCTGACTTGTAACTCCACAATATCAATCCAATCACTCCAACCACAATCATCACATCGGCGATATTTAATACACTATAATATTTTATATCAATATAATCTATTACCTTCCCTAAGGTTAACCGATCTATCAAATTGGATACTGCACCCAAAAGAACAGTTAATATTGCCACGGTTTGTAAATACTTCTTTTTAGCATAATACCCAGTCCCAATCCATACCAAACCAATCAAAACAATAATATACAAAGCAATTAAGAGATAATAGTTAACTGGCAATCCAAAGGCGATTCCATAATTATATGCAACTCTAAATTTTAGAAAATCTCCCAAAATAAAAACCTCTCCACTAAGAGGGGTCTTCATTATATAAATTTTAATTATTCTATCTAAGATAAATACAACAAAAGAAACAAAACTGATCAGCCAAAAATATCCTTTGTTAATTTTCATCGGTTAAACATTACACTTCATACACTTACCTGCTTCCGGCTGGATCTTTAACCGTTCAATATTAATTTCTTCCTGACAATTACTGCACTGACCATAAGTTCCATCCTTAATTCGCTTTAGAGCCGCATCAATATTTCTCAATTTCTCTTCTAGATTCTTCTCTAGCGACAAATTGGTAGTATAATCTGCGATCTCAGTAGCATTGTCTTCGTCTGAAGTACCATACTCTGGAAACTTTGCATTAAAATTGTCTTCTGCCCCTTCAGCCTTTGACCCAACTCCTTCAAGTTGTTTTAAGATCTTACTTCGATCCGCTTCCATCTTTTGTTGTAACTCTGTTTGTACTTGTTGTTCCATACTTTTTTAAAAAATAATAATGTCTAAGTATTTTAACAGTATTTTGGACAAATGAAAAGGCACTAGCATATACCCGCGTTTTTTTTGGTTTTGTCGGGATGGACTAGTGCCTGCAGCACGATTGGTCTGTTATATTTTTCGTCTCACGATCTTGTGGGACAAACTATATAAAGCATTCCAAATGCTCTAAAGAACTGATGTCCTCACCAGGTGTTGGTCACGACACAGACTGCTCTGTTTGGAGTCTGGGTCATAAACCTAGTGTAGTACTCCGAGAAAGGACAGGAAGCTATAATAAATTACCTATTTTAGCTAATTTATTGCAACTTTCTGCCATCTTTCGGCTGAGAACAATATTTAATGAACTACTCAATACTGTAATGATATCATACTTTTCCCCAAAAGTCAAGTGTAAATATTGTCTAAACTTAAATAAAAACAAGGTGGGCCAAAAACTTATCCACCAGCTATTCATACATGATTATTAAACTTATCCACAATGGCTATTATATCGTTTAAATTTAGTATAAATTTAACACACTGTCATTGAGCAAGATATTATCAAAAGAATCTAATATGCCCCAAAGATTTAATTCTGGCATTCTACTCTTATCTATTTTGATAGTATCATTAAACACCACATCATTATTAAGCCAATCTCCATTATTGGTTATTACCCAAAAGTCTCCCCTGTCCTTTCTAAATAACGACACGTCACTTGCTATAGTCGCCACATCATCATTAAACACAAAATCACTGGGGTCAGCAACCACCTCAAGGATAATAGTTCCATCAGTAAGCTGTTTTTCTCTAGTTACTGGATATTCTTTAGCTAACTCTAAAAAAACCAACTCCTCTATACCCTCAACTTGTTTCTCATTATCTGAAATAGCCACTAAGAAGTCATTACCAACAAAAAGTCCACCTTCTCGATCTGTTTTCTTCACCCCAACAAAGACAGATTCTAAATTTTCGAACTTCAAACCAAACAAATTAAGATAATCATCTGGTAAAATAAGACCCTGATAGGAAAAAGGTTCGCTTCTACTCAATTGATCAAACGAAAAGATGAAATCATAGTCATCACGATGCTCAATTACCCCTGGTTTTGAATTAGAATCACCAATCAATAACTTATCACCCCTAACTATCCCCCTTAGAGATAAGCCACTCTTGGTATAAACATTTAAGGAGTCAAAGAGAGAGAAGTTTTTACGAATATCTTTGATGAACCCTGAACTGCTCTTCTCCGGACAGTGAATCTGACTATCTGACACCACAATTAAATCAAACTTACAATTTAAATGGGTGATACTTTTATTATCCAAGTATTGATTAAGCCCAATATAGTCACCAGCTTTAATCAAAACCGTTGAGTTGCCATCATTATCTAACAAAACAGCTAACTCACGCTTAATATAGTTAATTGGTAGATCAGAAAAGTCTTTACCAGTAATCTCCGATAGTAGATTCGGTGCTAACTTCTCAAGTGGCGTTCCATCTCGCATCCTTGGAAAGCTGATTCTGACATAGATAGCGGTATCTTCACCAACATAGCCAGTTAGACTGTCTGATGCCACTGTAAAAAAGATTGCTAGAATAAAAAGTAAAGCAAAAACACCCCCGGTGACCACCAAGGATATTAGGCGGCCAACACGAGAGGCGTTTTTATATTTGAGATAGGCAATAACCCACATGGCAATTACTTGTTACGCGGTTTAGCAGCTTTGATTGATAAATTAACCCGACCCTTTTCATCAATCTTAATTACTTTAACCTTAACCTTATCACCGACATTAACAATATCGGTTACCTTTTCGACTCGATTATCATCTAATTCAGAAATATGAACTAATCCGTCTTTACCTGGTAAAATCTGAACAAAAGCACCGAAATCCATAATCCGCACTACTTCACCATCATAAATTTCACCAGCTTCTGGTTCTTTAACAACTGACTTGGCCCAATCTACAGCCTTTTGTACTCCCTCATCACCAACACCGGTAACAATTACTTGACCGCTATCTTCAATATCCATTTGAACACCGCAGGTATCAATAATTTGATTAATCATTTTACCACCTGGACCAATTAATTCACCAATCTTTTCTGGATCGATCATAAAGGTAACAATTCGTGGAGCATATTGTGAAAGCTGTTCTCTTGGACCCTTAATCGCTGTTTCCATTTGATCCAATATTTCTGATATAGCTTTCTTAGACTGAACTAAAGTCTTTGCACAGATTTCTAAAGTAAGACCAAGAGTCTTAGTATCCATCTGAATGGCAGTTATACCATCACGAGTTCCAGTAACTTTAAAGTCCATTCCACCAGGGCCGTCTTCTAAGTCCTGTAAATCAGTTAAAATCTTATATTTATCACCATCTGAGGCAAGACCCATTGCAATACCGGCTACTGGCTTTTTAAGTGGAACACCAGCATCAAGTAACGCAAGAGTTGAACCACAAGTTGACCCCATACTTGATGATCCATTGGATCCTAATACTTCTGAAACCACCACAATAGTGTATGGGAACTCTTCTTTACTAGGTAGTACTGGCATTAAAGCTTTTTCAGCCAAAGCACCGTGACCAATTTCCCTTCGACCAGCTCCCCTAAACGGTCCTGGTTCACCAAAGGCGTACGATGGACTGTTATAGAAGTGCATATATCGTTTTTTGGTATCGTTTTCAGTCATTTCATCCATAATCATTACATCCCCTGGAGAACCTAAAGTAACAACAGATAAAACTTGAGTTTCACCACGAGAAAATAATCCAGTACCGTGAGTTCTTGGTAAATAGCTAACCTCAGAACTAAGTGTTCTAATTTCATCTAACTTTCGACCATCAACTCGCAAATCTTTTTCTAAAATTGCTCGGCTAGCTTCTTCTTCAAGATAAAGCTCGAAGTTATCTTTCAGGTAATCAATCACTTCTCCTGGCTTCTCTTGTTCTACTAACTTCTCAATAAACTCATTAAGAATCTTTTTAGCTATTGCCTTACGATCTCTTTTAGTACCCACTGGTTGGTTAAATAAGTATTTATCCAAGTGTGGTGCGAAATACTTTTTTGCTTCTTCAAATACCGCTTCTTTTTCTTCAAGTGACACCTCACAACCAGCATAGTTTGCTGCAACTAGTTTAGCTTCGTCCTGCTTTTCCTTACCAACTTCTTTTCTAATCTCTTCTGCAAATGTAGTTAGTTTAGCTGCTTCCTGAAGGCCAAATTCAAATGCCTTGGTCATATCCTCCTCATTAGCTTCGTTGGCATCAGCATCAACCATCATTACCTTTCCATTGTTAACAGAAAACACTAAATTAAGATCTGCCTTTTCTACTTGTTCGACTGTCGGATTAACAACAAACTCACCATCTACTCGACCAACCCTAAGGCCAACCATTGGACCAGCACATGGAATATCTGAGATGTGAACAACTAGTCCAGCAGCCAAAATTCCAATAATGTTAGCGCAATTTTCCCTATCATAAGACAAAGTAGTTATTACTACTTGTACTTCATTTCTAATTTCCTGGTTGAATAATGGTCGAAGTCCTCGATCAATCATTCGAGCATCTAAAGTTGCGCCATCTGCTGGTCGTCCTTCTCGTTTTACAAAACGAGATCCCTTAATCTTACCAGCTGCGTACATTTTTTCTCTCACCTCGACAGATAATGGGAAGAAGTCCCCACCCAATCTTGGTTCTTTAGCCATGGCGATTGTTGCTAGTACCACTGTGTCGCCATATCTAACAACACAAGAGGCATTTGCCTGCTTAACAATCTTGCCAACTTCAACTGTAAGTTTTTTGCCAGCAAAATCTAACTCAAAAGTCTTTTCTTTGTTCATAAAGTTTCCTTTTGAACCAGATCAGACAAGTTATTTGAAAATAGCTAACCCCTTTTAATTAAAAAGGATAAATTACTTTCAAATAATATCTATGTCGTGATCTGATTATTAATTATTTAATTTTAAATTACTGATTTTGTGTTGTAATTACTTCTAATATGTCAGAAATAGTTACAACACAAAAGGGGAAAATATCCCCTAATGTTATTCTTTAAGATTGTAGCTCTGCCTTATTTTCCTCTTCACCGATCTTATCAAATTCTTCTTCTAAGATTCTAGCAGCTCGTCTTTCTTGATCTCTTTTTGATGTTTTAATTTTTAGTTTTTTAACTAATTCACTAAAACTTTCAGAGTTTTCCTTTTCTAAATACTTCAACAATCTTCGTCGCTCAGAAACCTTTCTCAGTAATCCCCTTCGAGATGAATAATCCTTCTTGTGATCCTTTAAATGATTAGTTAAGTTTTTGATTTCCTCTGTTAGAAGTGCAATTTGTACTTCTGATGACCCAGTATCATTTTCATGAGTCGCAAACTTCTTGATGATTTGAGCTTTTTTCTTTTTGTCAATCATAATTGTTTTGTCACGAAGTTTCCAGAATAACCGCTAATTTGCGGGCGGGAAAACCAGAAAAGTCGTCTTAATAAGTAATTTAAATAGATTAAGCGTCCACAGCTATTTTATTACATTTTGGGAGTTTTGTCAACTACCAGGTGCGATAATGAAAAACGCCACTCCCTCGCTCCAGACGGAACGTGAGAGTGGCATGAGAATGTGCTCATTAGCCCATAGCGAGACTGCGCGAAGGCACGCGACGCCTATAAGGGAGATGAGTCCGCTGCTTCACCAGAGACAGATTGGGCAAATCAGGCTGTGATAGTTGCCGGGGCTGTGATAGATCGATCACCTCGATCTTTAGCCCCCTCAAAGCCCTTAGCACTTGGGCCAGACATCTTTTGTACCGATGATGCCAGAGCCAATACATCGTCTTTCGACGGGAAAGGCTTCTCCAAATACTCATGATGTCTTCCTTAGACACCTGATAGCCATGCTTCTCAAGAAAAGCGACAATCCTATCAGCTCTTTCGGAGTCGGGTACTTCGTAACCCATGATCAACCCTCCTTAACTGAATGTACAATCGTATATTTTAAGCCCACTTGGGCGTAAAGCTCTAACAAAAAAACAGTTAGTACTAACCACATAATAGCATATCGTAGCTATTTTGTCAAGTCCTAAGCTATTTTTAGTATTTATCCTGCTTAATTTTACTTTTATCAACATTATCTACAGAATGCTTATCTAATTTGTTGGCTGGTACACCCAAAGGCATTAAACATAATACCTGATAATCATCTGGGATATTTAAAATTTCCTTTACTTCTTTTTCCGCATTATCGTTATTTCTAATCTGTACCCAACAGCTAGAAAGTCCCTGATTTTCAGCTTCAAGCCATATATGTTCAGCTACAATAGAGCAATCTTCAACCCAGTCTACACTCTCTTTCTGATATCCCACAACTGCAATAACAACAGGAGCCTTATCAATATGGGTGGCCCAAGGAGTTACCTTAGATAATCGTTCCTTAATTTGAACATCTTTGACCACCACCAAATCCCAAGGATATTTATGGTGAGCAGATGGCGAGCACATTGCCGCCATTAAAACCTCTTGTAGCTGTTTATCGTCCACAGGAGTATCCAAATAGTCCCTAACTGAACGTCGGTTTTCTATTACTGGAAGCATATTAAAGTTATATTCAATGATTATGTCAAAATCTTATCAAATTTTGAGGTTTTGTGCAATTGACTTGTTGCTATTTTTATGCTATTATTCGTTTTGTTAATTGTAAATTATTATTTAAGCCCCGGTAGTTCAATGGATAGAACAACGGCCTTCTAAGCCGTGGACCTAGGTTCGATTCCTAGCCGGGGTACGAGAAAAGTTATGGTGCCCGTGGTGTAACGGTTAGCACACGACCTTGTGGTGGTTGTAGCGTCGGTTCGATTCCGATCGGGCACCCTGAGATTTTAAAAACACCTTCCAGAAATGTGAACTGGGAGGTGTTTTTTTACAAAAGAAAAACCGCCCCTGTACAAGCTGACGATTTTTCGTTCTGCTTGTGAGGCGGTTATGCTACTTAGGAATCACCTTAATCTACTTGTTTGACTCCAAGGCCATGCATTCTCAGCTCATCAACAACTCTCAACTCCAGGCCATGTATGATTCTGATTTCTGAATTGTCTCCCTCATCTCGATTTTCTGAATACTCCTTAATCCACTCTTTCGTCATAACCCCCTGAAAACGGTCAGGGGTAATAACAAGCAGAAGAAGATCCCAGATGCGAGAAACTCGGTTACTGCTATGAGGAACGAGTATTTGGAGAATGTGACCAGCACCTTCTCCTTCAAAGGGCAGTCTCTTGGTCGTCAGCTCAACTCCATCCACCATAAAGCGCATACTACTACCTCTGTGTTTTGCATGATCAACTGGTGACTAACAAATTTATATCACAAAGGAGCTCGCTTGTCAATAGCTTGTGGGGCGAGTTCAAGTAATTAACGCAAAACTAGATCAGTGGTAATATTTAAACATATGAATACAAAATACCACCGCTTAACCTTGACTGAGCGAGAAGAAATAAGTCGAGGAATATGGGCTAATGAGAAACTTAGTCAAATTGCCAATAGAATTGGTAGAAATCCAAGCACTGTTAGTCGAGAGGTGTATGGAAGTATTAAAGTAAAAAAGAGGTCATACTCAGCCATCAATGCTCAATGTAGAGCACAATTAAATTGTCAAAAGAGAGGTAGAAAGAAAAAACTAGAAGTAGACGAAAGGCTAAAAAATTATGTTTATGAGAAATTAAGACAAGAGTGGTCACCAGAAGAGATTGCTAATAGATTAAAATTGGATTATGCTAATGATATGACTATGCGAATATCTCACGAATCAATTTACCAACATCTTTACTGTCTTCCAAGAGGTGAGCTTAAAAAAGAGCTTTTGAAGAGCTTAAGACAAAGAAAAAGGACTATGAGGCAACCTCAAGGCAATAGAGACAGAAAGCCAAGAATACAGGATGTTATTAGTATTTCAGAACGACCAAAAGAAGTTGGGAATAGAATTATCCCTGGACACTGGGAAGGAGATTTAATTGTAGGAAAGGAACACAAAAGTGCCCTAGGGACTTTAGTTGAAAGAACCACAAGATTAACTCTTTTAGTTCCACTAAAAGAAAAAGATGCCTTTGCAGTAAGAAATGCCTTTGCTAAAGCATTTAAGCGTATTCCTAAACAATTCGCCAAGACCCTTACCTATGATCGTGGAAGAGAAATGGCTCAACATAAATTATTTACTAAAGAAACTAAAATTCAAGTATATTTTGCTGATCCATATAGTCCATGGCAAAGGGGTACTAATGAAAATACCAATGGACTAATTAGACAATACTTTCCTAAGAAAACTGATTTTAGAGAAGTAAAATTAAGTGAGATTAAGAAAGCAGAGGAAAGACTCAACAGTAGACCAAGAAAAGCTCTAGAGTTTTACACCCCATCTGAATGTTTTTACAAACTAATAACTGATTCAAAAATTGCGTTAGAAACTTGAGACCAGC
>Ga0233447_1001021_pt1 | contig 25671 bp, 18 predicted proteins | sample SI_124_October20_3_FD_183014 | JGI IMG/M metagenome (GOLD analysis project Ga0233447, IMG submission 183014) | Seawater microbial communities from Saanich Inlet, British Columbia, Canada - SI_124_October2016_135_MG | ecosystem: Environmental > Aquatic > Marine > Inlet | place: Canada: British...
GATTAAGAATGGAATCAGTAAAAGCATCTCTTTTTGTAGTATTGTTACTAATTTCATCTGTTCTTAGAACATCGTCATTTTTTTTCTGGATTTCAGAGAATTTTCTCTTTTCTTGTGTACTCATTTTGAATAATTTTAAAAGTTTATAATTAATTCACAACTGTATTAATATTATCTCTAAATTTTTTAGCTTTCTTTTTTGCCAGGTTAATTATTGAACTTGACCATTTTTTGGCTCTTTTCTCATAACTTTCTGCCTCTGTTTCATTCATATCATCAATTGTTTCATTCATTATTTTATGTTTAGCATTCCAATCGTTACTACTTATGTCAAGTTCAAAAAAATCACCGTGATTGATTGCTAAGACAGTAAAAGCAGACCAAATAGTGAGCTCAAGGCCAACACTAATAATAAGACTTATGAATGCAATTACTGCTATATATTGCCATTGGGGAAATTCAGCTTCCATGTTAACTATTTGTAATGTTGCTGATAACATTTTATTGCCAGATGCTGAAGAAGTTTGTAAGTTTTCCCTTATGTGATCTATCTCTTCCGTTTTACTTCTATTTACTTCTGAAATTCTTAAATCTCTTTGTTCATTAATTTGCCGAATCACTTCTATTCTTCTATTTGAAGCTTCATCTCTCAATTTTTTAGCCTCATTGTATCTTGGTCCTCTGTATTCCTGACGCCCTCTGAATTTATAATTTTCTTCCGTTGTCATATTGGCACCATAGGATTGGATATCCTCGTTTATTGGTGAAGTTTGTAATAGTAATTGATTGTCAAAACTATTATTTATTTCTGCTATTTGTGTATCATAACTTGCAGTAATCTCTTGTTTCGTCCTTTCAAATACCGTTTCATATTCTGGATTATGCAGGTTGTAAAATGAAAATATAAGAGTTGCAATTACAGATATTGAAATTAGGGCATACCTTAGTCTTAAGAAATATTTTTTATCTGATAAGTATCCATTATTTCCACTTTTTGAATATTGTTTATTTAAAAAAATCAAAAACACTTTGGTGGACTCAAAAGCAATAACTATTAAAAATGGTATTGATAAATAAAGTTTTTCTGTATTTAAATTCTTTTGGTATAATTCTCCTAAAACTTCATATTCAATAAAAGCGGAAACCAGTGCAGATATTATTCCAGCAAATATGAAGATTACATAAATAAAAGGTACAAATACCTTAAAGAATCCTGATATTACTACGTGTATTAATTTTCTCATTTTATGAATTTTTATTTAAATGGCTACTATGTATTATCTGAAAATTAAGAAAGGAAGCCGGCAAGTGAATTTACTTGCCGGCATAACAAAAGTGTTTGACAGGAGCAGATTTACCAGTTCTAATTCAAGTTTTACTTTGTGAATTGAGATCAGTTTTAGTTTGATCCAATGAATTGTCATTTTTAGAATGCTCTTAAAATCATTCTGGGAATCGATATTTCTTTGCTTATTTTCCATTTTTTTATTTCACTATACATCCTATTGTAGTTTGGAATGGGGAAAAAGGACAGTTTGAAGTCAGATTTTTAATAAAAACTCAAATCATTATAAAAATTGAATGGTCAGATTTTAAAATGAATAAATTATAAATGCCTAATTAAGAGAGATTTTGTGCGAATTGGTATCCTTGAAGAAGAATGGTAAAAAAATATTGCTTGTTTCAATAATGCTAAAATCCTAATGGATAATATGATTATAAAATAATAACCTAATTCCAATTAAATGTTTTATATTCGATTTTAGTTAGATAAAATGAACAAGCCAAAAATCCGGTTTCCTGATGCAATAACTTTTTTTCCCGGCAATATTTTACATTCATTTCTTAAAAGGTAGTTATAATTTGCTGGAAATTGAACAGCAATAGTCATATTTCAATTGCTGTATATTAATAAGTGATATTAATTGGTCTCAAAATGACCACCTTTTGCAATCCTGAATAGCGAGATGCAGATATAAGCACATTGCCTGTTAAATAAGATATTACAGGGAAATTTACAATATAAATCGATACTCATATTGACCTACTTTAATTTGACTTTCAATTCTTGCACTTTTCCCCTGTTAAGATAAAAACAAAGGATGGGTAGATTTGAATCAAAATTCCATATATTCTATCTATAATTTGTATTAAAAATATTAAAATTGGATACCAGCATATTTTTACGAATTATTATGGAGGTGGGGAGAGTATTTACTAGAGGACAGCCTGAAAAAATTGTAATTATCATTTGTAAATTTCCATTATGGATAATATTTACATTGAATTTTTGTTTAAAAAATATTCAAATAACTACTATTATTCAGATTTTGCGATCTTGATTAAATGGAAAACAAAAACTTTATATTCTCTTTTATCTTCTCTTTAAACAAAAATAAGGCACTGATTATCAGTGCCTTATTTCATTTACTTGCTCCCCAGGTAGGACTTGAACCTACGACCTACGGATTAACAGTCCGCCGCTCTAACCAACTGAGCTACTAGGGAATATTTTATACTATCTTTGAACCCTTGCTTTTTAAAAGCGATGCAAAATTAATAGCTTTTCCGAAAAGAAAAAATATTTTTGCAAATATTTCTTAGAAACAAATTATATGAAAAATATAGATAAATTACCTTCGGTTCTTGGTGTTGGAAATGCTTTGGTTGATATAATTACGGTATTAGAAAATGATTTGATCCTTGAAGAATTCGGTTTACCAAGAGGAAGTATGACATTGGTTGGGGCAGAACTTTCGAAAAAGATTTACGATGCCACCTATTTTAACAAACGAGAAATTACTACCGGAGGATCAGTTGCAAATACCATGCGATCGCTGGCCAGTCTGGGAGGAAGGGGCGGTTACATGGGTAAAATCGGCAACGACAAACTGGGTAAAATTTTTAAAGACGAGTTTGAAAAGAAAGGGATTAAAACACACCTGTTTTTAAGTGAAAAAGATACTGGCCGGGTAATGGGTTTGGTCAGTACCGATTCGGAACGTACAATGGCAACCTACCTTGGAGCGGCTGCCGAATTAAAACCAGATGATTTTAGCTTCCCGGTTTTTGATGATTATGATTATTTATATATTGAAGGTTATTTGGTCCAAGACCACGCATTGATTAAAACCGGGGTGGAGATGGCAAAATCGGCAGGACTAAAAGTGGCCATCGACCTTTCTAGTTTTAATGTGGTTGAAGCTAATCTCGATTTTCTAATAAATTTAATAAAAAATAGTGTTGATATTGTTTTTGCTAACGAAGAAGAAGCTACCTCTTTTACCGGGAAATCGCCCGAAAAAGCACTCGATGAAATTGCTGATATGTGCGAACTGGCCATTGTAAAGATAGGGAAAGAAGGTTCTTTTATTAAAAGGGGAAGTGAAAAGGTTAAAATTAATTCAATAATAGCAAATGCTGTTGATACAACCGGGGCAGGGGATGGTTATGCAGCCGGTTTTTTTTACGGGCTTGTTAATGATTTCAGCCTTGAAAAATGTGGGAATATTGCGGCATTGGTTTCTGGAAAAGTAGTTGAGGTAATGGGAGCTAATTTATCAGATAATACCTGGACCGAAATCAATAAAAAAATCCAGGATATTTCAAGCTAATTATTTCAGGTGGAAACATTTGTTTGTGTTATTCTGTCCAGCAACTAACAAATTTGAACCCTGCTTTTGCTTTGATATACATTTCTCGTTTGCCGACAGATAGTGCGATATTTTATATGATATTAAAACAGGCCATGGATTTGTGCATCGATTTTATCAATAATAAAACTCAGGTCTTCGGGGTTTGTCGTAAAATCAAGATCATCAACATTTATTATTAATAATTTTGCAACATTATAATTATTGATCCAGCTATCGTAGCGTTCGTTAAGTTGTTTTAAGTAGTCGAGCCGTATTGAATTTTCATATTCCCTTCCACGTTTTTGGATTTGGTTAACCAAAGTGGGAACAGAGGCGCGGAGGTAAATTAGCAAATCGGGTGGCTGAATTAGGCTCACCATTAAATCGAATAATTTTTTATAGTTTTTAAAGTCACGAGTACTCATTAAACCCATGCTGTGCAGGTTAGGGGCAAAAATTTCGGCATCTTCGTAAATAGTACGATCCTGGATAATGGTTTTATCCGATTTTCGGATATCGATTATTTGTTGAAACCTTGAATTCAAAAAATAAATTTGAAGATTGAACGACCAGCGTTGCATGTCGTTATAAAAATCGTTTAAATATGGGTTTTCGTCAACATCTTCATAATGTGCTGTCCACTTGTAATGTTTGGCCAGTAACTCACTTAAAGTAGTTTTCCCGGCACCAATATTTCCTGCTACTGCAATATGCATAATCAAAATTTTTAAGTGGTTCGAAAGTACAAAAAAAGTGTTTATCCCTGTAATAATTTTAAAAGTTCATCAAGATATTTTCTGTCGTTGGCCAATCGGGGGATTTTATTTTGCCCTCCCATTTTGCCCCGGATTTTCATCCATTTGTAAAATGTACCTGTTGGGGCAACTACAACATGCGGCTTTTCTAATGTCAGGTTTTTATGACGTTTGGCTTCATAATCAGAATTTAAGGTTTTGAGCGAATTGTCCAACACAGTGATAAAGTAGTCAAAATCTTGTGGTTTTCTTTCAAATTCAATTATCCATTGGTGGGCGCCTTTCTGATTATCGCCCATAAAAATTGGCCCGGCTGTGTATTCATTTACAATTGCACCAGTGTGGTTGCAAGTAATTTGCATGGCTTTTTCAGCATTGTCGATAATAATTTCTTCACCAAAAGCATTTATAAAATGTTTAGTGCGCCCGGTAATTTTTATTTTGTACGGATATTTACAGGTGAATTTAACAGTGTCGCCAATAATGTACCGCCATAGCCCGGCATTGGTGGAAATAACAAGGGCATAATTTTCGTTTAACTCAATTTCTTCCAAAGTTAAAACTTCCGGGTTTTCTTTTCCGAATTCTTTTATTGGGATAAACTCGTAATAAACTCCATAATCGAGCATTAAAAGCATGTCGTTTCGGTGCGGGTTGTCCTGGATTCCAAAAAAACCTTCAGAAGCATTATAAGTTTCCATGTATTGCATTTGATCCGAAGGAATCAGTTTTTTGTATTGTTCGCGATAAGGCTCAAAATTTACACCGCCATGGGTAAAAACTTCCATATTTGGCCACACTTCGAGGATGTTGTTTTTACCGGTTTTTTCAAGTACACGTTTCATTAAAACCAGGTACCATGATGGAACACCCGCAAACGAAGTAACATTCTCATCGATAGTAGCATCAATTATTCTTTCAATTTTTTCTTCAAATTCATCAATTAGGGCAATTTCGTTTGATGGGGTTCGTATAAAATCAGTCCAAAATGGTACATTCTCAATTATAATGGCAGATAAATCGCCGTAATACGAGTTGTTGTTAAAATTATTAATACGGTGGCTTCCACCCAAAGTAAGCGTTTTACCTTTCAGTATTTTGGTTTCAGGAAAGTTTTTTATGTAAAGTGCAAACACATCTTTTGGACCGCGTAAGTGGCAATTTTCCAATGCATCCCGGGTTACCGGTATAAATTTGCTTTTATCGCTGGTTGTCCCCGACGATTTTGCAAACCACTTTACATCGCCTGGCCAAAACAAGTCTTTTTCACCTTCGCGTAAACGGTTAATGTAAGGTTTTAAGTCGTCGTAGGTTTGTAATGGCACCCCTTCCTGAAAATCTTTAACTGTAGAGATTTCTGAAAAATGATGATTTTTCCCCCACTCTGTTTCACGTGCATTATTTATTAAGCCCAAAAGGGTTTCTTTCTGTATTTCGTGCGGATGTTCCCAGTACAACTGAATTTGGTAAATCCTTTTTAAATTTATCCATTTAATAACTGAGTTGATTAGTGGCATCTGTCTGTTTTCAAAATTCGAATCCAAATTTAGGAATAATTTGTTAGTTGCACTTCATTGAGAATATATTCTTCCATTTTGTCGTTTAACTCCTAGGGAAGATTAATTTACTTTGTTAAGAAATCAAAGTTTTTTAATTTTTTAAATGAGGTTGAATTTATATTTTTACTGATCTGAAAAATTCAAATTAATATTATGAACTATATTGATATTGTTTTAGGGTTGCTTTTGGCATTTTCTGCGATAAACGGATTTAGGAAAGGTTTGATTGTTGAATTGGCATCGTTGGCCGCTTTGATACTTGGAATTTGGGGTGCCATTGAGTTTTCGGATATTACCTCCGAATTTTTGGTTGAGAATTTTAACATGAATTCCGACCACCTGAACATTATTTCTTTTGTGGTAACATTTGTAGGGATTGTAATTTTAGTACATATTGTTGGAAATGTTGTAAACAAACTTGTAGAAACAGTAATGTTAGGTTTTGTAAATAAATTGGCCGGGCTGGTTTTTGGGATTTTGAAATCGGCATTAATTTTAAGTATTATCCTTGTTGTTTTCGATAAAATTGATGAAGAGGTGGAAATCCTATCCAGTGAATCAAAAGCAGAATCGAGGTTATACGAACCTATTCGAAATTTAGCACCATCAATTTTCCCATTTATAAATATCTGGGAAAACGATGAAGAAATAAATACTAATAATGACGTGGTTTAAAAAACAAAAGTGGTTTAAAGAAAAACCGGAACAAGAAGCTTTTAGAAATGCAAAATGCCAAAATTGTGAGACTATTTTTAATTGGCATTTCTGTCCGGAGTGTGGTTAGTCTGTTAGCGATTACGACAAACCTATAAGCTTTATTTTTTACAATTTTGCAGGAGATATTTTTGCTTTTGACACACGTTTTTTCAAAACTTTTGCGCATTATTAATAAAGGATTTCAACTGTAATAATGTTTTCAATTCCTGTTTATTTTGTAATTGCATTAAAAAGATTTTATGGCCAAAAGCTTGGAGAGGTTATATTGAAATTTATGGCCATTTCATTTTTATACAATTTTATTTTCTGGATAATTGTTGGTTTTGTATTTCTTAAGGGCATCTCTAAAAACTCCTTCGCATCAAAATTTTCAGAGTTTTTCAGAGACAATTCAAATTTTTGAAACACTATGCAGGATAATGTAATAAAATTTGAAGCAGGATATGGAAAACTCTGAAAACCCTTCGGGAACGAAGATAATAAACAATCTGACTGCGTTATAATTTTTTGAAATAGCTATGGCTATTCTAAAAAATTATGCCTTGCATATTATTCATTATCTTCATTTTTTGAAAGAAATGAGTTTTTAGAGATGCCCTTAATGCTTTAAGTATTATTTAGTTTCTCTATTTTTATTTCTTTTGACCCCGAAATACATACTTCATTTTATATCTTTGCGCAAATTTTTTAAAAGATTATTCAGATGAATTTTGTTGAGGATCTTAAATGGAGGGGCATGTTACACGATATAATGCCAGGAACTGATGAGCAGTTGAAAAAAGAGATGACTGCCGCATACATTGGGTTCGACCCAACTGCCGATTCACTGCATGTGGGTAGTTTTGCACAAATAATGTTGTTAAAACGGTTTCAACTGGCGGGGCACAAACCATTAGCTTTGGTTGGTGGAGCCACCGGAATGATTGGAGATCCCTCCGGAAAATCGCAGGAACGAAACCTTTTGGATGAGGAACTCCTCAATAAAAATCAGGAAGGGATAAAAAAGCAGTTGGCAAAATTTCTCGATTTTGAATCAGGCGCACCAAATGCTGCTTTAATGGTTAACAATTACGATTGGATGAAAGAATTTACATTTCTTGATTTCATTCGCGATATTGGCAAACACATTACAGTAAATTATATGATGGCAAAAGATTCGGTAAAAAAGCGCTTAAGTGCCGAATCGAAATTGGGCATGTCGTTTACCGAATTTACTTATCAGTTGGTTCAGGGATACGACTTTTTATGGTTGTACGATAATTTGAAATGCAAACTTCAAATGGGCGGCTCCGACCAATGGGGGAATATTATTACTGGTACCGAACTTATTCGCCGTAAATCGGGGGGCGAAGCTTTTGCGATAACAATTCCGTTGATCACAAAAGCAGACGGCAGTAAATTCGGGAAAACAGAAACCGGAAATGTTTGGCTCGATTCAGCACGGACCTCACCGTATAAATTTTACCAATTCTGGTTAAATACTTCCGATGAAGATGCCGAACGGTACATAAAAGTATTTACACTTTTGCCAAAAGATGAAATTGAAAATGTAATCGGGCAGCATAAAGAAGCACCACATGTACGCTTACTTCAGAAAAAACTAGCAGAAGAAGTTACAACAATGGTTCATTCAAAAGACGAATTTGAAATGGCGGTTGAGGCATCGCAAATTTTATTCGGGAAAGGTACGGCACAACAACTTCGCAGCCTGGATGAAAATACTTTCCTGTCTGTTTTTGAAGGCGTGCCTCAATTTACTGTTGCGAAACCGGAAATAGAAACCGGAATAAATATAATCAGTTTGTTGGCCGAAAAGACAGGTGTTTTTCAGTCGAAAGGAGAACTTCGCAGGACCATTGCCGGAAACGGTCTCAGTATCAATAAAGAAAAAATCTCGGATGCAGACCTGCTAATAAAAAATGATAGGCTAATTGGCGGGAAATATATTCTCGCACAAAAAGGGAAGAAAAATTATTACCTTATTATTGTTGAATAGTATCCCTTAAAATAGAAACGAAACAATACTAAAAAGCATTCTATTTCGTTGAGATAATTGCAATTAAACTGAAACCATTTTTATGAATAATTTTTTTGACAACCAGCGAATTTTAGATCTGATTTGGAAACGCAAACTTCATTTTATAGTAGTAGGGATTATTGCTATTGTATTGTCGGCGATTTTTTCGGGGCCAACTTTTATAAAACCAAAATTTAAATCTACTGCACGGATTTACCCTACAAATAATATAGCCATTTTTAGCGAAGAGTCGGAAACGGAACAATTGCTAGAAATTATTAATTCAAATGATTTAAAACGGAAAGTGTTTACTTCTCTTAAACTTGATTCGGTTTATAAAATTAATAAAAGCAACCCTCTGTTTGATACTGAAATGTTTGATAAATACAATACAAATGTAAGTGTGTCGAAAACAGAATATGAAACTGTGCAAATAAAGGTTTTGGATGAAAATCCAATGATTGCTAAACAGATTTGCGATTCAATTATTTATTTTTTTAACAAGAAAGTTGGTAGCTTACATTCTATTAAATTTTGGGAAGTGGCAAATATTACCGGGAAATATATTGAGGAAAAATCACATGAACTAGATTCAATATCAGAAAGGCTGCAAAATTTGAGGAATAGTTCGGGCATAATTAGTTATTCGTCTCAGGTTGAAGGAATTACTGAAGGTTATATGTTGGCCTTAGCTGAAAATAATAGTAGAACAACTGATGCAAAAACGATAAAAAAACAATTAGATAATTTAAAAAATTATGGTGCTGAGGCATATCTTTTGGAAACAAAATTTGAAAGATTAATTGAAGTTGTAGATTCTTTGGCATCGGTTAAAGAAGTTGCTTTAATAGATGCAAATAAGGAAATTACATATAGCCATGTAGTTGAACATCCTTTTGCGGCCGACAAAAAAGCGTATCCGGTGCGATGGCTGATTGTAGCATTTTCAGCAATCTCAGCAGTTTTTTTGGCTTTACTGGTTTTTATTGTAGTAGATTATCGTAAAAATGAGTAGCCGGTGATTCGGAACACTACCATAAAACTTGCCCTTTTTTATCTCATTTCAATAAGTTTTATTTTATTGAACATTTGGTTTGTAGTAAAAAAGGATACTTTAATTGTAAATACACTTCCTTTTTTTTTGGCAATATTGCTTTTGGTAATATTTTCCTTCGATAAAATTGTTTATCTCATTGTATTTTTTTCCCCCTTGTCGGTGCCATTGCACGAAATTATACCAGGTTTTGTTTTCGACATGTATTTACCCACCGAGCCTTTACTTTTTGGCCTATTGATACTTTTTTTCCTAAAAGTAATTCACGAAAAGGGGTTCGACAAAGAAATACTTTTACATCCGGTTTCGTTAGCCATTTATTTAAACCTGCTTTGGATTTTTTTGACTTGCTTAACCAGCACAATGCCAGTTGTTTCGTTTAAGTTTTTACTTTCCCGGATTTGGTTTGTAGTTGGGCTGTATTTTTTCTCGGCTAAAATTTTCGTCGGAGGGAAAAATATGGAACGTTACGTATGGTTGTATGTTATTCCATTGTTGGCGGTAATTGTTTATTCTACCTACCGTCATTTGGGATATGGTTTGTGGGATAAACGGGCTGCACATTTTGTAGTTTCGCCATTTTACAACGACCACACATCGTATGGTGCAGTGCTAGCATTTTATTTGCCATTTGTGGCTATGTTTTCTTTCAGCAGTTTTCTGACAAAGAAAGTAAAATTAATTTCTTTAGCTGTTTTGGGCGTTTTGTTTTTAGCTTTTGTTTTATCGTATAGCAGGGCTGCATGGTTAAGTTTGATAGTTGCTATAGGTGTCTTTGGAATTATCAAATTAAGAATTCGTTTTAAACCACTGTTTTTAACATTTGTAACTTTTGTTACTTTGTTTTTGTTGTTCCAAACCCAGATTTTTATGCAGCTTGAACAAAATTCAGAACAATCATCGGCAAACTTGTCAACACACATTAGTTCTATTTCAAATATTTCTACCGACGCATCAAATCTGGAACGCATTAACCGGTGGAGTTGTGCTATTAGGATGTTTGCCAATAAACCGGTTTTTGGATATGGCCCGGGAACGTATATGTTTAAGTATGCGCCTTACCAATTAAAAAGGGATCGTACTATTATCAGCACGAATTCAGCCGATGGTGGGAATGCGCATAGCGAATATTTAGGTCCTTTATCAGAATCGGGGGTTTTGGGTTTTTTAACTTTCTTAATAATATTAGGGACAGTCATTTACACAGCGGTAAACACCTATACCCGTTTAACAGATGTTCGGTTAAAGGCTATTGTTTTGGCTGCATTAATTGGGTTAATTACTTATTATTTTCATGGCTTGCTGAATAATTTTTTAGATACAGACAAACTATCTGTCCCGTTTTGGGGGTTTACAGCAATGATAGTTGCTATTGATATTTATTCGCGAAAAGAAATTTATACACAAAAAAATCCAGCTTGAATTAGAGCTGGATTTAATTTATAGTTTTGAATCCTATTATTTTTTCACTCTTTCACTGTACGACCTATCCCGGGTATCAACTTTAATTACATCGCCTTCGTTAATAAACATTGGAACCATAATTTCAGCACCAGTTTCAATAGTTGCAGGTTTTAAGGCGGTCGAACTAGCCGTATTCCCTTTTTCCCCTTCAATGGTATAAGTAATTTGTAATTCAACAGTTGCAGGCATTTCAACAGTTAACGGGATTTCTTCTTCTGCATGAAAATTGATTTCGATAACCTGTCCTTCTTTTAATAAATCCGAATTTTCAATCATTACTTCAGAAATTGGAACTTGTTCAAAAGTTTCGGTGTGCATAAAATTAAAACCCATATCGTCTTTGTATAGGTATTGGTACTTTCTCCTTTCAACACGAACCTGGTTTATTTTTGCCCCGGAAGGAAAAGTATTGTCAATTACTTTACCGGTCCTTAAATTTTTAAGTTTTGTCCGAACAAAAGCGGGGCCTTTGCCAGGTTTTACATGTTGAAATTGTACAATGTTAAAAAGGTTCCCATTGTAATCTATACACATGCCATTCTTGATATCTGATGTTGAAGCCATAATTTTTTCTTTTTAAAACCTTGCAAAATTAATTAAATCGGGTTAAAATTTACTTATTATGATATTTTTTCGGAATTTTTTTGAAAAAGCTATTTTGTAATTTGTTCAACCCCATTTATTTTGTAACTTTTTAATAATGCTCGCAATGCCCCCACCCGCATATCGAATTCAAGTAAAACCGGCACTCTATTATCTTTGGAAATTAAAATTTTTAATCCATCAGCGCGATTAAGTAATTTTCCTTTGTCAACCTGTGGGGCCAAAACATAGCAATCAGTTTCACCTAAACCTGTCTCTATTTTTTGGGATCCAATATATTTAACCGAAACGTCTGAAATTTTATCTGCATGAAAAGTAGGCAAGGTTACTTTTTCAGAAGTTTCCATTTTTTCAGTTACATGATTATTAATGAAGTAGAAAAAAACAGAAACAATGTCAAGTAAATTGGCGGGTACTTTTTTCCACCCCGAACGCTGACTGTTTATGGAATCGATGTTGTGATAAAAATGAGTTTCGTTATACCAGCGGTATTTTTTTTCTTTAATGTTCCTGATGACTTTTAGTGGAAGCTGTGTTTCTGCATCAACAATGGTTTCATAAACGTCGTTTACACCAAAAAGTTTATCTGTAAAACCTGTTGTACGGCCAACTAAATAATAGTGAATAGCTTTGTTCCCGTTGAAAATTGTGTCAGAAATAATAAGTTGGGCTTCCCCTCCTTTAATAATGCCAAATTTCAGATTAAAAGAAATAATCTCCTGTTTTGCAAAAACCGCAAGTGGGATAATTAAAAGCAGAAAGTATATAATAAATATTTTTTTCATTGAGTTAATTTGTTTTTCGGAATAGTAGCTATAAAATTTTTAAGATAAAATGGTTCAAAATAAGCAATATCTTCAAATTTATTTTTTTTGAATTTTTCTTCTGCCAGTTTTTGCATAAACCGTGCCGAAGCTTTTAAGGGCCCTTCAAACACTGTGTTGGGATGAGTTAGTTGTTTTTTGCATTTTTCTGCTCCGTTTCCAAAAAAGAATATTTTGTTTTTGGCGAGGTAATTTGAAAATGAATCGGCATTAATAATTTCGGCTGATACAGATTTAATCCGTTCCCCTTTATAATTGTATAAAGCTGTATAAACTTCCATCCGGCGGGCATCAATCATCGGGCAAAAAAGCAAATTCTCATTAAGCCGGATATCAGAAAACTGGCCTAGGTTTTGAGCTGTGAAAATACCCATTGCATCGATGGTTCCAATGCCAATTAACGGGATTTCCAATGCGTAGCACAAGCCCTTTGCAACCGAAACCCCAATACGCAAACCAGTGTACGAACCGGGACCTTTGCTAACGGCAATTGCATCTAAGGAACTCATTTTTATATTCTTTTCTAAGAATAGCCCTTCAATAAAAACTGTTAAAAGTTCTGAATGGTTTAATCCTTCATGGCTTTCTTTTTCAAAAAGCAAGGTTCCGTTTTTTGAAAGTGCCACCGAACAAACTTCTGTTGAAGTTTCAATATTTAAAATAAGTGCCATTATTAATTTATTCTATTCATATAAATTCCGCTAAAATATTCATTAGTTCAATACTAATTTAATTTGATTTAATTTATTCCCAAAAAATATTTTAAAGTTCTTACTTAAAGTTATTTAACGCCTTCGATAATTATTTGTTTCTTTGTAAAAGAACTGGGTTTATATTTTATATAAAAAGGGAATAGTTTGAAAATATTAGTTATTGTATTGGCCTTTTTTTGTTGGTTGAACGGAACAGCACAAAATTACAACAAAAAAGGGGATAAAAAATTAAGGTATAAAAAGGTTGAAGAAGCGAGAAGTTTCTATTACAAGGCCTATATGCAAAATCCTGATAATTATAAGACATTAAAAGGATTGGTACTTTCTAACCAATATCTTGAACAAACTGTGGAAGCGGAAATATGGATGCAAAAAATTATAGAACAGGGAAAAGAAACTGTAGAAGATGTTTATTTATATTCGGAACTTTTGAAAACCAACGACAAGTTTGAAGAGTCGGAAGAGTGGTTTAAAAAATATGCAAAACTACGCCCCAACGATAAAAAAACCAAAGAAAGGAAGTTGTACTACGAAGAGCTAAAAACTTTACAATTAAACAGTAATTACGCCATTTCCCCGGTTTCGGTGAATACCGACGATTCAGACATGGGTTTGTTTAATTTTGGTAAAGTGGTAATTTTTTCATCACGTGGAACCAAAAAATTAGTTTCGAAAAAGAAATCTGAAAATTGGTCTGATTTGGATTTGTATTTTGCTGAAAAGGCAGATCCGGTCAGGTTTGAAAATGTTGAAGAATTTGCGTCAAAATTAAACACTCCTTTTAACGATGGGCCAGTAGCTTTCGACCCAACAACAAATAAGTTATTCATAACCCGTTACGCACCAAATAAAGCTAATAAGATAGAAGGTGAATTGTTTTACCACATGCAACTGGTAATTGCCGCGTGGAGAAACAATGAGTGGAATATTGAAGAAGAATTCTTTTTTAATGATAAAAACTACACAGTTGCACATCCCAGTATTAGTTTCGATGGCCAGTTATTATTTTTTGCCAGCGACATTTTTGGTGGGTATGGAGGGGCCGATCTTTATTTATGTATAAAAAATGATGGCGAATGGAGCGCACCTTTCAACCTGGGGCCAGAAGTAAATACCGAAGGGAACGAATTTTTTCCGTTTATTGCCTACGATAAAACTTTGTATTTTTCATCTAACGGACATGGAGGAGTTGGGGGATACGATATATTTTCGGCAACTCACTCAGGAGGGGTATACAAAAATGTTAAAAACCTTGGGCTTGATGTCAATAGCGGTAAAGATGATGTTTCAGTATCTTTCGATCCATTTCAAAATAAAGGTTATTTTGCCTCGAACCGTGCTGGTGGAAAAGGATTGTATGATATATATTATTTTGAAAATAAGTATATGCCAATTGTAATATCGGGGGTGGTACGAGATTACGTAACAAAACAGGCTTTGCCAGATATTAATATTGAGCTTGAACATGAAAATGGGGAAATTATCAGTTCTGCAAAAACTGATGTCGAAGGAAAATTTATTTTCACGTCGTTTATACAAAAAGCCATGGTTTTTCGTGCATCAAGCGAAACGTATAAAATGGTGGAAAACAGGTTAGATATGCAGTCCCTAAAAAAAGATGATGAATTTGTTTTGAATGTTTTTTTAAACAAAAAATAGAGTTCTTATTTTTAAATCTACGAGAATATCATTTTTATATAGGTTTTGCAGGTTAGTAAGAAAAGAATTGTTTTATGAAATATAAGCTAATCTACTAAACGTGGGGTCTTTATGCCACCTACTTCCTTGTTGATTGCAAAGTTAAGGAAAATTTCGTGGGAGTTAGTCCCCCAGGATCTCAGAATTTGCGAATTCATGTTCGATTTAAAACCATAACCAAACATAACTTTTTTAGTGACACGCACCCCAGTGGTAAACGAAAGATCATGGTTTCTGGTGTAAACAATACCTAACCATGCTAAATTTTTATAAAATGCAATTACACTGGCTTCGGCCCAATAAGTGTTTTTCCAATAACGCATTAAAACATTCGGGAAAAAACGAAATGAATTTTTTGAGTTAATTGCATATTGTGCATAAGCATAATAATGAGAAATTGGGCTATCGTTTTCTGGGTTTACGGCTTGTTTGCCAAGATGTGTAACTGAAAGTCCCATAAAAAGATTTTCAAACTGAATTTCAGCACCAAAATCGAAATCCAGGCGGGTATAAGTGTAGTCGGTAAAACTTAAGGGATCTCCTTCATTTTCAAATGTCATTTTAGTGGATTCAAATCGGTTGTGCATTCCTCCAGCACTTAGCCCGAAAGAGAAAAACGATTTTTCGGATAAAGCAAATTGCCTGGCATACCTTATTTTTACATTTTGTGCTATGTCGAAACCAATATTGTCGTTTATTACAGATACACCTAACTTGTGCCCTTTTACATTGAAACTCACATCTGCAATCTGGGTTCTTGGTTCATGTCTAAATCCTGAAAATTCGTTATTGTAGAGAACAAAAACATTTATATCGTTATCCTGAATAAAGGATCCGGGATTCATCCCATCTCTGTAAAAGACATATTGGCTAATGTTTAATTCCTGTGAGTAAATCTTAAAAGCCGATACAGCAATAAATATGAAGATGATAAATTTTTTCATTGTCGTTTTTTCTTACTTTTTTACTTCAACTACAAAACAATCTTTGAATCCCCGCTGTTTTAGCAACTCTTTAATTTCTGATGCCTGGTCTTTTGTATTAAAATTACCGAGGCGATATTTATTAAGGTTATTTTCTTTGTCATTAAAAATTCCATGCTTTTCAACCAAATCATTTATTTCCAAAAATTGTTTATCAATATCAATTAATCTACTGGTTGCCAATAGTTGAATCCTGTACACATTTGCCATTGTCGCTGGACGGGCTGGGGTTAAAGAAGTAGGTTCTTCTTCTTTAATATCCTCTTTTTTACTTACTGGTACTACTGGTGTAGTTTTTGTAATTTCCCCTCGATTTATTTTAAGTAATTCACCACTTTCTATATCTACGGTTTTATCAACTTTGTTGTCAAGAGCTGCTTTAATTTTTAAATCAAGTACCTCCACATTCGAAAAATCATTGTTTTGATTGTCAGCTTCACGCAGATTTTCTAAAATTTTATCATCGCGCGACGACCTTGTTTCCGGGATATCTAATGAATACCCAGTTCCGGTTTTCGCCATAATTATTTCTCCAACAATCTCAAAGGCCGACCTTCGGTTTTTTTGATGTTCTTCTTCTGTTTTGGCATTTTTTATTTCTGGTTGTGTTTCGCCAAAACCACGTGAAATCAATCGGGTTTTGTTTATGCCGGCCCCAACCAGATAAGTTACAACGCTTGCACTTCTCCGGTGCGATAAATTCAAATTATAGGCATTGCCCCCACGTTCGTCGGTGTGTGAATTTAACTGGATTTTAACCCGTGGGTTTTCATTCAGTAGATTTACCAATTTATCTAAGGAAGTTTTTGATTTGGGCAACAAACGTGCTTTATCAAATTCATAATAAATATTTTCAATTTCAAATTCAACTTCAAATTCTATTGGTATCAAATCGAAATCAGTATCAAATCCGGTCTTTTTTGACATAGTAACACTTTTCCCCTCATCGGGAGTCCCGAGGGCCCTGGAATCTTTCAGGTAGTTTTCTTTACTTGCCCTTAAAATAATATAATCGTTTCTTGGAATTTTATTAAAGGAAAATACTCCATTTGCATCAGTAAATATTGTGTCGTTCAAACCTTTCAAACTCTTTATGGTCACCATTGCGCCTTCAACAGGTAAGCCTGTGTTTTTATTAAGGATATTACCAAGTAAAGAGTGAAATATCCCCGAACCATCGTCAAGAAAAACAAGCATTTCCTCTTTGACATTACAAGGGACTATTACATTTTTAAGAAGATAGCCCTCTTTTTCGAAAGCCAAAGAGTGTTTTTTATCGCAATTGGTATGCGATGAGCCTGGAATATAAAATACGCCTAAGGAATCGGAGTAAACAATAATTTTGGGGACTCCTTCTGTTGAATAGGTGATTTTTACATCGCTAATTGGCTGAAGGGTTAGAGAATCAATTACTTTGCCGGTAATGTCGTCTAAAATAATATTATGAAAGAAAGCAAAAACATCGTCACTTTTTTCCGTATTATTTCTGTTGCTACAAAAGTAACCACCTACAAAATCGGGATTTATTAAAATGCTGAAGTCATCGCCGGTTGAATTGATAGGTGCGCCGACATTTTTTGGCCTGTCGTACAAGCCATTCTCTATTTTGGAATAATAAATATCAAGCCCCCCCATTCCAATATGCCCGTCTGATGCAAAAAACAAAATAGAATCACCAATAATTAATGGGAACATATCGTCGTTGGGCGTATTTACAGAATTCCCCAAATGAACAGGGTCGCCAACACCCCCGTCGGGGAATACCGGGGCTTTCCAAAGGTCTTTTCCTCCCAATCCTCCCGGCAAGTCGGAAGCAAAATAAAGTGTAGCCCCATCCGATGAGAGGCTGGGGTGGGCAAAGTTGTAGTCTGGCTGACCTAACAGAACTTCTTTAATATCATCCCATTTGTTTTTTTCATATTTTGCTTTTAGAATTTTACACAAATCAGGGTTTTTTTTGCACTGTGTAAAAAAGGCGGTGTTTAACCCTTCGTTATAGGTGAATGTCCCCTCGTTAAAGGGAGAATTGATATTTCCGGATAAACGTTCAGTATTGTTGAACATATTAAACACAGTATCGAACCCGGCACTGAAAAAATCGGAAAACCCCTGGTTCGTACGTCCGTGGATAGACGAATAATCGTCGGTGAGGCGCATGCTTGCAAAAATGAGTTTATCTTTAAAAAAGGCCAGGCCAAATTCACTTTGCTCTGTATTAATCAGTTCCTGATTTTTTATTTGCTGTTTGTTTGGTTTCTCTGTTTCGGAAATGGCAAAATTACAGCAGGCTATCATTCTTTCATACTCCGGGTTACCAGGGGATTTTTCTTTAAGTTCCAGGAAATTGGTTCGCGCTTTTATAATATTGCCTGTTTTAAACAGCAAATCGGCATAATGATATTTAGCAACATTATCTTCGGGATTGCGGGAAATATAATTCTCATAATATTTAATAGCAGATTCATATTGGTTCATCTCTCTATAACACTCGCCTATTTTTTTTAGGATTAAGTTTTTTTCAATATCGCCTTTATCTGCTTCCAGTATTTTTTGGTAAAGTGAAACCGCATTTGCATAATTTTTAATTTTAAATTCAGCATCAGCTTTTAATACTTGGTTATTTTGACCTTTTACAAAAGCAACGACAAAAAGGAGAAAAATTAAAATACTGTATTTAATAAAGTCTTTCATAACATTAAGATGTAAAATTTAACGTAAAAGGGTTACTGGTCCTTTGTAAAAAACCTTCCCGTCGTCGTCGTAAACTACATAAAAATAAGTTCCTTGCGGGAATTCTTTACCGTTATACGTTCCGTCCCAACCGTTCCAACCTTCGTAAAGGATTTTATGGGTGCGGTCGAAAACTGTAATTTTATGACCGGAAAGTAATAGGTCGTTAATGCCATCTCCGTTTGGCGAAAATGCATCTACTTCCCCAAAGATAGGTATCACATAAAAATCAGAATAATTATTGTCTGCATCACTCGAACACCCAAATTCATCGAAGGCAACTATATAAATAATGTTGTGAGAAGCACTAGCTTCGCAGTAATTAAAAATGTTTGATTTTCCGCTATAAAGCAAAACGTAATCATTCCCATAAAATTCGTATTTAAATAACCCGGCTGGAGAAACAACTAATTGCTTATTTTCATGAACAGCTTCCCAGAAAATCTCCGGGTTTTCTTTTACATTAACAATTATTTCTGCGATTTCAGAACAACCTTCGTTATTTTGTATTTCTACCGAATATATTTCAGTTTCTGTAGCATTAATAACAATTTCATTTTCAGTTTCACCTGTACTCCACAAATAAGTGTAATCGGGCGAGGAGGTAACATTTAGAAAAACCCGGTCACCCACACAAGCTGTAATTTCATCTAAATATTCAACATACATTTGACTAACGTAAAATGATACCGTGTCGCTTTTATCACAACCCAAGCCATTTACATCAAGGATAATATCGATATTTCCAAATTCTTTTTCATGTGGGACATAAGTTGGGGTTAAGGTATTTTCATTTTGAAATACCCCTTCTCCGTTGTGCCGCCATGTAAAACTTGCATAGTTTTCTGCGGTAGCTTCAATTTCGATTGATTCGTTACTGCACACCGAAGCGTCCTGGGTTAAAATTTCTGCTAAAGTTGCTCCATAATAAGTAATATAAGTGGTATCAAAAACATCTACACAAGCAGGATCAATTGCATGACCTGTTAAAATAAACATTAACCTGCCCAATTCGTTGGGAGCAGGAATGTATTTAACTGTCATGGAATCAGCGGGCCCTTCAAAATCACCTAATCCATCGGTTGTCCATAAAGGGTTTTGAGCAAAATCAAATTGTTGTGGAGTAAGGATGTACGGGTAGCCGGTACATGTTGAATCATTTTCGGGGGCATTAACAATTGGCCTGGGAAAAACAGTTATCTTTATTGTATCGGCCAAACTAAAACCATTATCTTCGTCTTCTACAGTAACAACATAATGTGTTGTTGTTTTGGGACATACCAATGGTTCATCAATTATGTCTGAACTTATATTAGTGTTAGGAGTCCATTTAACATTTAATTTTGGGGTGCCAATAATTCCTATATTTATACTTAACTTAATAGTATCGCCCTCACAAATACCCCTGTCAGGAGTTGTAATATCAACTGATTGAAGTTGGGCATACACAGAAAACGAAAAAACAACTACACTAATAAATATAATCAATAATTTTTTTTTCATGACCTTTTCCTCCTGATAATAGTTAAATCCTTTTTTCTAAAAGGATTGTCCAGATTCTAATAAAAAAACAGGCACAAAAACCCGGAAATCGTTAACGATACTAATCTCTGATATAAATACATTTTATCTGTCTGTTTTTTTTATCTGTTAACAATTATTCAAACTTATGAAAATTACAGGGAAAAGAGATCGCTATTATCAACAAATTTAGCTTGTCGATGCTTTTTAAACATGTTTTTATTAACATTACCACACGTTTAAAGGTTTCTTTATGAGCTGTTTCTTAAAAATGTTGATAACTTATAGATTAATGAAAATATGATGTTGTATGTATTTTTACAAAACATTTGCTGAATATCACTGTTATAAAATGTACAATTTTATACTTGCTGGCGGGGGCATTTATTGTTTGTCGTTAAAGTTAGTAATTTTTAAAATGGTGCAATAGATTGCATAATTCTAATCCTAAATATCAATATCTAAATGTTCGAAGCTGTTTTAAATATTAGGATTTTGCTTATTGTACTTATTTTTTTTATTGTTTAGCAAAAGTAGTCTTATAAATTTATTCAGGATTCAGGCTTTAAAACAGGCTTTATTTATTGTAATAACTACCCTTGATTTGTTTTCTGTAACTTGGTTTCGCTTAATATAATTGTAAGTCCCCTCGATTTTTTACCTTAGCCTGAACTATTCATAAATTTATCTATTCCTAATTCAAACTGCTTTGAATTAAGAGAATGCTCGATTCTCGCTTCTCAAAATAGCTAAGGCTATTTTTGCGAGGCTCAACTCTGTGCTTCCCTTAATTCTGTGCATTTTGAATTCTCATAACGAAAAACTCATGAATAATTCAGGTTAGAAAAGAATAGAAAGTGTGCACAATGTTCTAGATATTAAATAAATTTGAATTTAAAAAAATAAAAATGAAACGATTTTCGCTTCCAGATTTACTTAAAGGATTAGCAGTTTTCTTTATGATCCAAATTCATATCACAGAATTATTCATAGACTATGCTGGACGAGAGAGTTTGTTTGGTAATCTATCGATGTTTTTTGGGGGGCCATTTACAGCAATAATTTTTATGATGGTAATGGGTTATTTCCTTGCCAAAAGCAAAAAATCTCCAGCGAAAACAATTTTACGGGGAGTTAAAATATTTGTAGTAGGATTAATCCTAAATATCGGATTAAACTTTAATTTATTGCTTAAAATAAAATATGCTGGCTGGCAATTTAATCCGCTGGAATATATTTTTGGAGTCGATATTTTGTACCTGGCCGGACTAAGCGTAATATTTATTGCGCTATTAAAAACGATGAAAAAGAAACAAGCCTGGATTGCCATTGTTTTTGTTTTTCTAATAACCGGCTTAACAGGTTTTATGAATGAAGTTTTAATGGTTTCAGAACGAAATTATATTTTGCCATTTATTGGCGGAACATATTCATGGGCATATTTTCCTCTGTTTCCATGGTTGGCTTATCCGCTAATCGGATTTGCATTTTTTCATTTCGAAGAAAAAATAATGTTGTTTTTTACGAAGCAAAAAGTGGTGTCAGGAATTATTCTTGCCGGAATTGGTGTTTTGATAGTTTCATTTTTTAAATGGGGAATAAACACAACAATAAACTTGCCTGCTTATTATCACCACACATTTTGGTTTTCGCTTTGGGCAATTGGAATTATAATTTTATGGGTGGTACTTTTAAGGTTTTTGCTGAACAAATTTCCGAATACTTACGCCGGGAATTTTCTAAAATGGCTGGGGAAAAATATCACACTTTTTTACATCATTCAATGGTTGATTATTGGGAACATTTCTACTGCAATCTATCAAACCCAAAGTATCGATAAATATTTGTACTGGTTCGGAGGAATTTTTGCAATTACTGGTTTACTAACTTGGTTGATTGGAAAAACCAATGTTAAATTGGCAAGGTGAAAATGTAAAACAGGATCTTTGAAAAATCTATATTTACTGATTATCTTGATTAGTTTTTAAATCTTTGTCATTAATAAGGAAATACTACATTTACCTGAAGAAAGTTAAGCCATAAAAATTTAGACCTGCATTAAAAAAAATGATATTATGAGAAAATATATATCCATTATTTTAGGTATAACGCTTATCGCAATTTCGGTATTAATAGCTGTAGTTTTTATTAAAAACTCTGATAAAAAAAAGTCTAAAATAGCAAAAACCACAAAAACAGTATTTGTAAATATTGTAGAGAACAAAACCATTCCAATTCATATAAACTCCTCAGGTAGCCTTATTGCAAAAAATAAAATCGAAATTTATTCTGAAGTTCAGGGAGTTTTAAATATTAGCAAAAAAGAATTTAAGGCCGGAACTTATTATTCGAAAGGCGATATAATTTTAAGTATTAATACGGACGAGCATTTAGCTAATTTACGGTCATTAAAAAGTAACCTTCACAATTCGTTACTATCAATTATGCCCGACATTAAAGTTGATTTTCCATTGGAATATGAAAAATGGCAAGCTTATCTTTCCTCGTTTGATGTTGACCATAGTTTATTGGCGTTACCAAAAACATCTTCGGATCGGGAAAAATTCTTTATTACCGGTAAAAACATCTACACTCAATATTATAATTTGGAATACCTTAATGTTCGTTTAAGTAAACATACAGTTCGGGCACCTTATAATGGCATGCTTACTGAAGCTTTGGTAACCCAGGGCACTTTAATTCGTCAAGGGCAAAAATTAGGTGATTTTATTAATGCAGACACGTACGAAATGGAATTAGCCATAAAAAGTAGCTTTATTGATTTCGTAAAAATTGGAAATCCTGTAACATTGAATCATATTAAACATACCAAAAGTTGGCAGGGAAAAGTTATACGCATTAATGGAAAAATCGATCAAGCCTCTCAAACTATCAAGGTTTTTATTGAAGTAAAAGCTACCGATCTGCGCGAAGGAATGTATTTAGTTGCTGATTTAGTTGCCAGGTCGGAAACAAACGCTTTTGAAATAGACAGTAAATTGCTTTTTGAAAAGAATAAACTTTTTGCAGTGGCAGACTCGAGCTTATTTCTGGTCCAGATTAATCCCGTTTACTTTAACGATAAAACAGTAATAGTTAAGGGATTGGAGGATGGTACTAAATTAATTTCACAACCTGTGCCCGGAGCATTTGAAGGCATGAAAGTGAAAATTATTAAGGCAAAAAAAGTGAAATAATTATTTATGAAAAACATTCTTTCATACTTTATAAAATATCATGTTGCTGTAAATATCATAGTAATTGCATTTATTTCGTTTGGTATAATTGGCGCATTATCAATGAGTTCGTCTTATCAACCTCTGTTCGACACAAGGAATATTAGTATAAGTGTTCTTTATCCTGGCGCGTCACCGATTGAGATGGAAGAAGGCGTGGTACTCAAAATTGAAAATAACCTGAAAGGTATTGTAGGTATTTATAAAATTACTTCGGTTTCAAAAGAAAACTCGGCAATTATAAATATTGAAATTGAGCGGGGTAAAAATATAGATGTGGTTTTGGCTGATGTAAAAAATGCTGTTGATAAAGTACCATTTTTTCCCTTGGGAATGGAACCACCAATTATTTCGAAAATTGAAAACATAAGAGAAACCATCAGTTTTACGATAAGCGGAAAAAATATTCCGTTAATTACATTAAAGCAATTTGCACGTGAAATAGAAACGGATTTGCGAAACTTAAAAGGTATATCTCAAATTACTTTAAGCGGGTTTCCGGAGCAAGAAATTGAAATTGCTCTGCGCGAAAAAGATTTAAGAGCTTACGATCTTTCTTTTGAAACGGTTTCTAATTCTATAAAACAAACCAATTTGCTTATTACAGGTGGTAGTGTAAAAACGGAAACTGAAGAGTATTTGATAAGAGCAAAAAACAGAAAATATTTTGCAGACGAACTTCATAACCTGGTAATTAGAGCTGATAAATCCGGTAATATTATTCGTCTTAGCGATGTTGCAGATGTGAATGATAAATGGTCTGAAACACCAGATCGAATTTTTTACAACGGGAAAATTGCCGCAAGTGTTTCTATCAGCAATACAAACAAAGAAGACATGCTGGATGCCGCGAAACTGGTTAGAAATTACATCAATAATTTCAACAGTCAGAACGATAATTTAGAAATAAATATTTCCAGCGATTTGTCGATTACTTTAATGCAACGCACCTTTTTACTATTAGAAAATATTTTTTACGGAGTACTTTTAGTATTGTTATTTCTTGCCCTGTTTTTGAATGCGAGGTTAGCTTTTTGGGTTGCAGCCGGATTACCGATTGCTTTTTTAGGAATGTTTATTTTTACAGCTCAGTTGGGTGTAACAATCAATGTATTTTCTCTATTCGGAATGATAATCGTTATTGGTATTTTAGTCGATGACGGAATTGTTATTGGCGAAAATATATACGAACATTACAAAAAAGGGAAATCGCCAGTTCAAGCGGCTATCGATGGTACAATGGAAGTTATTCCCCCGATAATTTCGGCTATTTTAACAACCATAATTGCCTTTTCAACATTTTATTTTTTAGACGGACGAATGGGAGATATGTTTAGCGAAGTGTCAACTGTTGTAATACTTACGCTTCTGGTTTCTTTAATTGAAGCCTTAATTATTCTTCCGGCTCATATTGCACATTCTAAAGCATTATCAGATAAAAAAGGTCTTACAAAAAAACGTAAACTCGATTATTATTTCAACAAAATCAATAAATACGCCGATAAATTCTTATTGTATATCAGAGATCGCTTGTATGTACCCTATCTAAAATTCATATTAAAAAATAAATTCATTGGTTTTGCGATACCCATTTCTTTGCTTATTATTTCGGTTGGAGTGTTGGGAGGTGGCATTGTTAAAACTTCTTTTTTCCCATCTATTGCCAGCGACAGGGTGAATATAAACCTAAATATGCCTCAGGGAACTAATGAACTAATAACAGATTCTATTGCTTCAATTATTGAAGAAGCTGTTTGGTTTGTAAACGACGATTTTACTGAAAAACAAACGGGAAACCGTTCAGTAATTGAAAATATAATAAAACGAATTGGGCCAGGAACTTCAAAAGCAACGTTAACAGTTAACATGTTGCCTGGCGAAAACAGAGATTTTTCATCTCAGGAAATAACAAATGCAATTCGCAATAAGGTGGGTAGAGTAAACGGAGTTGAGAGTTTAACATTTGGGTCTGGTGGTAATTTTGCAGGTAGTCCGGTTTCGGTTTCACTCCTTGGAAACAATATAAATGAATTAAAAGAGGCTAAAAAAGAGCTGAAAAAGCAAATGATGGAAAATCCTTTACTAAAAGATGTTACCGATACAGACCCCGCCGGAATTAAGGAAGTAAACGTAAAATTAAAAGAAAACGGATTAATGCTGGG
>Ga0233447_1001027_pt1 | contig 25525 bp, 19 predicted proteins | sample SI_124_October20_3_FD_183014 | JGI IMG/M metagenome (GOLD analysis project Ga0233447, IMG submission 183014) | Seawater microbial communities from Saanich Inlet, British Columbia, Canada - SI_124_October2016_135_MG | ecosystem: Environmental > Aquatic > Marine > Inlet | place: Canada: British...
TACAATTACCTGCCCGAATCAGTAAATGAATTTCCTGACGGGAAAGATTTTATCGCAATTTTAGGTTCGGTTGGTTTTGTAAAAAGTAAATGTTTTCCACAAAGTTTTGGCATTGCATCAATTTATGAAACACTAAAACCTGAATTTTGAAAAAGGAAAGACAATAATTTGCATTTTTAATTGTTTTGAACAAAGATAGTTTTGAAAGAAACCAAGTGAAAAAGACTGTATTCGCCATATTTTTAGTTCTATTTGTTTTAAGCTCTGCCGCTCAAAAACAAAAAATAAAATTTATGACAACTTTCGATGATAAGTTGTTTCATTTCGGTTTTACTTTGGGTATTAGCACACTCGATTTTAGTATTGTAAATTATAATCCAATTGGCGAAAACCCGAATTTTAGGCCACAAGTATGGCAACCCGACGTTGACCAGGTTTATGTAAACAGTAATGTTAGGTCCGATATTGATGAACTTGTCCCGGGATTTACGGTCGGTATAATTTCGAGTTTACGCCTTGCGCGCGATTTTAATATCCGCTTTCTTCCGGGCTTGTCGTTTGGCGAACGAAAATTGGTTTATAATATTCCGGTTTGGGATACATATAATTACGAACCTTTAACCTATTATTCCATAAAATCGACATTTCTTGATTTTCCCTTACTTATTAAATACAAAGCCCGAAGGATTAATAACAACAGGCCGTACATTTTATTTGGCCCTGCATACCGACAAGATATTTCTCGAACTGCCCGTGAAGATTTGGTACGTTTAACAAATGGTGGTTTTTATGCGGAGATAGGTGCTGGCTGGGATAACTACTTTACCTTTTTCAGATTTTCGGTGGAAGCTAAAATTAGTTTAGGGTTAAACGACCAGCTCGGAAGAGTGCCTGCAGCAACCCAACGGCAATTTTATGCGCAATCGATAAAATCTTTGAGATCGAATATTTTTACTTTGTCGTTTCATTTCGAATAGTTTTTATACTAAGTCTTAGAATAGAGATTGTCTTTTAAATTCTGCACAAATTATTCCAGTGGCAACTGATACATTTAATGATTCAGCCCCAATGTTGGATAGAGCTAAATTGGGGATTGTTATTTTATTTTTTATACTTTTTTCTATGGTGGCACTAATTCCATTGCCTTCGTTTCCAACTACTAACATTGCCTTGCCAGGTAAATTTTCGGTATAAATATTCCTTCCTTTCAAAAAAGTACCATAAACCGGAATATTAGAATTTTTTGCCAATCCTGCCACAGGCTCGAAGGCGGTGTACCAAACCTTGACCCGGCAAAATGAACCCATGCTGGCTTGAAGCACTTTTGGGTTGTACAAATCGCTTGTTTCTGGAGAACAAAAAAGATGATCTATGCCGAACCAATCGCAAATCCGGATTATTGTACCTAAATTCCCCGGATCTTGAATTCCATCTAAATACAACGATAAATTTCTTTCTAATTTGTTAGGAAGCCGAGGTGTTGAAGGCAGCTTGCAAATGGCCAGGCAATTTTGTGGATTTTGTTGCAAACTTGCTTTTTTAATTTCTTCGGTTGTTAATTCAATAATTAGTTCTGCATTAATTACGCTTCCCCTATTCCCGGAAAGAAAAGTATCGGTAGCAAACAATTGCTTTACAATATATTTTGAACGTAAAACTTCAAGTACGTTTTTATCGCCTTCTACCAAGAACAATTTTTCTTTTATCCTGTACTTTTTTATGGCAAGCGATTTAATTAGTTTTATCGTACTTTTGCTTATCATTTAAAAAATTTACTTTGTATAAAATAATTGCAGTAAAGTTACGGTTTCTTATCAAAACACTTTATTATTAATGTTGAATTAAAAAATACGGTTTGAGCAGAGAGGGAGTTTATAGCATAAATGGCTTGTACAAGGGGGTGGTATTGATTTGCCTTGTATCCCTGTTTTCGTGCTCATCGGTAAAATTTGTCCCTGAAGATAAATATCTTTTAAACAAAGTTGAAGTCGGTGTTGATAATCAGAAAGTTAGCCGGGAGGAAGCTAAAACTTTTGTCAGGCAAAAAGAGAATTATAAGATTTTGGGTTTCGCAAAATTTCATTTGTGGTTGTATAATTTGTCGTCGAAAAAAAAGACTGACGACTGGTTAAAACGAATTGGCGAGCCACCACAGGTTTATGACGAAACTCTTTCAGAACGAACAGAAGGGCAGTTAAAACAATTCTTAAAAAACAAAGGTTATTTTCGTGCTTCAGTAAATACAGAAACAATTTTAAAGGATAAAAAAAGAAAAGCAAATCTGAAATACCAGATAAAAACCGGGGAACAATATACAATCAGAAAAATAAATTACCATGTCAACGATCCTGCTTTACGCTCTCTTTTTTTTAACGATTCAACTAAAACCTTCGTAAGGCCAGGAACTCCATTCGATTTCTATCTTTTAGATAAACAAAGGTTAAGTATTGTTGATCTTTTTAGAAATAACGGATATTATTATTTCTCGAAAGACGATGTTAAGTATTTGGCCGATAGTAGTAAATATTCAAAAGAAATAGAATTGGATTTGTTTATAGGAAATTCGGAAGTAGGGCAAAATGACTCCACAAGAATTTTCACCCCTTATTATTTGAATAAATTTTATGTGTCAGTTTTGCCAGGAACCACGCCCGTAGTCGCCGGGCAAAATATCGACAACAATATCACAGATACACTTTCGTTTGCTGATTTTACGCTGTACCATAACAATCAGGTAAATTACCGGACCATCCTTTTTGAGCGTTCGTTAAAAATGAAGAGTGGTTCTCTCTTTAATTCAGGCGGCGTAGAAAATACATTTACTGCGTTTAACCGTTTGAGGCAGTTCCGTTTTATTGATATCCAGTTTTACGAACCAAAAACATTGCTCGATACTAATTTGCTGGATTGTCACATTCGCCTGGCACCCCTTAACAAACAATCAACTTCGTTCGATGTTGAGGGGACTAATACTTCGGGCAACCTCGGAATAGCCGGGAACATTAATTACCAACACAGAAATCTTTTTAAAGGTGCAGAGGTTTTTCAGCTTAGCTTTAAAGGGGCTATGGAACGCCAGCAACGCGTGGTTGATAATGTCCCGGAATATTTTAACACAAGGGAATTGGGTGTCGAATCTAACTTGATTATTCCAAAGTTGATGGGACCGGGAAATTTTATTAGTGCATTCGACGAATTTTTACCCAAAACAGTTATAACCTTAGGATATAATTTTCAGAGGAGGCCTGAATATACCCGTACTATTTCGAATATTAAATTTGGTTACGATTGGATGACAAACAAAAACTTCAGGCACACCTGGAATTTAATCGATTTCAATATGGTGAACTTATTTAAATTCGACCCTGATTTTATCGATTTAATTAGAGACTTGTACATTAAAAGTAGTTTTACCGACCACCTGATTTTGGCAATGAATTATTCTTTTATTTATAATACACAACAATTGAATACGAAACAAAACTATTCGTTTTTAAAATTTAATGTTGAATCAGCTGGAAATTTGTTAAGTCTGCTTTCGTCGGTAACTAATCAGCCGAAAGTGCAACCCGTTGATACACTAGGACTTGGGTCAACTGAGTTTTACAGGATTTTTAATACCCGGTTTGCGCAGTATTTAAAATCCGATTTGGAATTCAGATATGGTTACACAATCGATAAATACAATGCGGTAGTTGCCAGGGCATTTTTAGGTGTGGGTTTTCCGTATGGGAATTTTGATGTTCTCCCGTTTGAGAAAAAATATTTTACAGGAGGGGCAAATGGTATTCGTGCATGGCAAGTGCGTGCTTTAGGCCCCGGAACATACAAGGCTCCTGCAGGAGCATATCCTAACCAGTCGGGCGATATTAAATTGGAAGCTAACCTTGAATACCGATTTAAGTTAGTTGGTTTCCTCGATGGTGCAATTTTCCTTGACGCTGGGAATATTTGGGCAATTAATGAAAAAGATAACCGGCCCGGGGCTTTGTTTCAAATTAACAAATTTTATAAACAGTTGGCTTTTGGAACTGGAACAGGTTTTCGGTTTGATTTTACTTATTTTATTTTTCGCCTCGATTTGGGGATGAAACTTCGCGACCCTGCACAAGAATTAAACAATGGTTGGATTGTGGGAACCAGGCCTTTAACAAGCAAAGATTTTGTACTTTCGTTTGCAATTGGGTATCCTTTTTAAACAGACTTTATTTTATCTTCAACAAAAACTTCCTGTTTATATATTTTTTTGCATTTTTAGGCTTTAATTTTTTTAATTATTGAGTTTGTTATGTTTCAAAAAGCAATTTACACTTCAAATTATGTCTAAAAATTCTCAACTTCGTGATTCATTTGGTTCAAAATTTGGCGTTATTGCTGCAGCAGCAGGTTCTGCCGTTGGTCTTGGGAACATATGGAAATTCCCATACATTGCAGGGGAATATGGAGGAGCAGCCTTTCTGTTTGTTTATTTAGCATTTATTATGGCAATTGGTTTGCCGGTAATGCTTTCAGAATTAATTATTGGACGAAGTTCCAGGCGGAATGCATTTGGGGCGTTTAAAGTTCTTGCTCCCGGTACTCCCTGGCGTTATATTGGAATATTAGGTGTCAGCGCAGCGTTTTTAATACTTTCTTTTTATGGGGTAGTTGCAGGCTGGAGTGTGCAATATGTTATTCTTTCAGTTCAAGATGGATTCTCGCAAAAAAGCCCTGACGAAATTTCGACCCTTTTTACAACCCTCATTGAATCGCCAATTAAGCCTGTAATGTTGCAGCTCGGTTTTATGTTTGCTACCGGTGCAATTGTAATTATCGGAGTTAAAAAAGGAATTGAAAAATATACAAAAATATTAATGCCTGTCCTGGTTTTAATTTTAATAGGTTTAAGTATTAAATCTGTTTCTCTAGAAGGTGCAAAAGCTGGCTTGGAATTTCTTTTTAAGCCTGACTTTTCGAAGCTTACTGGCGACGGGATATTAAGCGCACTTGGACATGCCTTTTTTACTTTGAGTTTGGGGATGGGTACTTTAATAACTTATGGGTCGTATATTAAGCGCGATAATAACCTTATAAATACAGTTATTAGTGTTACCGTAGCCGACACACTTATTGCAATATTAGCCGGAATTGCAATATTTCCGGCCGTATTTGCTTTTGGAATTGAACCGAGCGAAGGACCGGGATTAATATTTATTACCCTCCCGAATGTGTTTCATCAAATGCCCGGTGGATATATCTTTTCAATTTTATTTTTTGTGCTTTTAACTGTTGCTGCCATAACTTCATCTATTTCTATTCTCGAAGTAGTTGTGGCTTACTTTATGGAAGAGTTTAAAATGGTTAGGAAATCTTCAACCGTTTTGGCTACAATATTAATTTCAATTTTAGGTGTACTTTGTTCATTATCGATGGGAGTGCTTGCTGATTATAAATTGTTCGGATTAAACATTTTCGATTTAATGGATTGGATTTCTGCAAATATGTTATTACCAATTGGAGGGCTTTTTATCGCACTTTTCACCGGTTGGTATTTTGGCCGGAAAAAGGTACAGGAAGAGGTTGCAAATGGGGGCAATCTTTCGGGGGCCATGCTTACTATATTTATTTTCCTTGTAAAATTTGTTGCCCCAATAGCTATTGCAATTGTAATACTTAACAAAGTTGGCTTATTAACTTTTAGTTAAAATATTTGCCCCAATTTTATTGGTGTTTTTGTTTTGAACAATTTGGGCTTTGCTTGAAAAAGTTGTAAATTAGATAGCGACTAAATATTGCTATTGTAAGTTCAAACATTTTATCAATATGAGTGTCCCTTTTAAACACATTATTAAACAATATTTTAATTTTTCGAAAAAAGACAGAAATGCAATTATTATTTTAGCCAGTTTCATTCTGATTATGATTGTGGCAATTATCATTATCGATAATATTCAGCTTAAATCCCGCTACGATTTCACCGAATTTGAAAAAGCACTTGAAGAGTGGGAAAATAGCAGGGCTATAAGTGAGATTAGTTATCAAACTTTTTTTGTTTTTGACCCGAACCTTATTTCTGGACAAAAATTAGATTCGCTTTTAATCCCCGGTTTTGTAAAAAGAAATATTGTAAATTACCGGGAAGCTGGCGGGAGATTTGCAAGCCCGGCCGATTTTCGGAAAATATATGGAATGAATGACAGTATTTATGAGGTAATCGAGAAATATATTCAAATTTATAAAAAACCAAAAACCAAAACTAAACCGGTAAAATTAAACGAAGAAGTTGTTTTAGATTTTTTTGATCCTAACCAAGCAAGCTTTCAAGAATTGACAAAATTGGGGTTTAACAGTTTTCAGGCAAACAATATAGTTGAATATCGAAAAAAAGGTGGGTCTTTTAAGATCGAAGACGATTTGTTAAAAATTTACGGAATTGACTCTGCATTTTTTTTGACAATTAAAAAATTTATACAAATAAAGATTCAGGCCCCACCAATTAGAAAAGAGGATAATCCTGCTTTTTTATTGGTTGAATTAAATAGCACTGATTCAACTGAATTGGTAAAATTGCCGGGAATAGGTCCTGTTTTTGCATCCAGGATTATAAAATACCGCAATTTACTTGGTGGATTTTACTCAAAACAACAGTTACTCGAAGTTTACAATTTTTCAGAAGAAACATATTCCGACATTAAAAACAGTGTTTTGGCCGATTCCATCCAACTAAAAAAAATACGCATAAATTTTTCAGGGTACAGAGAGCTTATTCGTCATCCTTATTTAAATAATAACCAAGTGAATGCAATTTTAAATTATCGCGAAAAAAACGGTTCTTTTTCATCAGTTAATCAAATCCGCCTGGCAAATCTGGTTGATTCCACAACTTTCTATAAAATAAAACCATACTTAAATTGTCGTTAAAAAAATATAAATAGAATTTATCGTGTGGGAATAATTATTTTTTTCGTTTAAATTTGATATGCAATGAATAATTTCTAAATTTGCGCCTCAATTTAAAAAAGTAAACCAATAGGAAATGATAATAATTCCGGTAAAAGAGGGCGAAAACATTGAAAGGGCCTTAAAAAGGTTCAAAAGGAAATTCGAAAAAACTGGTGTAATCAAAGAATTACGCGATCGTCAGAAGTACACGAAACCTTCTGTAAAAAGAAGGGAAATGTTGAAGAAAGCTGTTTATGTAGAGGGGTTACAGCGTCAGGAAGACTAACAAGTTTAGTGGTTCCTGCTTATTTGTGAGGGAGATTAATGAGCTACCAGGAATCGTTTATCAGCTATTTAAAGTACGAGAGAAGATATTCTCCTCATACTATTAATGCGTATAAAAATGACCTCGATCAGTTTGTGCAGTTTTGCACCGAAATGGTCGGGGAATTTAATGTTAAAAGGGTCGATTCAAAACAAGTTCGTAATTGGGTTGTTGTTTTAATGGAGCAACAACTTTCGGCGCGTTCAGTAAACCGAAAAGTAACCACAATAAAAGCGTTCTTTAAATTTTTAATGAAAGGGCATGTGGTTGAAAGTAATCCTGCGGTAAATATCCCACTGCCAAAAATCAGAAAAAAACTACCTAATTTTATCGACGAAAATAGTTTGAACCATTTACTTGATGATGGATTTTTTGAAAACAATTTTAAAGGAACTCGCGATAAATTAATTATCAGTTTATTGTATGGAACCGGAATCAGGTTGGCTGAACTCATCTCATTGAAAGATGCAGACATCGATACAGAAAATTATTCAATACGGGTATTGGGAAAAAGGAAAAAGGAAAGAATAGTCCCTTATCCACGAAGTATTAATAATTTGTTATTTCAGTATTTTGATATTCGAAACAGGGAAATCCATTTCCAGCCAGGTTATTTGCTGGTAACAGAAAAAGGGAAACAAGTTTACGAAAAATTAATTTACCGGGTCGTAAAAAGTAACCTGGGAAAAGTAACTTCGTTAGAGAAGAAAAGCCCTCATGTGTTACGTCATACTTACGCAACACATTTGTTAAATAAAGGGGCAGATTTAAACGCAATAAAAGAGTTATTAGGACATTCGAATTTGGCAGCTACGCAAATCTACACGCACACAACTTTCGAGAAGCTGCACGATATTTATAAACAAGCCCACCCTAGGGGTTAAAACAGTTTAATTATGGAAGTAAAAATTAATTCAGTGCATTTCAACGCCGATCAAAGATTGGTGGAATTTGTAAATAAAAAAGTAAACAAGCTCGATACTTTTTTTGAAGGTATCATAAATGCTGAAGTAACATTAAAGGTGCTAAAACCCGAAGCTGCAAACAACAAGATTTCTGAGTTAAAAATTTCTATTCCTACAAATGGGTATTTATTTGCCAAAAAGCAAGCAGCAACATTTGAAGAAGCAACCGATTTGGCAGTAGATGCAATACGCAAACAATTAGGCAAATATAAAGAAAAACTTAAAAGCAAATAATTTTTATAAATAGCCCTTCAAATTTTTAGTTTTTTAAAAATAATATTTTTACATTTGCAAACCCTTTTTAGGGACGTTCTGGAAGCATCTGATTTTATAGTAGTTTTGTACTGATTATAGGACTTTTGGCAAGTTTTGGCAAGAAGCCCGGCATACTCAAAAAACGAAAGGTAACTATTTTAAATGATGTTATCACGAATTATTTCGCTCGATGCTTTAAGAAATTGTGTAATTATTGAACGGCATTTTTGCTAAGATAATGTTCGCGGGAGTAGCTCAGCTGATAGAGCATTAGCCTTCCAAGCTAAGGGTCGCGGGTTTGAATCCCGTCTCCCGCTCATTTTATGAGATTGGAGTTTAAAGGAAATTTCTTTTAACTTCCATCTCATTATGTGATTATGCCGGAGTAGCTCAGGGGTAGAGCGCATCCTTGGTAAGGATGAGGTCACGAGTTCAATTCTCGTCTTCGGCTCAAATGAATTAAAAGATAATAATTAAAAATTGAAGTTATGGCTAAAGCACATTTTAACAGGGACAAAGAACATGTCAATATCGGCACTATTGGCCACGTTGATCATGGGAAAACTACCCTTACTGCTGCTATTACAATGGTATTAGCAAAAAAAGGTTTTTGTGAAATCAAATCATTCGATTCAATAGATAATGCTCCGGAAGAAAAAGAAAGGGGTATTACTATTAACACCGCTCACGTTGAATACGAAACAGCGGTAAGGCACTATGCCCACGTTGATTGTCCGGGACACGCTGACTATGTTAAAAACATGGTAACTGGTGCAGCCCAAATGGACGGAGCTATTATTGTAGTAGCCGCAACTGATGGGCCAATGCCCCAAACTCGTGAACATATCCTTTTGGCACGTCAGGTAAATGTACCTAAATTGGTTGTGTTTATGAATAAAGTGGATATGGTTGATGATGATGAGATCCTTGAACTGGTTGAAATGGAAATCCGCGAACTATTAGATTTTTATGAGTTTGATGGAGATAATACACCTGTTGTTATGGGATCGGCCCTTGGTGCTATGAATGGTGAAGCTCAATGGGAAGATAAAGTTATGGAATTGATGGAAGCTGTTGATACTTGGATACCACTTCCTCCGCGTGACATTGATAAAGATTTCCTGATGCCTGTTGAAGATGTATTCTCAATTACTGGCCGTGGTACTGTTGCTACCGGTCGTATTGAAGCAGGTAAAATTCATACTGGCGACGAATTGCAGTTAATTGGATTAGGTGCAGAAGGACGTAAAACAGTTTGTACTGGTGTTGAGATGTTCCGTAAAATTTTGGATGATGGGCAAGCTGGAGATAACGTTGGTTTATTACTTAGAGGTGTCGATAAAAAAGAAATTAAACGTGGACAGATTTTAGCAAAACCAGGTTCAATTACTCCGCATACTAAATTTAAAGCTGAGATTTACGTATTGAAAAAAGAAGAAGGTGGACGTCACACACCATTTCATAACAAATACCGTCCTCAGTTCTACGTGCGTACACTCGATGTAACAGGTGAAATTCATTTGCCCGAAGGTCGTGAAATGGTAATGCCCGGAGATAACGTCACAATTACAGTAGAATTAATCTATCCTGTTGCACTTAACGTTGGTTTACGTTTCGCGATTCGCGAAGGTGGGCGTACTGTTGGTGCAGGTCAGGTTACCGAAATGGTTGATTAATTACAAAAAAATATAAAAATAAAAATAGTCCCGGAATATTTTAAGCCCGGGACTGTTTACGGAAGAATCTCAATTTAGGGAGTGGTTTTAAACAATGAGTGCAAGGCCTCACCCTTCGTATAAAACAAGGATTATTAAATGAAATTATTAGTTTACGTGCAAGAGGCCTACGACGAACTTGTACACAAAGTAACGTGGCCTACTTGGAAAGAGCTACAAAGTAGTGCTTTGGTTGTAATGGTTGCTTCCTTTATTATATCACTCGTTATATCTGCTATGGATCTTTCATTTAGAAACATAATGGATTTTATTTATGGATTGTTTTATTAATTAAAATCCTTAGACAGAAATGAGCGAAAATAGTAAAAGATGGTATGTTCTGCGCGCAATTGGTGGCAAGGAGAAGAAAGTAAAAGAATACATCGAAAACGAAATCGCAAATGGAGATCTAAAGGGTTTTGTAGATCAGGTTTTAATACCAACCGAAAAGGTTTATCAAATTAGAAACGGTAAAAAAATCAGTAAAGAAAGAAATTTCTTTCCAGGCTATGTTTTAATTGAAGCAGCTTTAGTGGGTGAAGTTACACATACACTAAGGAATTTTCCAAATGTAATCGGGTTCTTAGGCGACACCAAAGGTGGAGATCCGGTTCCAATGAGGCAAAACGAAGTAAACAGGATTCTGGGAAGAGTTGATGAACTTGCTGAAACTGATGAAGAATTGAATATCCCGTTCGTGGTAGGAGAAACCGTAAAAGTAATCGACGGACCATTTAATGGCTTTAATGGAACCATTGAAGAAATCAATGAGGAAAAGAAAAAGCTACAAGTAATGGTGAAGATTTTTGGACGTAAAACTCCTTTGGAACTTAGCTTTTTGCAAGTCGAAAAGGAATAGAATTGCTTTAATTTTTTGTTATGGCGAAAGAAATAGCTGGATTAATTAAATTACAGATTAAAGGTGGTGCGGCCAATCCGTCGCCACCGGTGGGGCCAGCATTGGGTGCCAAGGGAGTGAATATAATGCAGTTTTGCAAACAGTTTAACGGAAGGACACAAGACCAGGCTGGTAAAGTGTTACCTGTGATAATAACTGTTTATGCAGACAAATCGTTTGATTTTATTATTAAACAACCTCCTGTGGCGGTGCAACTGATCGAATCAGCAAAGCTTAAAAAAGGATCGCCCGAACCACATGTTACAAAAGTGGGTTCGGTGACCTGGGATCAGGTTAAACAAATTGCCGAAGGCAAAATGGTTGACTTGAATTGCTTTACTGTTGAATCGGCAATGCGAATGGTAGCTGGTACTGCCAGAAGCATGGGGATTACTGTGAAAGGTACTTCTCCATTCAATAACTAAATAAATTTTTTACGATGGGCAGAATTACGAAAAATAAAAAAGCTTCTCTTGAGAAACTCGAAAAAAGCAAAATTTATTCAATAGATGAAGCCTCAGAATTGGTAAAAGAAATCACTTATACCAAATTCGATGCCTCAGTTGATATTGATGTTAGGCTTGGAGTGGATCCCAGAAAAGCTAACCAGATGGTTAGAGGCGTAGTTTCGTTACCCCATGGAACTGGAAAAGAAGTCCGTGTTTTGGCAATGGTAACACCTGACAAAGAACAGGAAGCTACCGACGCCGGAGCTGACTTTGTAGGATTAGACGAGTACATTGATAAAATAAAAGGTGGTTGGACTGATATTGATGTTATAATTACAATGCCCCCTGTTATGGGAAAAGTAGGGCAGTTGGGTAGAATTTTAGGCCCGCGTGGTTTAATGCCAAACCCTAAAAGCGGAACTGTAACTATGGATATTGGAAAAGCCATCAAAGAGGTAAAGCAAGGTAAAATCGATTTTAAAGTTGATAAATTCGGGATTGTCCACACATCCATTGGTAAAATTTCGTTTACTGCGGATAAAATCAGGGGCAATGCCATTGAATTTATGAACATGATCAACAAGCTAAAACCTTCATCAGCCAAAGGTACTTATGTCAGAAGTATTTATCTCTCCAGTACTATGAGCCCTGGTATTCAAGTAGAACCTAAGTCAGTTGTTGACTAAAATTTTGTAAAAATGAAGAGTTCAGAAAAAAAAGTTATTATAAATAATTTACAAGAACAAATTGATTCTTACAACCATTTTTATCTAACTGACATTAGTGGGTTAAATGCTGAGAATACCAGCGATTTGAGAAGACTATGTTTTAAACAAGATGTAAAACTGGTTGTTGTTAAGAATACACTTTTACGTAAAGCTTTGGAAAATTCGAATAAGGATGCCGAAGAAATTTACGGTGCACTAAAGGGCAACACCTCTGTAATGTTTACAGAGAACGCAAATAGTCCGGCTAAATTGATTAAAGACTTCAGTAAAAAACATAAAAAACCTGTTTTAAAGGCAGCTTATGTTGAAGAATCAGTTTACATGGGAGAAGATCAACTTGAAGTTCTAATTGCAGTTAAATCGAAAAATGAACTTATTGCTGATGTTGTTGCTCTTTTACAATCACCAATGACTACGTTGCTATCGCAATTGAAGTCGGGTGGGAATATTATACACGGTGTTCTTGATACACTGAAAGAAAAAGAATAGTTTTTTTTTGAAATAATTAATAAAAGTAATAAAAATGGCAGATTTAAAACAGCTTGCAGAGGAGTTGGTAAACTTGACTGTTAAAGAGGTTAACGAATTAGCTGGTATTCTGAAAGACGAATATGGTATTGAACCAGCTGCTGCTGCAGTTGCAGTTGCAGGACCAGCAGCAGGCGGTGGCGAAGACGATGCTGCTGCAGAACAAACAGAATTTGATGTTATTTTAACCGCAGCAGGCCAATCAAAACTTGCAGTAGTTAAACTCGTTAAAGAACTAACTGGCCTTGGCTTAAAAGAAGCTAAAGCAGTTGTAGATGACGCTCCTAAAGCAATTAAGGAAAAAGTCTCAAAAGACGAAGCGGAAGCCCTTAAAGGCCAATTGGAAGAAGCTGGGGCAGAAGTTGAAATTAAATAATCGCATTAAGACCTTTTTATAAGGTTATTTGGTTTAGAATCTTGCCTAAGTAGGATTCTAAACCTTTTTGTGTATTTATAGTTTTATATAGTTAAACCTGCATAAATACATGTCTATATATAAAAAAAACGAGAGGATAAATTTTTCCTCAACACAGACCAGGTTTGATTACCCTGACTTCTTGGAAGTACAAGTTAAATCATTTAAAGATTTTTTTCAGTTAAGGACCACTCCTGATAACAGGAAAGTAGAAGGCCTTTTCCGGGTATTCGAGGAAAATTTTCCAATTTCGGATACACGAAACAATTTCGTGTTGGAATTTATCGATTACCAGGTTGACCCTCCCCGATATTCCATTTTGGAATGTATCGAACGTGGATTAACTTTTAGTGTGCCATTAAAAGCAAAACTAAAGTTGTATTGTACCGATCCGGAACATGAGGATTTTGATACCGTCGTACAAGATGTGTATTTGGGTACAGTACCATATATGACCGACAGAGGAACCTTTATCATTAATGGGGCCGAAAGGGTTATTGTTTCGCAGTTGCACAGATCACCTGGTGTATTTTTTGGACAAAGTTTACATGCCAATGGTACAAAATTGTATTCGGCACGCGTGATCCCGTTTCGTGGATCGTGGATAGAGTTTGCGACTGACATTAACAGTGTTATGTTTGCATACATCGACAGGAAAAAGAAATTACCTGTTACAACTCTTCTCCGTGCAATCGGATATGAAAGTGATAAAGATATTCTTGCAATATTTGATTTGGCTGACGAAATCAAGGTTTCAAAAACAGGGCTGAAAAAAATTGTTGGAAGAAGATTGGCAGCACGTGTTTTAAAATCGTGGGTTGAAGATTTTGTTGATGAAGATACTGGGGAAGTGGTTTCCATTGAACGTAACGAAGTAATAATCGACCGTGAAACCATAATTGACGAAGATCATGTATTGGAAATCCTGGAATCGGGGGTTAAAACAATTTTATTACACAAGGAAGATCAAAATCAACAAGATTTTGCGATTATTTATAATACACTTCAGAAAGATCCATGTAATTCTGAAAAAGAAGCAGTTCTTCATATTTACCGTCAATTGCGAAATGCCGAACCACCTGATGAGGCAACTGCCCGAGACGTAATCGATAAACTCTTCTTTTCCGACAAAAGGTACGATCTTGGCGAAGTAGGTAGATATCGGATCAACAAAAAATTAGGCCTCAACGTAGATTCTGACAAAAGGGTTCTCACCAAAGAAGATATTATTGAAATAATCAAATATCTTATCCAATTGGTAAACTCAAAAACCGATGTCGATGATATCGACCATTTAAGTAACCGTAGGGTACGTACCGTTGGCGAACAAATGTTTAATCAGTTTGGTGTTGGTTTGGCGCGTATGGCACGTACAATCCGCGAACGGATGAATGTTAGGGATAATGAAGTATTTACACCTATCGATCTTATTAATTCTAAAACTTTATCATCTGTAATTAATTCATTCTTTGGAACAAATGCGCTGTCGCAGTTTATGGATCAAACAAATCCATTAGCCGAGATGACCCATAAACGACGTATGTCGGCATTGGGACCTGGTGGATTGTCGAGAGAAAGAGCGGGATTTGAGGTTAGGGACGTTCACTTTACACATTACGGAAGGTTGTGCCCTATTGAAACACCAGAAGGCCCAAACATTGGTTTGATTTCTTCGTTGTGTGTTTTTGCAAAAATTAACGATTTAGGTTTTATTTCAACACCTTATCGTAAAGTTGAAAGCGGTAAAGTTGACCTCTCCGATGATGGGGTTGTTTATTTAACTGCTGAAGAAGAAGAAGGAAAAATAATTGCACAGGCAAATGCCCCTATCGACTCCGATGGTCATTTTATTAACCAAAGGGTAAAATCACGTCTTGATGGAGATTACCCTGTGGTTGAAAAGGAAGTTGTAAAATTAATGGATGTTGGGCCGAACCAAATTGCTTCAGTTGCAGCCTCATTAATATCATTCCTCGAACACGACGATGCCAACCGCGCATTGATGGGTTCGAATATGATGCGCCAGGCCGTGCCATTGTTAAACCCTGAATCTCCTATTGTAGGTACTGGCCTGGAAGCCAGGGCAGCAGCAGATTCAATGATTTTGGTGAAAGCTGATTTCGATGGCGTTGTTGAGTATGTTGATGCAAAGCAGATCATTGTTCGTTACAACGTAACTGAAGAAGATCGTTTTGTAAGTTTCGACCCCGAAGTTGTAACCTATGAATTATCAAAATATTCAAAATCAAATCAGGGGACAACTGTTGACCTTAAACCAATAGTAAAAAAGGGCCAACGAATTGAGCAAGGACAAATACTCACCGAAGGTTATGCTACCCAAAATGGCGAGTTAGCACTTGGGCGCAACTTAATGGTTGCATTTATGCCATGGCAGGGTTACAATTACGAGGATGCAATTGTAATTTCAGAAAGAATGGTAAGGGAGGATGTTTTCACTTCTGTTCATGTCGATGAATATAGCCTCGAAGTACGCGACACAAAAAGGGGAGTAGAAGAGTTTACTTCCGATATTCCGAATGTGAGCGAAGAAGCAACGCGGAACCTTGACGAGAATGGTTTAATTAGGATTGGAGCCGATGTAAAACCTGGTGACATCCTTATTGGTAAAATTACACCTAAAGGAGAATCCGATCCATCACCTGAAGAAAAACTTTTACGGGCCATTTTTGGTGATAAAGCTGGAGATGTCAAAGATGCTTCATTAAAAGCTTCTCCATCATTGAGAGGAGTTGTAATCGATAAAAAATTATTTTCCCGGGTAGGTAAAGAGAAAAAAGGCAAACAGGCCACAAAATCTCTTCTCGATCAGATTGATGAAAAATTTGAGAAGGATGTTACTATATTAAAATCTAAACTCGAAGATAAACTTTTTACCCTTATTAGCGGTAAAACCTCTCAGGGTGTAAAAGATTATTATGGGTCAGAGGTAATTAGTAAAGGTGTTAAATTCACCTTAAAACAATTACAGGAAATTGATTACCAAGCTGTTAATCCGACTAAATGGACAACAGACAAACTGAAGAACGATTTAATCTTCAGGGTAATTAATAACTACATAATGAAGTACAAAGTTGCTGACGCTGTTGCGCGGCGCGAAAGATACAATGTAACTATTGGCGACGAGCTTCCTGCAGGGATTATTCAGTTGGCCAAAATTTATATTGCTAAAAAGCGGAAGCTGCAAATTGGTGATAAAATGGCGGGCCGGCACGGAAATAAAGGGATTGTTTCGCGAATAGTCCGCAGAGAAGATATGCCATTTCTTGCCGACGGTACACCAGTTGACATTGTACTCAACCCACTTGGAGTTCCTTCGAGGATGAACCTGGGGCAGATTTACGAGACTGTTTTAGGTTGGGCCGGTAAAGAATTAGGTGTTAAATTTGCAACTCCTATTTTCGATGGTGCAAGCCTCGATCAAATTTGCGAATATACCGATAAAGCAGGTGTGCCAAGGTTTGGTGAAACCAAACTTATTGATGGTGAAACTGGTGAACCTTTTGATCAACCGGCAACCGTTGGTGTAATTTATATTATGAAATTGGGGCACATGGTCGAGGATAAAATGCATGCCAGGTCAATTGGACCTTATTCATTAATTACCCAACAACCACTTGGCGGGAAAGCACAATTTGGTGGTCAGAGATTTGGTGAAATGGAAGTTTGGGCACTGGAAGCATTTGGTGCTGCACATATACTTCAGGAAATACTTACAGTTAAATCGGACGATGTTATGGGAAGGGCCAAAGCATACGAATCTATTGTAAAAGGCGAACCGATGCCTCAACCCGGTATTCCCGAGTCACTTAATGTTTTGTTGCACGAACTAAGAGGTTTAGGCCTCAGCGTAAGGATGGAATAATTTCCAACGCCTTAAATGAATTGGTTCTGTATTAAAATCTTTTAATTAGAAATATGGCATTCAGAAAAGACAATAAAGCAAAGATTAGTTTTTCGAAGGTTTCGGTTAGTCTTTCATCACCAGAAGAAATTTTGGAAAGATCGTTTGGTGAAGTTCTTAAACCTGAGACAATTAACTATAGAACATATAAACCTGAACGCGATGGTCTGTTTTGTGAGCGCATTTTCGGACCTGTAAAAGATTACGAATGCCATTGCGGGAAATACAAACGGATTAGGTATAAAGGTATTGTTTGCGACCGCTGTGGTGTTGAGGTTACTGAGAAAAAAGTTCGGCGCGAAAGAATGGGGCACATTTCTTTAGTTGTTCCCGTGGCTCATATCTGGTATTTTAAATCGTTACCAAATAAAATTGGCTATTTACTCGGCCTCCCAACAAAAAAATTGGATACAATTATTTATTACGAACGATACGTAGTAATTAATCCGGGTGAAAAAGCAATTGATGGGGTTAAACAATTAGATTTTTTAACCGAAGAAGAATACCTTGATATTGTTGATACACTTTCGAAAGAAAACCAGTTTTTAGATGACGATGATCCTAATAAGTTCATCGCCAAAATGGGTGCAGAAGCCTTGTTCGAAATTCTGGCCAGGATTGACCTGGACGATTTATCGTTTACTTTAAGGCATAAAGCAAATACCGAAACATCTCAGCAGCGTAAAAACGAAGCGTTGAAACGATTGCAGGTAGTTGAAGCTTTTAGGGCCAGCAAAAACCTGAACCGCCCTGAATGGATGATTGTACGTGTGGTACCTGTTATCCCACCCGATCTCCGTCCTTTGGTTCCCTTAGATGGCGGTCGTTTTGCAACATCCGACTTGAACGATCTTTATCGTAGGGTAATTATCAGGAACAACCGATTAAAAAGGTTGATAGAAATTAAAGCTCCCGAAGTGATCCTGAGAAATGAAAAACGGATGCTTCAGGAAGCTGTAGATTCTCTTTACGATAATTCGCGAAAAGCAAATGCCGTAAAAACGGAAAACAATCGCGCGCTTAAATCACTTTCCGATAGTTTAAAAGGGAAACAAGGCCGGTTTAGGCAGAACCTTTTAGGAAAACGTGTTGATTATTCTGCACGTTCGGTAATTGTGGTCGGGCCAAAATTGCAAATTCACGAATGCGGTATCCCAAAAGATATGGCGGCCGAACTTTATAAACCTTTTGTAATTAGAAAATTAATTGAAAGGGGAATTGTAAAAACGGTTAAATCGGCGAAAAAAATAGTTGATAGGAAAGATCCAGTAGTTTGGGAAATCCTTGAAAACGTTTTAAAAGGACATCCTGTATTATTAAACAGGGCGCCTACTTTGCACCGTTTGTCGATACAGGCTTTCCAACCTGTGTTAATCGAGGGTAAAGCAATTCAGCTTCACCCACTGGTTTGTACAGGGTTTAATGCCGACTTCGATGGCGACCAGATGGCAGTTCACCTTCCACTCGGAAATGCTGCAATCCTTGAAGCGCAATTGTTAATGTTAGCTTCGCACAACCTATTAAATCCAGCGAATGGTGCGCCAATACAAGTACCTTCGCAAGATATGGTACTTGGCTTGTATTATATGACAAAACCGCGGCGTGGGTCAAAAGGAGAAGGCATGACATTTTATTCGTCCGAAGAAGTTACAATTGCCTATGCGGAAAAGGCGATTGATATCCATGCAATAATAAAAGTTAAGGTTGAAGATGCTGACGAAAAAGGTGAGTATTTTAAACACATTATTGAAACCACAGTAGGACGTGTACTCTTTAATGAATATGTTCCTCGCGAAGTAGGATATATTAATCAATTACTTACAAAAAAGTCATTAAGATCAATCATCACAAATGTTTTTAATAAAAGTGGAAATGCAGGAACTGTAGCTTTCCTCGATGCAATTAAAGACCTTGGATATAATATGGCTTATCGGGGCGGTTTGTCTTTTAACCTCGACGATGTAATTATTCCCGAAGACAAAGAAAAAATTGTTGGCGACGGTTATGCAGAAGTAGAGGAAGTAATGTCAAATTACAACATGGGGTTCATTACAAATAACGAAAGATATAATCAGGTTATTGATATCTGGACCCATGCCAATTCAAAACTTACCCAGTCTGTAATGAAAACGATTAGCACCGACAAGCAGGGATTTAATTCAATTTATATGATGCTTGATTCAGGTGCCCGTGGATCGAAAGAACAAATCAGGCAGTTATGCGGGATGAGGGGTTTGATGGCTAAGCCACAAAAATCTGGTTCTACAGGTTCTCAAATTATTGAAAACCCGATTCTTGCAAACTTTAAAGAAGGGCTTTCGGTACTAGAGTACTTTATTTCAACCCACGGTGCACGTAAAGGTTTGGCCGATACTGCATTGAAAACTGCTGATGCTGGTTATCTTACCAGACGTTTAGTTGATGTTGCTCAAGATGCAATTATCTCGGAAGATGATTGTGGTACTTTGCGTGGTTTGGTGGCAACTTCCATTAAAAATAACGAGGAAATTGTTGCTTCGTTATTCGACAGGATTATAGGTAGGACATCAGTCCACGATATTTACCATCCATTAAATGGCGATTTAATTGTTAAGTCGGGTGATGAAATTACTGAAGAAATTGCAAAAGTAATCGACGATTCCCCGATTGAAAGTGTCGAAATCCGATCAGTATTAACTTGCGAATCGAAAGTTGGTGTGTGTGCCAAATGTTATGGAAGAAACCTGGCAACTGGCAAAAAGGTACAAAAAGGTGAAGCAGTTGGTGTGATTGCAGCTCAGTCGATTGGCGAGCCCGGAACACAGCTTACTTTACGTACGTTCCACGTTGGAGGTATCGCCGGTAACATTTCAGCGCAATCTACTGTTGAATCGAAATACGATGGTTATGTAGAAATTGAAGAATTACGTTCGGTAAAAAATAAAAATGAGGATGGTAATTTAATTGAAATTGTTGTTAGCCGGTTGGCAGAACTCAAAATTATCGATAAAAATACTAATATCCCGCTTTCTACACATCCAATTCCTTATGGTTCGAAATTGTATATTAAAAATGGTGATGAAGTAAGGAAAGGAAAACTGATTTGTGAGTGGGATCCATTTAACGGTGTAATTGTTAATGAGTTTGATGGTATCATTGAATTTGAAAATCTTATTGATGGCATTACTTTCCGCGAAGAATCGGATGAACAGACTGGTTACAGCGAAAAGGTAATTATCGAAACCAGGGACAAAACAAAAAATCCGGGGCTAAGGATTGTTGATAAAGAAGGTAAAACAATGCGCTCGTACAACCTTCCGGTTGGAGGGCATATTGCAATAGCCGATAAACAAAAGGTTACGGCGGGTATGGTTTTAGTCAAAATTCCGCGTGCCGCTGGTAAAGCTGGTGATATTACAGGAGGTTTACCACGTGTGACCGAATTGTTTGAAGCTCGTAACCCTTCGAACCCGGCAGTTGTTTCTGAAATTGACGGTGAAGTTTCGATGGGCAAAATTAAAAGGGGTAACCGCGAAATTATTGTCACTTCGAAAACCAACGATATTAAAAAATACCTGGTACCACTTTCCAAACAAATTTTGGTTCAGGAAAATGACTATATCCGGGCTGGGACACCGCTTTCTGATGGGGCTACAACTCCTTCCGATATTTTGGCAATTAAAGGGCCAACCGCTGTCCAGGAATATATTTTGAATGAAGTTCAGGATGTTTATCGGATGCAGGGCGTGAAAATTAATGACAAACATTACGAAGTTATTATTCGCCAAATGATGCGGAAAGTTGAAATCCACGACCAGGGTGATACCCGGTTCCTTGAAAAACAAGTTGTTGATAAAAATGAATTTCTCTCTGAAAACGACTGGATTTATAATAAAAAAGTTGTTATCGACCAGGGTGATGTAGAAGGATTAAAACCCGGTCAGATTATTTCTGCAAGAAGATTAAGGGATGAAAATTCTCAATTGCGGAGAAAAGACAAAAAACTGGTGGAAGCCAGGGATGCAATCCCCGCAACTTCGAGCCAGGTTTTACAAGGAATTACAAAGGCTTCATTACAAACCCGTAGTTGGTTGTCGGCAGCTTCATTCCAGGAAACTACAAAAGTACTTAACGAAGCGGCAATAAATGGAAAAACCGATTATCTTGATGGTTTGAAGGAAAATGTAATTTGCGGCCATTTGATTCCGGCTGGTACGGGGTTAAAAGAATATAAAAATCTTGTTGTAGGCTCTAAATCAGAATACGACCGGCTTGTTGATTCAAAAAAGTCTAATATCGATTAAGAATAAAATCATGGATGAAAAAGATAAAAAATCTAATCAACTGAATATTGAATTGAATGAAGAAATTGCTCAGGGAATCTATTCGAACCTTGCGGTAATAACACATTCAAGTTCTGAATTTGTTGTTGATTTTGTCCGGATAATGCCGGGTATCCCAAAAGCAAATGTAAAATCGCGAATAATCCTAACACCTGAACATGCTAAACGTTTATTAATGGCATTGCAAGATAATGTTAAAAAATTCGAAGCTATTCACGGGAATATTAAAAATGTAAAATCTGGTTCGAATCCCATGATTCCACCGATGAATTTTGGAGGTCCAACAGCACAGGCTTAACCAAATATTTAAATATAATCAAGGGGAATCAATTAGTTTTGGTTCCTCTTTTTTGATCTTAATTGACGTTAATGTAAAACATACCGGAAATTTCATTTGCACCCTTTTTCAACCCTAATTTAAATTTGACCCAATAATACCAATTGTACTTTGAAATGCCGCATGGCAATTTCGAAGTTTATAATGGTTAATGCCGATACTACAACAAAGGAGTATGCTGAGTAAAACGAAAGTATGCGACATTTGGTTGTTAAATCGGTATAATTCTATTATTTCAAAATAAATAATATCGATACTCTTTGTTTCCTAAGATAAATATTGAAAGTTAAAAATCTCAAATCCTTCATCAAAGACAGCTATTTGCAAAATCTTATTCTGTTTTTTTTATATGGAATTTTAAATCCCATAAAAGACTTCGATGAAACTAAATTTATATCATCTATTCTTAATTAAAACTAATATAAATAAGGCTTTTAGTTTTATTCTGTGAATTTTTAGAAACAATTGGTTGATTGTTTTAAAGTGTTGCCCGTACTGGATTTTAGGGTCTTTTTTTGTGTTAAATGACCCAAAATCAAATAATTATTAAAGCAATATTAAAACCATCTAAATTGAAATTTTTGATTCTTTTACCTCTTTTATATATTTGTCAACCAATTTATTCTAATTAAGATAAATATGCCTTTTTTTGATTAATGGTTAAAAATAATTAAAGCAAAATAATAATTAATATTAATAGAAATGAAGATTGTAGTTTGTTTAGGTAATGTGCCGGACACTACCACAAAAGTAAAATTTAGTGACGGTGCAGCTTTCGACAAAACAGGAGTACAGTGGATTATAAATCCATGGGACGAGTTGGCTTTAACAAGAGCCATGGAATTGAAAGAGGATGCTGGAAATCTTGTAAGTTCAGTTTCTGTGGTTACAGTTGGTGGAAAAGATGTTGAACCAACCATGCGAAAAGCTTTGGCAATTGGTGCCGATGATGCAATGCGTGTTGATGCGGAAGCAACCGATGCTTATGCAGTTGCTGCTCAGTTGGCAGAAGCAATTAAAGATAAAGGTTTTGATATTATTCTTTCTGGAATTGAATCGAGTGATTACAATGGTTCTATGGTTGGTGGAATGTTAGCCGAGATGTTAGATATTCCTTCAGTGTCAGCCGTTTCGGGGCTTAATTTGTCTGGAAGTGATGTTGATATAACACGCGATATTGATGGTGGAAAAGAACAGGTTTCTGTATCAACTCCGTTTGTTGCAATTGTTCAGAAAGGTATTGCAAAAGAAGCACGAATTGCAGCAATGCGTGGAATTATGATGGCTCGTAAAAAACCGTTGGCTGTAGTTCCTGCTGCTGAGGTTGAAAGTTTAACCGAATTTGTTGAATTCGAATTGCCAGCACCAAAACCACCTTGTAAAATGGTTGATGCTGATAATGTAGCCGAATTGGTTGATTTATTACAAAACGAAGCGAAAGTTCTTTAATTCATTCACCTGAAAAAATTGAAAAAATGTCAGTATTAGTATATACCGAAAATTGGGACGGAGTTTTTAAGAAATTATCTTTTGAATTGGTGTCCTACGCAACAAAAGTTGCAGAGATGATTGGAACTTCTGTAACAGCAGTTTCTATTGGAGATGTTGCAGACGATGAATTAAATAGATTGGGAACTTTTGGAGCGTTAAAAGTTATTAAGGTTGAAGGAAATACAAATTTAGATAATCAGGTTTATACCAGCATTTTGGCGGAGGTTGCCAAAGCTGAAGATGCCAAAGTTGTAGTTATTTCGCATAATAATACAGGGAAAGCAATTGCACCACGTTTGTCGGTTAAGTTAAATGCTGCCGTTGGAGCAGGATTAATTAAACTTCCTGTTTCAACCAATCCATTTACCGTTTCTAAAAAGGTTTTCTCAGGAAAAGCTAAGGCAAATGTAGTTTTGAAAACCGATGTTAAAATTTTAACACTCTCTCAAAATTCATTCGAAGTAATTGAAAAGGGCGGCGCTGCAACAATTGAAACTTTCGCAGCCGATGTAAGCGATGCAAAAACAGTTGTTAAAGATGTTCAGAAACAAACCGGTAAAATTTTATTGAATGATGCCGAAATGGTTGTTTCAGGTGGACGTGGTTTGAAATCTGCAGACAACTGGGGAGTAATTGAAGATTTGGCTGAAGTTTTGGGTGCTGGAACTGCTTGTTCACGTCCGGTTTCTGACGAAGGTTGGAGACCTCACGAAGAGCACACCGGACAAACCGGTAAAATTATTGCTCCAAACTTGTACATTGCCGCTGGTATCTCGGGAGCAATTCAGCACATGGCAGGTATTAGTTCATCTAAATGTATTGTTGCAATTAACAACGATGCAGATGCTCCGGTTTTCGAAAGCTCAGATTACGGAATTGTTGGCGATGCGATGAAAGTTTTGCCGGCACTTGCTGAAGCAATCAAAGAAGCAAAAAATAAATAAACTAAACGGGGCAAATTGCCCTGTTTAGTTTTTCAATATTTTGGTCGAAAATAGACACGTGTGAAAATAAAATTGAATACTTTTGACTTACTACTTTTACATTTGACTAAAATCAAACCTAATGATAAAACAAATTTTATTTGCCATTTCGCTGTTAATTACACTGGGTGTTTTTACATACACCTCGCTAAAATTAATTGCGCTTTTTAAATTAACTAAACCTGCTTTTGCTGTTAAAGATCTCGGGAAAAGAATTGCTGTAACTTTAAAAGTTGCTTTTGGTCAAACAAAAATTATGCGTCGCCCTGTTATTGGATTTATGCACGCTTTGGTTTGGTGGGGATTTTTGGTAATCCTTGTAGGGAGTATCGAAATGGTAATCGACGGGTTATTCGGAACTGAACGTGAACTTGGATTTCTTGGAATTGCTTACGATATAATTTTTGCTTTCGGCGATATCTTTGCACTTGTTATTGCTTTATTAATTGTTGCTTTTCTATTTCGTAGAATAGCAATGAATGTGAAACGTTTCGGGGGTGTTGAGATGAAACATAAATCGCACGTTGACGCAAACATTGCACTGTCAATTATTTTATTTCTGATGATTACTCTTTTGGGAATGAATACTTTTTATCTGATTGATGCAGGTTTGGCAGGCCATGAAATAATAGGTATTTATCCGGTGAGTCAAATATTTGCATCTTGGTTTGGTGGGATGTCGGCAGAAACTGCTCATTTATTTCACGAAGCAAATTGGTGGGGACACATTCTTGGCATTTTCTTTTTTGCCAATTACTTGCCCTATTCAAAACACTTTCATGTTTTTATGTCGGTTCCAAATGTTTTCTTCAGCAATTTAAATCCGCTGGGAAAAATGACCAATATGGAAAGTATTACCAAAGAGGTGAAACTGATGATGGATCCAGATGCTGCTTTTGCTGAACCTACTGAAGGCGAGGAAGAGGCAATAGAACGTTTTGGTGTAATGGATGTGGAAGATGTGAACTGGAAAAATTACATGGACTCGCTGGCTTGTACGCAGTGTGGACGTTGTACTTCGGTTTGCCCGGCCAATTTAACCGGAAAGCTACTTTCTCCTCGTAAAATTGTGATGAATGTTCGCGAGCGTATGAAAGAGAAGGGCCCGGCTTTGGTTAAAAATGGAAAAGACTGGACAGATAATAAAGCACTGCTCGGTGATTATATTACTGCCGAAGAATTGTGGGCTTGCACAACTTGTAATGCTTGTGCACAGGAATGTCCGATTAATATAAATCAACCGGCTATTATTCTCGATATGCGCCGTTACA
>Ga0233447_1001034_pt1 | contig 25408 bp, 22 predicted proteins | sample SI_124_October20_3_FD_183014 | JGI IMG/M metagenome (GOLD analysis project Ga0233447, IMG submission 183014) | Seawater microbial communities from Saanich Inlet, British Columbia, Canada - SI_124_October2016_135_MG | ecosystem: Environmental > Aquatic > Marine > Inlet | place: Canada: British...
TTCCTGCTGCAAGTCCTAGATGCGTTTCTAACACCTGTCCTACATTCATACGACTTGGTACTCCGAGAGGATTTAATACAACATCAACAGGTGTCCCATCCGCTAAATATGGCATATCTTCTTCTGGTACAATTTTAGCAACAATACCTTTGTTTCCATGCCGGCCGGCCATTTTATCCCCAACTTGAAGTTTACGTTTTGTTGCAACGTAAACTTTTACTTTTTTGATTGCGCCAAGCTCTGTATCACGTCCGCCTTCTAATCCTTTAATTGCTTTATCTCTCTCTTTCTCAATTTTATCAAAACGAACGACAAATTTGCTTATTATTTCGTCTATTTTTCCTTTAATAAAACAATCTTCCATTTTATAATGACGAAATTTATTGGCAAGTTTGTTAATTCCACTTGTAGTAACTCTTCTATTTGAAGAAATTAAAACCATATCTTTCTTCGATGATGCACCATCATAAATTGGGAAAGGAAGTTTTTCTTTTAATAAAATTTCTGACAGAGCCTCAGACAACTCTGCCGTAACTGCAAGGTTTTCAACTTTAGCACTATCTTTTATATTCTTAGTTTGACGTCTGGTTTCGGTTTTAGTCATAGTAGCTCTGTTTGGATCTTTTGAATATTCAATTCTTATATCCATTACAATTCCCGAAGTACCGGTTCCTACAACTAAACTAGAATCTTTTACATCAGCAGCTTTTTCACCAAAAATCGCACGCAGCAAACGTTCTTCAGGCGCTAGCTCTGTTTCTGACTTAGGTGTAATTTTCCCAACAAGAATATCTCCTGATTTCACCTCGGCGCCAAGACAAATAATACCATTAGTCCCCAAATTGCTTAAAGCTTCTTCACTCACATTAGGGATGTCTCTAGTAATTTCTTCGGGGCCTAATTTTGTATCTCTAGCTGTAGTTTCAAATTCTGATATATGAACACTTGTGTACAAGTCATCCTTAACAACACGTTCGCTAATAACTATGGCATCTTCAAAATTGTATCCACACCATGACATAAAAGCAACTGTAAGGTTTTTACCCAGAGCTAACTCACCTTTGTCTATTGCCGCACCATCAGCTATTATATCTTCAGCTTTAATTTTTATGCCTGATTTAACAATTGGTCTCTGATTAATGCTAGTACCTGCGTTAGTTCTAAGATACTTATACAAGTTATATTCTCTTGATTTTAAAGGGTCAGCAGTCTCATTTAGTGGCTTCCCATCTGGTGTTATTACAATTCTATCTCCAGAGACTTCCGCAACAATACCATCAATACCAGCAAGTATTGCAGATTTAGTATCAATAGCTATCTTACCTTCAAGTCCAGTTCCTACAATTGGGGAGTCAGTAGTTAGCAGTGGCACAGCCTGACGTTGCATATTCGACCCCATAAGTGCACGGTTAGCATCGTCATGTTCCAAAAATGGTATTAACCCGGCAGCTGCACTAACCAGTTGCTTAGGAGAAACGTCCATATACTGAATTTGTTCTATCGGTTTTTCGTGTGAATCACCCAAATGTCTAGACATGACAGTAAGATGGACAAATTTCCCATTCTTATCCAAAGGAGCATTTGCCTGTGCTATTATATATTTTTCTTCTACATCTGCGGTTAAATACTCGATTTTATCCGTTACTTTGCAATTTTTAACAACTCGATATGGAGTTTCCAAAAAACCGAAGTCATTAACTCTTGTATAAAGAGAGATGGAAGATATTAGACCAATATTTGGTCCTTCTGGTGTTTCTATAGGGCAAATTCTGCCATAATGACTCTCATGAACGTCACGAACTTCAAATCCAGCTCTCTCTCTGTTGAGGCCACCTGGTCCAAGTGCGCTCAATCTGCGTTTATTTGTTAATTCTGAGAGTGGATTGGTTTGATCCATAAATTGCGACAGTTGGTTTCTTGCAAAAAAATCCCTTACAATACTCGCAAAAGCTTTTGGATTTATAAGTTTAGCAGGTGTTATTGTGCCTTCATTCATCCCAAGGAGAGTAATTCTTTCGCGAATAAGTCTTTCTGTACGAACAAGACCAATTCGGCATTGATTTTGAAGCTGTTCTCCAACAGTTCTAATTCTTCTGCTTCCAAGATGGTCTATATCATCAACTTTTCCACCTGTACTGCGAAGTTCCATTAGCCTTTTTGTAGTTTCAAGCAAATCTTCCTTCGTAAGAGTTCTTTCAGATTCAGAAATATCCAATCCAAGTTTCTGATTAATTTTATAACGTCCTACCAATCCCAAATCATATCTTCTTACATCAAAAAAAAGCCGTTTCAATAATTGTTTAGCGTTTGTAATACTTGGTGGGTCGCCCGGTCTCATTCGTCGATATATCTCTTTTAACGCCTCATCCGGAGTATTGGCTGGATCTCTTTGAAGGCATTTTAATAAATAATCTCCTTTAGTGGGAATATGAACAACTTCAATCTTTTTAATTTTTGAAAGTTTTAGTTCACTCAATGCATGTTCTGTTAGAGGATCGTAGGCTTCAAGTATGGTGTCACCTTCAGTATCAACGATATCTTCCATAGCATAGTATTCAGAAATATCAGATTCTTTTATGAGAGCAGAGATCGACATTTTCTTTATACCATAAATATTTTCTATCATATCTCTGTCAGTATGATACCCAATCGCACGCAGAAGAGTTGTTATAAGAAACTTACGTCTTCTCCTTCTCCTATCTAAGTAAATAAATATATTATCATTAATGTCAAACTGAACTTCCAACCATGAGCCTCTATCAGGAATAATGCGATAAGAATAAAGCGTTCTTCCACTTGTATGTTGTTTCTTTTCAAAACAAACACCAGGAGAACGGTGTAGTTGACTGATTAAAACGCGTTCTGCTCCATTGATTATAAAAGTTCCACGATCTGTCATCATTGGTATTTCACCCATATAGACAGATTCCGATTTTATCTCTCCCTTACTATCAAGCCTGAACTCGACATGCAAAGGAGCACTATACGTCTCCCCATCTTTTAAACAGTTAACAACATCTGTCTTGATCGCTCCCAATGTATAACGCTCATATCCCAGAACATACTGCTTATCATAGCTTTCTATTGGAAATATTTCTAGAAAGACTTCATGAAGCCCCTGGTTTTTTCTCTCTTCATGCAATACATCTTTCTGCAAAAAATCTTCGTAAGAACCGGTTTGTACTCCAATTAAATTTGGAATTTTAAGTACTTCGCGAAGTTTGCCGAAATTTTTACGTTCAGCCATAGTGTACACCTACGTTTTATATTATGAAGTACAAATAAAAACGGCCTGTTTGGGAGGCTGTTTTTATATATTCAATTACACTGATAGTTTTTTTGTGTAAACGGCAAAAGCGGGAAACGCGCATTTTCGCATTTCCCGTTAATTAAAAATAATCAATCTTTTAGTTTATTTGAGTTCAACAGAAGCACCGGCTTCTTCAAGGTCTTTTTTGATTTTTTCAGCTTCATCTTTGCCTATAGCTTCTTTAATTGCTTTAGGTGCTGCCTCAACAAGATCTTTTGCGTCTTTAAGGCCAAGCCCCGTAAGAGTTCTAACAATTTTGATTACCGGAACTTTTGAACTTCCAAAACTTGTAAGAATAACATCAAACTCAGTCTTTTCTTCAACTTCTTCCTGAACTGCTGCAGCTGGCATTGGACCCATTGCAGCTACAGGAGCTGCTGCAGTAACGCCAAGTCTATCTTCTAAAGCTTTAACAAGCTCAGAAAGTTCAAGTACTGTCATTTTTTCGATGTAAGAAATAAATTTTTCCATTTCTCCAGAAATGTTTGCTTTTGTTGCTTCGGACATTTTATATACCTCCAAAATAATTTTAACTATTGGACAATTTTTCTTTATATGAATTAATTACGTAAACGATAGTAGATAATTTTGCATTTAACAGGCTTGCAAGACTTTTTGCGGGTGCTTGTAAGGTGCCAAGCAGCTGTGCCAGTAATATTTCTTTTGGCGGCAGCTTAGCAATAGATTCAACATCTACTCCAGTTAATACTGAACCATCAAGATATCCACCCTTGAAAGAAACCAAATTATGTTTTTTGGCAAAATCGCTTAATGATTTAGCAACCATGCCAGGATCGCCACTACCACTAACTAGTGCTGTGTCACCAATTAGCCCCATTGACGCCAAATTTTCAACATTTTTTAGTTCTGCTGCTTTTAAAATCAAACTATTCTTAAGAATATGGCACTGCGCTTTAACTTTGCTTAAATCAGAACGTAACTGCTCAAATTCTTTTACTTTCAAGCCTTTATAAGATACCATATACAGAAAAGAAGAATTTTCTATAATGTCACCAATATCATTTACTATTTGCTTTTTCTCAATTCTCATTTACACCCTCGCTCTTGTAAAGTCACTGGCTTTCACCTTTATTCCAGGACTCATTGTTGAACTTATGGTACAACTAACGATGTAAGTCCCTTTTGTGCCTGCTGGTCGAGCGGAGAGTATAGCTTGGATAATTGCATCACAGTTTGTGTTCAAATCCTCTAGAGCAAATGACAATTTCCCTATAGGAATATGAGCGCAAGCTCCTTTGTCTGCCCTAAATTCAACACGGCCAGCTTTTGCTTCTTTTACAGCGTTAGCCACATTATCTGTTACTGTGCCAGTCTTAGGGTTAGGCATTAAACCTCTTGGTCCAAGTAATTTACCTAACGGTCTCACTTTAGGCATTGCTGCCGGAGTTGCAATTAATGAATCAAATTCAAGCCATCCGCCTTTAATCTTTTCTATTAAATCTTCCATGCCAACTTCATCTGCTCCAGCACTCTTAGCCTCATCAGCAGCTTCACCTGCAGCAATAACTGCAACGGTTGTCTGTTTACCTGTTCCCTTAGGAAGGGTAATAGCACCTCTAACGTTTTGATCAGATTGTTTTGGGTCAATACCAAGTTTAAATGAAATTTCAACAGTTTCATCAAATTTCACATGTGGCATTTCTTTTAGAATCTTTAATGCATCATTTAGGTCATAAAGTTGTTGATGTTCAACCCTTTCTTTCTGTGACCGATATAACTTACTTCTATGCATCTTCCACCTCAATTCCCATACTTCGAGCAGTACCTTCAATTATCTTGATGCCTGCTGCTTCGTTTCTAGCGTTCAAATCCTCCGCTTTAGTTCTAACAATCTCCAAAACCTGTTCTCTGGTTACCTTACCTACCTTTTCCCTCCCAGGAGTATTAGCACCTGATGCAAGTCCAGCAGCTTTTTTCAAAAGAATCGCTGCCGGAGGGGATTTAGTAATGAAGGTAAATGACCGATCTTTGTAGACAGTAATAACTACAGGAATGATCATACCTGACTGAGATTGAGTTGCACTGTTAAATTTCTTACAGAATTCCATAATATTTACACCGGCCTGTCCAAGTGCAGGACCGACTGGTGGTGCGGGATTAGCCGCACCTGCAGGAATCTGTAGTCTTATTTCAGCTGTAACTTTTTTAGCCATTTTTTACCTGCCATTCAATAATGTGGTACGAAAGAACGGTACTTCTTCCACAAAACTATTGATACTTGTTACCGAAAGTTGAGAGTTCCGTTCTATTCCTTCTCAACCTGCCAAAATTCAAGTTCAACTGGTGTTGAACGTCCAAATATTGAAACTGATACCTTAACTTTACCTTTGTCTTGGTCTATTTCTTCTACAACACCTTCGAAGTTCTCAAAAGCACCATCCTTAACTCTCACAGTTTCGCCCTGTTCAAAATTAATTTTAGGAACTACACTGTCTTTGCGCTCTTTGACTTGCATCATGAGATTGCTTACTTCCTTTTCTGATAAGGGAAGTGGGCGACGGTTTGTTCCTCCTCCGACAAATCCAATAACCCCTTGGATTTCCCTGACAAAATACCATACGTCGTCTCTGATGTTATTTTCAGCATCATATAAGTCCATTCTCAATAAAACATATCCAGGAAAAAACTTTCTTGAAGATGTTATTTTCTCACCCTGTTTTACCTCAGATACTTTTTCAACAGGTATGAGAACTTCATAAATTGGAGTATTATTCTTTTCAAGCTTTAACTCCCTTTCGAAGTTTTCTTTTACCTTGTTTTCATGGCCTGATAAGGCCTGAATAACAAACCACTGACCTCTTTTTTTTTCTTCATCATTACACATAATAATGTTCAAAAGCCTCCATCTTGAAGCCCAAAGTTAAAATCCTGTCAAAATTCTTATTATTTTTTGGCTGGCAAAATCTACACATGCAACAAATACAGTTATTACACCAATAACTACAATTACGACTATTGTTGAATGAAAAAGTTCTTCTCTTGAAGGCCACTTGCATTTTTGCAGTTCATCAAGTGTTCCTGTTACGAACTTTCTAGTTTTTGTTAGCCAATTACTCATGTTATACTACTATTAAGCTCATGGCAGGTGAGACAGGGTTCGAACCTGCGGCCTGCGGTTTTGGAGACCGCTGCTCTACCAGCTGAGCTACTCACCTACATAATGGTTAAATCTTAGTTTATTTTGTTTCTCTATGTATAGTATGTTTTTTGTCAAACTTACAAAATTTCTTCTTTTCTATTCTACCTGGAGTATTACGCTTTTCTTTTTTGGTAGTATAGTTGCGTCTTTTACAGTCTGTACATGCTAATGTAATTATTTCACGCGCCATAATAAAATCTCTACAATATTTATTAAAACTATCCCGAGCTGCTCCTTTGGAAACCACTCGGGATGATTATTTAAACTAAATTAACGATTTTTTTATTCGATAATTTCTGTTACACGACCTGATGCAACGGTTCTGCCGCCTTCACGAATAGCAAAACGAAGTGTTTTTTCCATTGCAATCGGCACAATAAGTTCTACTTCGATAGTAGCATTATCACCAGGCATTACCATTTCTGTCCCCTCAGGAAGAGTTACAATACCAGTCACATCTGTAGTTCTAAAGAAAAACTGGGGTCTGTAATTTGTAAAGAAAGGAGTATGTCTTCCACCTTCTTCTTTTGAAAGAACATAAATTTCACCTTTGAATTTTGCATGTGGAGTAATTGTTTTTGGCTTAGCCAAAACCTGTCCGCGCTCCACATCACTTTTTTTCGTTCCTCTAAGAAGGCAGCCTACATTATCTCCAGCTCTACCTTCGTCAAGAATCTTACGGAACATCTCCACACCAGTAACAGTAGTTTCAACTGTAGGCCTGATGCCTACAATTTCTACTTTATCATTTGTGTTAACTATACCACGTTCAACCCTACCTGTTACAACCGTCCCACGGCCTTCAATTGAGAAGATGTCTTCAATCGGCATTAGGAAAGTTTTCTCTGTATCGCGTACAGGCTCTGGAATATATTTATCAACGGCATCCATCAGTTCAAAAATACATTTAACGTCAGCATGACCTTCTACACCTTCAGCTTCCATAGCTTTAAGAGCTGAACCCTTAATAATCGGTGTATCATCACCAGGAAAATCATATTCGTCAAGAAGTTCGCGAACCTCCATCTCCACTAACTCGATAAGCTCTTCATCATCAACTTGATCTGTCTTGTTAAGAAACACAACAAGTGAAGGCACACCTACCTGACGTGCAAGCAAAATATGTTCACGTGTCTGAGCCATAGGACCATCAGTTGCTGCTATAACAATAATAGCTCCGTCCATCTGTGCGGCACCAGTGATCATGTTTTTAATATAATCAGCATGCCCAGGACAATCTACGTGAGCATAATGACGTATTTCTGTTTCATACTCAACATGAGAAGTATTAATAGTAATACCACGGGCTTTTTCTTCAGGCGCGTTATCTATTTGATCATAACTTCTAACTTCACCGCCGAATTTTTTCTGCAATGCCATTGTTATAGCAGCAGTTAAGGTGGTTTTACCATGGTCAACGTGACCAATAGTACCGATGTTTACATGAGGTTTACTTCTGTTAAATTTTTCTTTAGCCATGATTCTTCTTTTTATCCTCCAAGCTATTTCCGACTTTTTGTCGATTTACCTATAAGGTTTTACTATTTTATACTTTGATTATTTAAATCCCAACCTATATAAAACTGGAGCCCACAACCGGACTTGAACCGGTGACCTCATCCTTACCAAGGATGTGCTCTACCGTCTGAGCTATGTGGGCACCTATGCACTTTGTCCGAGTATCGCCTCAGCAATAACGAGCTATAATATATTAACTAATTCAAAGTATGCAAGCATAGTTTTAATTTAAAAATCTATATATTTCAAGCTAACATAAATTGAATGCTATACTGCAGTTTTTATACTCCGATTAAACTGTACAATTTCAAATTAATAAATTCAAAGCACGACAAATTTGGTACTCGGGGGGGGACTCGAACCCCCACGGATTTCTCCACATGGCCCTCAACCATGCGCGTCTGCCAATTCCGCCACCCGAGCATAAAACGAGCAAATATCTTATCATTATCTTTTGACAATTCAAACCCAATTAAAAAATTAATCCTCAAAAATAATATCTTTTTATATTTTAATGTATTGTTGCAGGCTAGTAATGTTTTCTTAGGAGGCCGGCCGTTTCTTTTAATGCTTGTGGAACCACTCTAGTCTCCCCTAAAACTGGCATGAAATTTGTATCACCTGCCCACCTTGGCACTATATGCATATGAACATGTTCTTCTAACCCAGCGCCTGCCGCAAGTCCAAGGTTAAAGCCAATATTAAAACCATCAGGATTCATAACATCCACTAACACTTTTTTTGATTTTAGGCAGAGTCCCATCATTTCGTTCAGTGCCTTTTTACTGAGTTCAGAAATATCTCCTGCATGCACATATGGACAAATCATCAAATGTCCTGAATTATATGGATAAGCATTTAAAATAACAAAAGAGTAATCAGCTCTTAGGATAACCATAAAATCATCTTTTCTGTCAGAGACCTGTTTTCTCTCACAAAGAAAACATTCTCCTCTCTTTTCTGAGAGAATGTATTCTATTCTCCAGGGTGCCCATAGAGATTTGCGCCTGCTATTTGTTTTTTTCATAAAATATACCGTCTCCAAAATAAGTTCTTATTTTTCAAGCTAAACTTTTCGGCTATTCAACGGGACTTGTATTGTTTTTTTTATTTTAGTTAGAAACATAATTTTGCTGCCTATAAGTTAAACTTGTTTTATCTTTTTATTTTGATTAGTAATGCCATATCTTTCTATATCAATAAGTTAAAGAGCAAATTCTTATACTCGTTAGATTAAGTCTTTAGGTAAGCAAACACTCCACCAAAACACGAATCCCTATATTATAAATTGGATATCTAAAGTTTATTATTTTGACTTGGAGTCAATTGATTTTCTAAGGCCTTCTCCTACCAAATTAAAGCTTAAAACAGTAAAAAATATGAGTAATCCGGGCCAAAGAGTCAAATTCCAGTAGCGTAGCGGATCAGCAAATGCCTCCTTCAATAATTCACCCCAGCTTGCAGTTGGCGGCTGAACACCAAACCCTAAAAAACTTAGACCACTTTCAGCAAGCACATTTGCAGCAACCATAAAAACAGCACTTACCAGTATAGGTCCGTTAACGTTAGGTAGCAAGTGTACGAACATTATTCTACTATTGGACATACCTAAAGCCTCACATGCTTGCACATACTGCATTGACCTTTGTTTTAGCACTTCTCCACGAATAATCCTTGACAATCCCGTCCAACTTAAAAAACCAATTACTGGGACTACTATTAAAATAGACTGTTCAAATTTTAAATCCATCATCGTTGCCATTAATATTAAGAGAAGCAAAAAAGTTGGAAAGCAAATAATAATTTCAACAACTCGCATGGTTAATAAATCCGTTATCCCTCCAAAATACCCTGATATCAACCCGATACTAGTTCCTATTATTATCGAAATAAGTGTAGCAAAAACTCCAACCGCTATAGAAACTCTTGTTCCATAAATAATCCTTGACAAAACATCACGTCCTATATTGTCTGTACCTAACAAATGTTTTTTTGATGATGTTTCATAGGGTGATCCAATAATATCAAACGGACCATAAGGAACAGGTGCAGTTATTACTGTTTCTTTCTTTTTTAAATTACTGATTCTAAGCTGCCAATCAGTTTTATCTAAAACTTTTTTTACCGTAAAAAATGGAATTGCCAGTAGCAAAGCCAGTGCCAAGAGTGAATAGAATCTAATCTTTTTGAGTTTTCTGAATAATAAAAAAACAAAAAAACTTAAAATGATATATAACATCAAAAAATTAAAAGTTTTTTCCACCAAAACTTCTGAGGAATTAGGCGAAAATAGATAATAAAAAAATGGAAATTCTATCCCTTTGTTGTTAAATACACAAAGCGGCCTGGAATTGGCAATTGCAGGTGCAAAAGTTGCAATCAATACTAGAAAAATTATTCCTCCAAGCCCAACCATGGCCAATTTATCTTTTTTGAAATTACGGAATATATATAGGAAATATGAGTGATTGCCTAAATCTCCATGGCTAATACTGTTTGTTAATTTATTTTTATTCATGCAAAAATACTTGTTCCACTGTTTTATTTATTTTTTAGATAAACTCTAAGGATAGTTAGTTCGGCAGGAGTAACACCGTCTATTCTGCTAGCCTGGGCAAGAGTTGTAGGTTTTATCTGTATTAGTTTTGCTTTAGCCTCGTTCCTAAGTCCTTTGACAATTGTATAGTCAAACTCGTCTGGAATCCTTAACAATTCCATTTGTTTGATTTTTTTTATTTCTAGCTTTTCTCTTTCGAGATAGCCTTCATAATGAGCCATAACTACCAACTGCCTGAAGACACGTCTTTCGGATTTGTCAGACATATCCAGTTCAAGTATTTCAGGCTTGACAAAATATGGTTCTTTTAAAATGCCTTGATGAAGTTTTAATGTTTCTTTAACAGATTTTCCTTCGATTTTTAATTTGTTCCACTGATCAGTTATTTTATTTAGCTTGCTAGAATAGATTTTGATTTTTTTATATTTATTTTCTGATAGGAGACCTAAATCATAGGCAATCGGGCATAACCTTAAATCAGCACAATCCTGTCTTAGGTGAAGCCTATATTCGGCTCGACTCGTAAACAGCCTATATGGTTCAACAATTACTTTGCTTACAAGATCATCAATCATTACGCCTATATAGCTGATATCTCTTCCTATTTCAATCGTCTCTTTCCCATTTGCCAAACGGGCTGCATTCAAGCCTGCTATAAGTCCTTGTCCAGCGGCTTCTTCATAACCGCTTGTACCATTTATTTGTCCAGCTAAAAACAGGTTTCCCCATTTTTTCAAAGCAAGAGAACGGTTTAGTTGATTTGGAAAGACAAAATCATATTCAATCGCATAAGCATAACGCGATATTTCAGCTTTTTCCATGCCAGGGATTGAATGCAACATTTTCCATTGCACTTCTGCAGGTAGACTGGTAGAAAATCCATTTAAGTAATACTCATCGGTATATTCCCCTTCAGGTTCAAGATAAAGTGTATGTATTTCGTGATGAGGGAAACGTACAATTTTATCCTCAAATGATGGACAATAACGTGTACCAATTCCTTCAATTTTTCCCTGGTAAAGCGGAGTTTGATACAGGTTTTCTTTTACAATATTTGCCGTTTTAATAGCTGTTTTCAATAAATAACAGCTTAAATCTTTTCTTTTAGTTTGAGGATAAGATTCTTCATCAAAAAAGGTGAAGTTTTCTTCAACGTTTTCAGTATCTTGCCTCACCATTTGAGTAAAGTCTATAGACTTACCCAATATGCGTTGAGGCGTTCCAGTTTTAAGACGTCCCATGCTTAATGAAAGCTGTTCTTTTAAAGCAATAGCAAGTTTATTTGAAGCAAAATCTCCTGCTCTCCCCCCAGAAAGACTTTTTAAACCATAATGCAGTTTCCCTGTCAAGAAAGTCCCAGGACATAGAACAACACTTTTTCCCAAAAAATTATCTCCAAACTGAGTACTTACTCCAATAATAGCATTATCTTTTATAATAAATGTCTCTACTTCTGCCTGATGGATGAAAAGATTTTCAGTTTTCTCCAGTTCATATTTTATTGCCTGCTGGTACACAAGTTTATCACACTGTGCTCTTGGAGACCATACCGCTGGCCCTTTGCCCCTGTTCAGCATTCTGAATTGGACAGTGGCCGCTTCAGTTACGCGCCCCAAAATACCACCTAAAGCATCAATTTCTCTAACTACGTGTCCTTTTGCAATACCACCAATAGCGGGGTTACAACTCATCTGTCCAATGTGATCAAGGTTCATTGTAATCAGAATAGTTCTTGCACCAAGCCTGGCTGCAGCACATGCAGCTTCCGCGCCGGCATGTCCTCCGCCGGCAACTACTACATCATAATTTTTAATAACACTATTCTTATTCATCAAGACAAGTCCTGTCTTTCATTTATGCATTCTTTCACTTTACTGTAGAGTAAAAGATTCAATGTTAAAATACACTTCTTCCTTAAAATAAAGGAGAAGCTTTATATATTTAAAATATTACAAAATCATCTGGTACTGGAGCTTCAATTCTTATGTGCCTCTCTGGTTCAAGCGGGTGCATAAAACTCAATGACTTTGCATGCAGAGCTTGTCTATCAAATATTAGTTTGCGTTTATCATTTTCTGACAGTTTGCCCTCAATAAAACGCAAATACAATGTATCATCCAGCCCGTAAATCTTATCACCAACAACGGGATATCCCAGTGAACAAAGCGTTGCCCTAATTTGATGCAAACGGCCAGTCATCGGTAAAGCTTTGACAAGGCTCAGACCGTTATTGGTATTGATCAATTCAAAAGACGTTTCTGCTTTTTCAAATTCTGTACTATTATTAATACAGTGGCGATTTTGATAAAATTCTTCTATAACAAATTTTCTTTTCTTTCTAACAGAGCTTTTATTGTCGCCAATTAAATAACCCATTACACTAAGCTTATTCGGAAAAATTCCATGTACAATTACAATGTATTCTTTGGATGTCTGCTTAGTCGTAAACAAATTTGATAAATACTTTGCTATTTTTGAAGATTTTGCAAAAAGAACAATACCGGAAGTTTCGCGATCTAGCCTATTGATAAGATAAATTTTAGAATCTAAAACTTCTGAAAGTTTACTAAATAGAGTATTCTTAAAATATACTCCGGCGGGATGACATGGAAGATTTGCTGGCTTATTTACAGCAAACATTATGTTGTCTTCATAAACAATACTGTACTCAAAATCAACTTCAGGTTCTTCATAATCTTCAACATCATACTCTATAACATCACCCGGTTTTAATGCTTTAGAAGCTCTATAACATTGTTTGTTGACAGTAACCAAGCCTTTTTTTATAATTTCTTGCCATTGATTGCGAGAATGATACGTAAAACGTTCAGTTAACCATTTGTCAAGCCTTGAGTTATCATCTTTTTTTTCGATGATAGTTGTTAATTGTCTCTCAGGTACATCCTTGTATTTCATTATCTTCAGGTTTTAATGTCTTCCAATGTTCTAATAACAGCTTTTGCTGCATTGACACTTGCGTTTTCTCTACCAAAAGTTAATTGCTTTTCAGCAAGATCATTTATATCTTTCAATACTTGTTGTCTTCTTTCGCCATTGGGAGATAATATGCGTTCAGCTGCTTTTGCCATAAGCTTTGGCTTAGCCTGGCTTTGCAAGAATTCTTCATAGATAGTTTTATTTGCTATAATATTCGGCATTGTAAAGGAATTATGGAATAGCTTTTTCATAACACCAGCTGCAGTGAATCTTAATGCAAGACATTTTCCTATAAAAAAAGTCATGGGATTTAGAATATTAAAAACAACGGCAGGTAACCCTATAATAGCACATTCTACTGTAACTGTGCCTGAAGTAGCAAGCGCTGTTGCAGATTCCTGCATAAGCTGAGTAGATTGTGGAACAATGTCGAAGTTTACTGAAGATTCACTATTTTTTTGATGTTCAACCACTATTTTTTTGATTCTATTTTTAATTTTTGCTCTGGACGCTGAAATTTTAAAATTCAAATAAGGATGTTTCTTATGTATTATTTCTGCAGTTTTTAACATTATCAGAAGATTATTGTTAATCTCTGTAAATCTGCTTCCAGGAAGAATTAGAAATTGATTTGGGTTTTGCCTTATACCCTCCGTCATTTTTTCTTTTACAAAATCAACCAAAGGATGCCCAACAAACTCTGTGTCAAGCCCAGTATTTTTAAAAGTTTCAACCTCGAAAGGAAAGATTACCAACATTTTTTTGCAATACTTGGCAAGTTTCGGAATTCGCTTTTTCCCCCAAGCCCAGACCTGCGGTGTAACATACCAGATTACTGGAATGTTACTTTTATACATTTGCCTAGCAAACCTTAGGTTAAACCCAGGGTAGTCTATCAAAATAACGACATCAGGTCTTTCTTTTTTCGCACACTTAACGAGATTTTTAAATATTTTTATAAACTTCCCAATATGCTTAAAAACTTCAACAATACCAACAACTCCCAGCTCTGTAGAGTCAACAAGTATATTAACTCCCGCTTTTTGCATATCAGCACCACCCATGCCTGAAATTTGTACCTCGCCGGGATGAATGCTTTTTAATGATTCAGCGAGTTTTCCACCATATCTATCGCCAGATGTTTCTCCTGCAAATATCCAAATTTTATATTGACCGTTTCTATTATTCATAAAATGCAATCGTTCTATTTGTTGTATCACTAGTATATCTTAATTTGAACATAATCTACAAAAAAATAACGGAGCCTCAAATGTAGCTCCGCTATTACCTACAGATCTTCTACATATTAATTAGTTTGATAAAAGAGGCACACCTAGAAAAGTATCTCCCATTTTTCCATGTTTAACAATAAACATCCAATATATAAGAAACTTCTTTTCTGCATATTCCCTTTTGGTTAATTGTGAATTAGGTTTTCTGGTAATAACATCTATTTTTTTTTGTAACTCACACACGCTGTTATCCAGATTAATGCATGCAAGATCTAGCTCTCGGTTAAATATTTCTATTAGCATTAAAGAAAGTTGTTTTGCTGCTTCTTCATCTGACAGTGTTTCTAAGCCAGCCGAGATTGAACTTTTATGACGTTCAAAATATTTATTTAGAGCAGGAGTATATTTTGTGGATAGTTCTTGCAAAATAGTATCTGAGTAATTATTAAGTTGATCCTTTATTAAAATGCCAAGTGACGGCATTAATGAATGTGCGTAGTTGATAGCATTATCGGCTGTAATTGTTGCATACATATCAGCATTAGAAGCAATATAATCCTTTAATACTGGTATTTTATGTCCAATTTTCATTGTGATAAGTTCTGCAACTGTTTTAGGTGTTCCCAATTTTTTTATTTGTGACATAACATAGGTCGTATAAATAATTACAAATATTACAAGAATAGCATAGCATATGATAGTTGTAATCATACTTTTCTTATATTTCCGCCGTTGTTTATCTAGCAATATTTCTAGAGCTTCAAGTTTTGCATTGACTTCATTGTTCATTTTGCACCTCCATTAGCAAATGCAGGCATGTTGCCCTTCTGTGGGTTCAGCTGGTAGATAATTATCTTAAGCATTGTTTCGATTAGAAAATTCTCAACATCTCCTATCATATCTGGAGTAAAACCTTTTAAAACTGGGGTATCCTCCATGTGCGAGTACATCTCTTGAAAACTGTTGTCCAGGCCTGCCAAAGTATTTAATGCTTTATCAAGTTTGAAATCTAGGCTTTTTGTTATTTCTCCAAGAAGAAACTGATGTGAATTCAGTATGATCTGGCTTATTTTTTCAAGTGATGGCTTGCTTTTTGAGTAAGTAGTTAAAACCTGTGCTTCTGAAGAGGTCAGTTCCTTTGTGAGGTTGTGTGCAAGTTTAGGTATTATCTGGTATTTTAGATAGTTTTCAAGGTCTTCCACAAGCTCTTGTGTACTTCGCTTAAACAAAGGAGCGTCCTCTTGCACTTTCTCTACTAACGCAACTTTAAGCGCTGGAATAAATTTATCACGAAACACCAACAAAAATTCTTGCATTTTTTCTGACTGGGCAATCTCTATCGCATTTGAGCTAAGTGCTGCAGTTAACTCTACAGTGTCATAATTTTTTACAAAAGTAACAAAGTTAAAAATAAAAAGAGCAACAAAAATAATGATAATAGTTAATCCACCATAGGTGACCATGGCCGTATTTCGTTTAGTCCTAATCATACATTCAATTTTTTGCTCAAGCGCATCTACTTTGCTTAAAACAATCTCTGACGACTCATCAGGTGACTGTGGATTTTTCATGGTTTCAGCCATAATATTTTTCTCCTAAATTTATGAATAGTTGTCTACAATTAACAATCAATATTTTCACTCAGTGTATGAGATCCACGACCATAAGCATTATATTTACAAGAATTTCTATTAGTAATAAAATATAGTACTATACGGTTGCATAAAATATAGAGCTTTAAGCTTTAAAATTCAAAGATAATTGTACTTTGAAGGAAAAACAATGGCTCAACTAAAATATTTTTTCATTTATCATATATTTTTTCATATGTTAACACTCTCTGCAGGTTCAGATTAAGCACATTCTTTTCAAGTCATTATCCTAAATTTGAGATTAGCTCTGTGTCAACGAATTCAAGCTTACAGAAAAGTAATTTAACAAAATAGTATAAAATATCTATATAATTAGGTTGACACTGTTCTATTATTACATTAAAATAAAAGCAGATTTTATTAAGGGAGCAATAATTTAAAGCACAAACTCAAAGGAATCTGGATAAAATTATGAAAGCAATCAGTGTCAGTGTCAAAGTATTTTCTGCGGTCCTAGTTTTATTACTAGTTGGAGCATGTTCGACAACAACAACAAATGACAAGCAATCTACAGCTAGAAACGAACTAGCAGCTAAAGGCATTGCTTTTAGCGAACTAGCTTTTATTTCTGCCGCAAAATATGGTAAAACAGAAATTGTAAAAAAGTTTCTTACTGCTGGTATGAATGTTAATACGAATATAGATGGGACTGCTTTAATTGCGGCAACAGCTGCAAAAAATTTGGATATGGTAAAATTATTGCTTGCTAATGGAGCAAATGTGAATGAAACTAATTATTTGGGTCCTCCGTTAAGCGCAGCAGTATATGTTGGTAGTTACGATATAGCTAAATATTTGATCGATAATGGTTCTGACGTCAATTTAGCCTCTGACGATGGAACCACCCCGCTTGTTATTGCAGCTCAGACCGGCCAAGGTGAAATGGTCGAACTTCTTACTAAAAATGATGCTGATGTAAATTACGTCGCACCAGATACAGGAATCAGTCCATTAATTATTGCAGCTACTAAAAAAAATCCTTCTGCAGCAGAACAACTTGTTAAAGCTGGTGCAAATGTAAATTATATAGATCGTTCAGGAATACCGGTTTTAGTCTGGGCGTTGATTGGCAACAATATAGAAACTGCAACGATGTTAATTGAACATGGTGCTAATCCAAATGTTAGTAGAGTTATGATTGCCGCACTGGCACATGGTGATTCTGATTTTGTAGGCCTTCTTGTTAAAAAAGGTGTGGATGTTAATGGTTATGCTTTTGGCAAAATGCCTCTTATCGTATGGTGTGCTAAAAACAATTTGCCTAAAAGTGCTGAAATATTAATCAAGCACGGTGCTGATACTAAGGTTGCTGACGAAAATGGAAGTACTGCCCTAGATTATGCTTTAGTAGAAAAAGAGTATGGTTTAGTAAAAATACTAGATCCTTCTATTGATATAAGCAAATTACCAAAATCAAGCGGTGATCCTAACCTTAAAGCTCCGGGGCAGCTATTTGGAGAAGCCGACAAATTACCTCCACAGGGGGCTTCTGATACAATCACTTCCGATGAAGGGCTGCAGCAAACCGCAGCTACAGATAATGATGAGAAGGCAATGCTTACAGAATCTGCAGATATCAGCAAGGTGGTTAAAGCAGATGAAGCTACTAAAACTGCACCAGCAACTGTTGTGCCTGGGCAAAAACAACAAACTGACTTTGATGCCAAGCATGTGCTTTCGCCTCCCAAAACTTTTGATCCTACAGCAAAATAAAAAGTAGGGAAAATTGTTTGTTCTAAATAGAAGCCGGCAAAAGCAAAAAAAATGTTTTTGTCGGCTGTTTAGGTTTAGTATACCTAAAAAGGTAATAAATAATCGCTGCGGGCTACGCTCTGCGAGCTACGATCCTGACACAGTCATGTCGCATTTGGAGTCTAAAGCGTAAGCTTCAAAAGTGCCAATTATGACCACGTTGAGCATAAATAAAAAAGCGGGTAGGGTGAAAAATGAATAGAATTATATCTAAGTTAAAGTTGTCAAAAAATGTTATGAGGATGTGTATCAAAACTCCTTTGATATCAAAAGAATGTAAAGCGGGCCAGTTCATAATGCTGTCTCTTAATAACGAACTTTCAGAAAGAATTCCTCTAACTATCGCGGATTCTGATGCAAAAGCAGGGACAATCACCATAATATTTCAAGTTGTAGGTAAAACTACTTTTTTGCTTGAAAAGTTAAAGGAGGGGGATTGTATCCCTAATTTAATAGGCCCTTTAGGCAATCCTACACATATCAAAAAATATGGGAAAGTTATTTGTATTGGAGGTGGTATTGGCGTTGCCCCTGCATATTCTATAGTTAAAGCGATGAAAAAAGCAGGAAATGAAGTTATTGTAATTATTGGTGCGCGAACTTATGATTTGGTCATTTATGAAGAAGAAATGCGTAAGTTGGCTGATAAGCTTATAATTTGTACAGACGATGGCTCCTATGGGCAAAAGGCATTGGTAACCACTCCTTTAAAAGAGCTTTGTGAAGAAACCCTCGCACCCAACCTGGTTATTGCTATTGGTCCTCCTATAATGATGAAATTTTGTGCAGAAACAACGCGTCCTTATAGTATTCATACAATGGTCTCATTAAATACCATTATGGTTGATGGAACTGGTATGTGTGGAGGATGCAGAGTAAATGTAGGCAATATGACTAAGTTTGTTTGTGTTGACGGCCCTGAATTTGATGGGCATAAGGTAGATTTTGACAATATGATAAATCGTCTTCGTGCATATAGTGAGTATGAAAAACATTCATTAGAAAGTTGCAAGTTAAATCTAAAATAGACGGAGAGCTGCATTGAAATGAGCAACAACCATAAAGCAAATAATGATTTAAATAACAGGGCAAAAGCATATTTAAAAGGTATTGAAAATAAAATTGCTTCTCTCAAAGCTAAAGATAGAATAAAAATTCCTGTGCAGGAAATGCCTTCTCAAGATTCCGTTGAAAGAAGGGAAAATATAGGCGAAGTAGCTTTGGGATATACTCAGGAGCAGGCACTCTTAGAAGCATTAAGGTGTTTTCAATGTAAAAATGCCCCATGCATTAAAGGGTGCCCTGTCAATATAGACATTCCCGCTTTTATACAAGCTGTTGCTAAAAAAGAGTTTCAAAAGGCAGTAAATATTATCAAAAAAGACAGTTTACTGCCTGCAATTTGTGGGAGGGTTTGTCCACAGGAATCGCAGTGTCAACTATACTGTACTTTAGGTAAAAGTCTTAAAGATGTGCTGAAATCCGTATCAATTGGTCGTTTAGAACGTTTTGTTGCTGATTGGGAACGAGAAAATGGAAAAATCAAATCTCCTGAAATAAAACCTGATACAGGAAAAAAAATAGCTATTGTTGGTAGTGGCCCGGCAGGTTTAGTGGCAGCAGTTGATCTTAGAAGAGAAGGACATAGGGTTACAATTTTTGAGGCATTTCATAAAACAGGTGGTGTAATGACTTATGGCATACCTGAATTTCGTTTGCCTAAGAGTATTGTAAAAAGTGAAATTGATACCTTACAAAAAATGGGTGTAGAAATCAACACCAATTTTTTAGTAGGTAAAACTAGAAAATTAGTCGATCTTTTAAATGAAGATGGTTTTGACGCTATTTTTATTGGAACAGGTGCTGGTCTTCCAAGATTTATGAATATAGAAGGTGAAAGTTTAGTTGGGGTGTATTCCGCAAATGAATATTTGACTAGATCAAATTTAATGCGAGCTTTTGAGCGAGGCAAAGCTGATACGCCTATAGCAAAATCAAAAAAGGTTGCTGTCTTTGGTGGCGGGAATGTAGCAATGGACTCCGCACGTACGGCGATAAGGCTTGGAGCAGAGGAAGTCCATATAATTTATAGACGAACAGAAAAAGAAATGCCTGCCAGGATAGAAGAAGTTGTCCACGCTAAGGAAGAAGGAGTAAATTTCCATTTACTACAGAATGCGAAAAGAATTCTTGGGGATGAGAAATATCATGTTAAAGCGGTAGAATGTTTACGCTATGAGTTGGGAGAACCAGATGAATCAGGACGCAAAAGACCTGTCGTTATTCCAGGCAGTGAATTTGTGTTTGATGTAGATACAGTAATTGTTGCTATCGGAAACGACTCAAATCCGCTCATCAAACAGACAACAAAAGGGCTTGAAACAAATAAATGGGGTAATATTATGGTAGATGAAACAGGAAAAACCTCTATAGACAGAATTTATGCAGGAGGTGACATTGTTCTTGGCGCAGCTACTGTTATTCTTGCCATGGGAGAAGGACGAAGAGCTGCTAATTCAATAAATAAGCTACTGCTTGAATCCTAAAGCTTTAATATTATACTAAGTTTGTTTACACGAAAGAACATCTGCCAAAGAAATCAAGAGGTTAATTATGAGTAATGAATTATTATTTCGATTAGCTAAAGAATCCGACCTTGAATGCCTTGTAGAATTTAATTATAGGATGGCTGCTGAAACTGAAGATAGAGAGCTGGATAGAAAATGTCTTCGGCAAGGTGTGCTGAGCACTCTAAACGATATAAGTAAAGGTTTTTACCTTATTGCAGAACATGATATAGCCGGAGTAATCGCTTCTTTGATGATTACAAAAGAATGGTCTGATTGGCGGAATGGTCATTTCTGGTGGGTTCAGAGCGTTTTTGTAAAGAAAGATTATAGAGGAAAAGGAGTCTATAGACGTCTATATGAAGATGTAAAGGATCGAGCTAAAGAAGATGGTTGCTGTTGTGGGCTAAGACTTTATGTAGAAAAAGAAAATCTAATTGCCCAAAGAGCATATTTTGCATTGGGTATGAAAGAAACATATTATAAACTTTTTGAGGAAGAAATTTAGTGTCTAATACTGAAATAGTTGATATTCTAAATAAGTTTAAATCAGGTAATATTGATGTAAAATCTGTGATAACCCAATTGAATGACAAGAGGGAAAATGTTGCAGAAAAAGAAGTATTTGCTAAAATAGACCACGAAAGGTCACAGCGGTGCGGTTTTCCTGAATTTGTCTATGGCGCTGGTAAAAATGTAGAACAATTGATTTCAATTATAAAGGAGATTAGGTCTAATGATCAGTCGGTTTTGGTAACAAGGCTTTCAAAAAAAATATACGAAGAACTTAAACCTAACTTTCCAGAAGCCGATTATGATGTACTCTCCAAAACATTTATAATTAGAACAAAAAAGAAAGAATCACAGCCTGTTAGAGGTAAGATTGCGGTTGTAACCGCCGGAACAAGTGATATTCCTGTGGCATTAGAGGCAAAGCATACTGCTGAATTATGTGGTTGCGAAGTTGACTCTTTATTTGATGTTGGAGTTGCCGGAATTCATAGGTTATTATCAAATATTGACAGGATTAGAAATGCAGACGTGATAATTTGTGTAGCCGGGATGGAGGGTGCTTTACCAAGTGTTGTTGCCGGGCTTGTATCATGTCCGGTTATTGCCGTACCTACCAGCGTTGGATATGGTGCCTCCTTAAATGGATTAACCGCTATGTTTGCAATGTTGAATAGCTGTGCAAATGGTGTAGTGGTTGTTAATATAGATAATGGATTTGGAGCAGGATGCGCTGCCGTCAGAGTCATAGACAGTATAAGAAAAAACAGAATGACACATCTAGCTTGAAAAAAATATGCCAAACGAAAAAGAGTTTTTAAATAAAATATTTCCAATGCTGAAACAGGGAAGGGATGTTGTCGTCGGACCTGGTGATGATTGTGCTGTTATTGACATAGGAGATCCGGAAAATTATTTTCTGCTGGCCGTGGATCAGTTAATTGCAACTGTTCATTTTGATCCAGCAGACACCTCTCCGGAAGAAGCCGGAGCCAAACTCATTAATAGAAATATAAGCGATATCGCTTCGATGGGAGGAGAACCGTTACACGCCCTTGTCACACTTGCTATGGGGAATCAAGACACAGGCTGGGTTAAACTCTTTTATAAAGGTCTTTCCAGGGAAGCCAATAAGTGGAATGTGAGTATATGCGGCGGTGATATTGCGCTATTGAATAAGTCTGATAGTTTTGTAAGTACTCTCTCTATAACAGGCAGGGTAAAAAAAAAGAATCTCTGTTTGAGAAAGAATGCGTGCTCCGGTGATTTTTTGTACGCTACTGGTTATTTCGGCGGGTCATACGCTACTCAACATCACCTAAATTTTGTTCCAAGAGTTAAAGAAGCCGTTTTTCTTGCTTCAGGATTTACATCTGCTATGATGGATGTAAGTGATGGTCTTTTGCTTGATATTCAAAGAATGTCTGAAGCTTCTAATGTGACAGTTAAACTTTTTCTAAAAGAGATCCCTCCTCGAATCTCTTGCCTCCCAATAAAAAATATTGTTTCTGACGGAGAAGATTATGAACTGATATTTACCGTTAAGCCAACATTAGAAGAAAAGCTCTTAAATGAATGGCCATTCAGTGATGTAATGCTAACAAAAATCGGTGAAATCATGCCCGTTCAAGGTAATTCTGTTATTGGTACAGATGGAATAAATTTACTTGAAAAATTCATAAACACCGGTTATGATCATTTTGTTAAGAAAAATTAATATATTGGCGGTATTTTTTGTTGATATACTAGATAGCAAGATTATATTTACAGTCTTCCTTAAGCCGAAGTGGCGAAATTGGCAGACGCGCTAGATTCAAAATCTGGTTCTCGAAAGAGAGTGTCGGTTCGAGTCCGACCTTCGGTACTAGTCTTCAAAAGTAAAAAACAAGTTCTGTTGAATAATTGGGAAGGTTTCCTTGACTGACAATATGAACCATGTTCCTCTGTTTTACTATTTGCAAAAAGAGAAAAGCAGATTTAAGTTTGATCGCAGGAAATTCAATATGAACCGAGGGTAGGCAGAGATTGTTCAAATTATACTAAATAAGCGAAATGTTCCCTCAATTTATTATCGGATGATGGTAAATTTTATATGAATATTTCCAATGGATATAAATTAAGCTGGATGATAAGCGTGCACAGCGAACTGAAGTTCTGGTTTACCCCTTTTTGAAAATGATCTAATTATGAAAAATATTTTACAAAAAAGACTTTATGAAGGCGTTCTTATTTTTGATGGTGGAATAGGCACAGAAATATATAAGAACAATTTTTTTATTAATACATGTTTTGAAGAATTATCTCTCACTGCTCCCAATATTATTTCTCAGATTCATAAAGAATACCATGATGCTGGCGCTGATGTCTTGACACTTAATACATTTGGAGCTAACAAAAATAAATTGTCAAAATTCGGGTTTGGAAGCAAAGTCAGAGAAATCAATACAGCTAGTGTTAAATTGGCAAGGGAATGTGTGAGAGAAGATACATTGATCGCCGGGTCAGTTGGACCTATTGGAAAAATACCATATAGCAGTGGTATTAAAGATGATGATATTATTGATATGTTAGTTGAGCATATTACTGCTTTAAAGGATGCGAAAACCGATTTTATAATATTTGAAACATTGCCTTCTCTTAAAGATGCAGAATTTGCAATCAGAGCAATTAATAATATAAAAGGAATTCCGTATGTATTAAGTTTTGCTGTTTCTAGAGAGGGGGAGTCGTCAAAAGGAGAATCCTTGCAAAAATTAATGCATTCATTTGTAAGTGTTGACTATAAACCCACAGCAATAGGTTTGAATTGTGGGGTTGGTCCAGAGGGGATGTTAAGTGCACTTGAGTTGTTAATACCCATATGTAATTATCCAATTATTGCGCAACCAAATGTTGGTTCTCCCAGAAATATTGATAATCGCACCATTTATATGACCAGTCCTGAATATTTTACTACTTATGCTGTTAGATATTTAAATCAAGGTGTCAGTGGAATTGGTGGATGCTGTGGAACAACTCCCAGGCATATTCAGGATATGGCAAATAGTATTCGGCCACTTACAAAAAATACATTTTCTAAGCAAGGTGAAATTGAGGTTTCTCAAGATATTATTCAAGAACCGGTGCCGACAGAAAGCAAGTCTAATTTAGGTGCAAAGCTTGCAAAAGGTGAATGGATAAAAACCGTAGAAATTGTTCCACCAAAAGGGTATGTACTTGATACGACAATTAAAAAAGCAATTCAATGCCGTAAAGCTGGTGTTGACGCTATAAATATACCTGATGGACCAAGGGCTAGCTCACGTATGTCTCCTATCATTACTTCTCATTTCATACAAGCAAAAGCTCAAATCGAAACAATTCTACACTTTTGCTGTAGAGATAGAAACATAATTGGGATGCAGTCAGACCTTCTTGGCTGTGCTACTGCTGATATAAAAAATATGCTTTTTGTAACAGGTGACCCTCCAAAACTTGGAGACTATCCTTATGCTTCCGCTGTATTTGATGCAGACTCTATCGGGATGGTTAAAATACAGACTAATTTAAATAAAGGAATTGATTTGGGGGGGAATGCATTAGCAAAAAAAACTGAAGCACTTATAGGCGTTGGCGCTGATCCTAACGCTATTGATTTTGAACGCGAAATTCGTAGAACTAAAGAAAAAATAGAGGAAGGTGCTGAGTTTATAATAACTCAGCCAGTTTTTGATACGGCGTCTTTATTTGCGTTTTTAGATAAAATTTCTGAATATAATATCCCTATCATAGCTGGGATATGGCCACTGGCAAGCTATAGAAATGCCGAATTTATGCAAAATGAAGTCCCTGGTGTGGTTGTCCCTGATCTAGTTATGGAAAGAATGGCTAGAACTGCCACTAAAGAGGAGCAACGCCAGGAAGGCATTAATATTGCCCGTGAAAGTATTGCTGCGATAAAAGACCGTATACAGGGAGTACAAGTTAGCGCTCCCTTTGGAAATGTTAATACTGCAATAAGTGTCCTAAAATAGAATCATCATATGCAGCATTATATAAAAGAACCAAGCAGTTTTTATTTATCCATGCGGAATTATACAAATACTGCTTAACCCATCTTTGCACTTTTTATACTTTTAAAAAAAGTTGGGAAAATATTTTGAGCTCAAATATTTTTAAAATCAGAAATTATTCGTGCGTGAGCATTTGAAATGTAGTCACCTAATAAAGTTAT
>Ga0233447_1001054_pt1 | contig 25221 bp, 20 predicted proteins | sample SI_124_October20_3_FD_183014 | JGI IMG/M metagenome (GOLD analysis project Ga0233447, IMG submission 183014) | Seawater microbial communities from Saanich Inlet, British Columbia, Canada - SI_124_October2016_135_MG | ecosystem: Environmental > Aquatic > Marine > Inlet | place: Canada: British...
AGATAGACTCCGGTTCAACGAATCAACTGAAGCCTTCTTTCTGCTCGGCTAAGATAGAAAAAGAAAAATTGATAAAAAAAACACAAAATAAATTTGGATCTTATCACAGTATCTGCCCCGTTTTATCGGGGAGTATTAGGAATTAGAAACTAAGGATTTAATAATCTCTTTGGTGTTTTTCCTCGTTGTACAAAATTGAAAAAAACACTACATTTAACCTATGGAACCTGACCAAAAAATATTTTTGGGTTCAAAAAAACAAAATAAAGACCGTCGGCTAAACGAGGCGTTATCAAGAACTCCACACGAAAGATTTCTTTTTTTCCTGAAAATGATTGAAGAAATGCACTTTTTTGAGACTAATCATCCTCATTCCAACCGTTCAAAAAATAATTTTATTGTTGAATGAATTTAAATGACAATTTTCCGGACAGGATTAGCTCGTTTATTAAAACTGCAAATAAAAATCATGCGAAACAATAAGGGTTAACTGTTCCAGGGCGTAATTGCTTTTGCCCCAAATTCTTTTGCTGAAATTTTTTGAATTTTAACTTTTAAAACCCCCACATTTTTTATCGCCGGCCCACTAAAATTAAACTCCCTGTCGCTGTATTGTTTCATAATCATTTTCATACAGCATTCCTTTTCATCAAAATTTTCCACAAATTCAACAACGCCTTCTACTAAAACCGATTTCGATTTTACACGGTAACTGCAACCAACCTGAACATCCTGCCAGGCAAGATTTTCGCCCATCGTCCAGTTTAAACAAACTTTTGGATTATTTTTCAGGGTTTCCCACATTCTGCCTTTTTGTGCCGAATGCAAAATTACCGAATCACTATCCAAAGCAAAATTCATCGGCAAAATATAAGGTGCATTGTTATCCGACATGGCAAGAAAGCAAGTTTTACATTCTTTTATTATCGCATAAATATCATCCCTGTTTTCTAAAAAAAGTGTTCGCATAACTTTCTTATTCAATAATTTTAATTAATGTCAGTCTATAAATTTGGCATTTTTTGAAATGAAGCACCAAATTACAAAACTCAAATTACAAATAAATCACAAATGTCAATGTTTAAATGTTCGAAACAGCTTTGTTTGTTGGGATTTCGTACTTGATATTTGTATTTTGGTACTTGATATTTTTAATTTTTGAATTAACACTCAAAGACATGCTTAATTAATCGTCCGGTTGCCCAGTTTGTCCGATAAAAATTTCTCTACCCGTTTTAAGTTCATGTATTTCGATTGCTCTTCGATAATTTTATCGAAATTGTTTTCTTTCGATGCTTTGTTAATCTCTTCCTCTATTTCTCTGAGCATTATTATAATCTTCCGCAACTTGTATTCATAAACTATTTTCGGTATTAATAAATCCAGAATTTCCTCTTCTTTTTCAGTAAAAGCGCCGGCTTTGGTCCAGCGTTTACTCTGCACAAATTTTTCGGAAAGTAAGTCGGTGGCAAGTTTGCTAACTTCACCATCAATATGATAAACAAAATGTTTCCAGGGATCAAATTGTTCGTTTTCGAAGTTCTCTTTTATATCGTAAAATATTTTTTGAAACAATTTATTTTCAGAAACCAGCTCATCTTTTTCCAGCTCCTCGATCATAAATTCGCCTACTTTTAATATTTGCGTTTCGTTGGTATTTTCAATTTCTATTTCAAAAAGTGGGGCATTGCAGTGTTTTAAAAGAAATCGCAGAAACTCCAGTTCCTCCAAAATAAACTCAATTGGTTTCTCATCAGGAAGTTTCGGTTGTGGCACAATTTTTCTTGATTTTTCCCTAATTTCCTTTTTCCTGAAATCGTCGTTTTGTTTCCGTTTATGTTTCCTTACTTCAGTGTATAAAACCTCTTCGTTTACACTTAACAATTTGCTGCATTCTTTAATATAAACCGAACGGGTAATAGAATCGGGAATTACCGCTACCGAACGTATTACGTCTGAAATCAGACGCGCTTTTGCAATAGGATCGTTCTCTGTACTTTTTAAAAGCAGGCGAGTTTTAAATTGAATAAAATCAGTCTCGTTTTCCTGAATATAATTTAAATATCCGCTTGCCCCCATTTTTTTAGCAAACGAATCAGGATCTTCGCCCGTCGGAAGAAGCAGCACTTTTACATTCATTCCCTCTTCCAAAACCAGGTCGATCCCGCGCAACGAAGCTTTTATCCCGGCTTCGTCGCCATCGTAAATTATTGTAATGTTGTTTGTAAATCTTTTTATTAACCTGATTTGATCGACAGTTAAAGCAGTTCCCGAAGAAGCAACCACATTTTCTATTCCGGACTGAAACATCGAAAGCACATCTGTATAACCTTCAACAAGATAACATTTATCGCTTCGTGAAATTTCACGTTTAGCCTGAAAAATCCCATATAAAACCTTGCTTTTATGATAAATTTCTGACTCAGGCGAATTAATATATTTTGCAGCTTTCGGATCATCCTTTAAAATACGCCCGCCAAAAGCAATTACACGTCCGGCGAGGTTATGGATCGGGAACATTATCCGCCCGCCAAACCGATCACGAATCCAGTCTTCTCGTTTAATTGTGAGCCCGGTTTTCTCCAGAAACTCAATCCTGTAACCTTCTTTTTGAGCCGCATCAGTAAATGTAGTTTTCCCATCAGGGCTGTAACCAACTTCAAATTTTTTTAATATATCGTCCCTAAAACTTCTTTCCCTGAAATAACCTAACCCAATTGTCCGTCCTTCATTTTCTTCCCACAAATAGCGCATAAAATACTTTTGTGCAAACGACGAAACAATCATTAAACTTTCGCGTTCGTCTTTTAGTTGTTTTTGTTCCTCAGTTTCCTCTTTTTCTACAACCTCAATATTATATTTTTTTGCCAGCCATTTCAATGCTTCAGGATAAGTTAGGCTTTCGTGCTCCATTATGAAATTCACCGAATTCCCTCCTTTGCCACAACCAAAACATTTAAAAATCCCCTTTGCCGGAGAAACTGTAAAAGAGGGCGTTTTTTCGTTATGAAACGGACACAATCCCAGTTGGTTAACACCTCTTTTTCGCAAGGTAACAAAATCGGAAACAACATCCGAAATCTCGGCTGCGTCTAAAATACGTTCTATTGTAGCGTGGTCAATCATTGTTACAAAAGTATTAGAATTCAGTTTAATCAAGTTGCTAAAACGATTTTTTTGAATGAAATCAATTTAATCGTACTTTTAGAAAAACTTTTTCGGAATGAAAAAAAAACTGGTTGTACTTTCGGGAGCTGGGATGAGCCAGGAAAGCGGGTTAAAAACTTTTCGCGACATGGGCGGGCTTTGGGAACAATACGATGTGACCGAAGTTGCAAGCCCCGAAGCCTGGCAAAAAAATCCGGAATTAGTGATGCGGTTTTACAACGAACGGCGCAAACAACTTTTTAATACCAAACCAAACGCAGGGCACTTTGGAATTGCTGAACTTGAAAATAATTTTGACCTTGAAATTGTAACCCAAAATGTTGACGATTTGCATGAACTTGCCGGAAGCACAAAAGTTTTGCATTTGCATGGCGAACTGCGCAAAGCAAGAAGTACTATCGACCCCGACTTGATTTACACACTCGAACACTGGGAACTTAAAATTGGTGACAAATGCGAAAAAGGCAGCCAGCTCCGGCCGCACATTGTTTGGTTTGGTGAGGCAGTTCCGGCCATGCAAAATGCCTTACCAATAGTACAAAATGCTGATATATTAATTGTAATTGGAACTTCGCTGGCTGTTTATCCGGCTGCAGGACTTGTTAACTATGCCAAACCAGAAATACCTATATTTGTTGTTGATCCTAACCGGCCTGAAATTTTTATGAAAAATGTAACTTACATTCAGGAAAAGGCTGGCATTGGAGTTGAAATTCTAAAATCGAAACTTAAAAAATTAATATAAAATGATCAAAAAAATATTCATCCCGATATTCTTTATTTTCATATTGAACCTTGTTTCGGCACAACGTTTTGAGGGGGGAATCCTGGCAGGTTTTAACGCCTCGCAAGTTGAAGGCGACACTTTCAAAGGATTCAACAAACCAGGGGCACTGGCCGGGTTTTATGTCCAAACCGATGTGGCACCGGCGGTTTTTGCAGGTATGGAAATTAAATATGCACAGAAAGGCGCCAGAAACCGAATTACACCAAAAAACCCCGATCCTGTAAAATATATTATGCGTTTAGGTTATGTTGATGTTCCCATTTTTGTTGGCTTTCGGACTAATGATCGTGGTGCTGTTGTTGCCGGCATTTCAACTGGATATTTAATTCATGGAAAAGAATTTGACGAATACGGGGAATTTGTAATTGAAGATCAAAATTCTTTTAACAATATTGATTTGCAGCCTTTTCTTGGTTTTCAGTTCGATATGCTCGATCAAGTAAAACTCGATCTCCGTTTTGCTCTTTCTGTACTTCCCATTCGAGGGCAGCCCGGCGAAAGCCCGGCCAATATTTACTGGTTAAGTAACCAGTTTAATAATGTTATTTCGTTGGCATTATATTATCGTTTAGACAGATAAATACAATTTTTTGCAAAATGAAACGTAAAATAGTAGTAGCAGTAACCGGGGCAAGTGGAGCAATTTACGCCAAAATCCTTTTTGAAAAATTGCGCGAAATAAAAGGCCAGCTTGATGAAGTTGGTGTTATTTTTTCGACAAATGCCCTCGATATTTGGAAATATGAATTAAAGGAAGAATTCGATCCGGTTTTCCCTTTTCATGTTTACGAAAAAGATGATTTCTACGCCCCATTTGCATCAGGTTCTGCAAATTTCGATACGCTAATTATATGTCCTTGTTCTATGGGAACAATTGGACGAATTGCACATGGAGTTTCAAATGATTTGATCTCCAGAACTGCCGATGTAATGCTGAAAGAAAGACGCAACCTAATTCTGGTGCCACGTGAAACACCATTCAATTTAATTCATTTGGAAAATATGAAAACTATTACACTTGGCGGGGGAATTATTTGCCCGGCAACGCCCTCTTTTTACAGCAAACCTGAAACCATAATCCAGGTTGTTGAAACCGTTGTTGAACGCATTTTAAACCTTGCGGGTTTTGAAATTGAATCTTTTCAGTGGGGAAAATTTAATCCAACGATCTAACCTGAACTATTCATAAATTTATCTATTCCTAAATCAAACTGCTTTGAATAAAGAGAATGCTCGATTCTCGCTTCTCAAAATAGCTAAGGCTATTTCTGCAAGGCTCAACTCTGCGCTTCCCTTTATTCTGTGCATTTTGAATTCTCATAACGAAAAACTCATGAATAATTCAGGCTAAAATACTGTTTTAAAAAATTATTTGTTGCTTTCACGAATTTACCATCCACTTCGAAAAGACATTAAGATAATTCCAAAAAGATTTTACTACTTCTTCGGGCAAATCAATTTTTTCCAGGATCGGTTTATAACAATCTAACCAAACGGTCCTGGCATCGGCAGTAATTTTAAATGGGAGATGACGTTTGTTTAACATCGGGCGGCCACGGTTTTTATTAAAATACATGGGGCCACCGCAAATCTGAATAAAAAAATCAGCCGAATGTTCTTTTGCTTTTTCAAGGGCAACCGGGTTTTTGGGGAACAAATCTTTTATGTCACTTTCTTTTAAAAGATTGTAATGATCGCTCACCATTTTTCGCATCCCCTCTTCCTCTAACAAACGAAACATTTCACCGGAAGGCAGTTCAACTTCAGGCCGTTGCCCGGGAATAAAATTGCTTATTGTTAATTCCATTTTTTTGTTTTTATTCAACATGTTAACAAATAGAATCGAAAGAGGTTGAAATATTAATCGATTTAAAAATCGGCAAAGGCAAGAGTTGCAATACTCACTTTGGTGTTTTCAATTTTTAAAAGTTGAAAAGCACATGCTTCCAGCGTTGAGCCGGTAGTAATTACATCGTCGATTAAAAGAATGTGTAACCCGGAAAACTCTTCCGGTTTGTTTACCCCAAAAATCCCTTCTACATTTTGCCAGCGTTCAAACCTATTTTTCCTGGTTTGGGTAGATGTGTGTTCTTTTCGAAATAAATTATTGCTTGAAATTTGTTTATTCATCGATTCTGCCATTCCCATGGCAATCCATTCACTTTGGTTATAACCTCTTTTTTTGAGCTTCCATGGATGCAATGGCACCGGTACAATTAAATCAACCGAATTAAAATTTACAGATTCAGCAAGTACAAACCCAAATCTTCGGCCAGTTTCAAAACCTAACTCTTTTAATCCTTTATATTTTACGAAATGAATTAGTTTCTGATACTTACTTCCTTTTTTATAAGAAAAAAATGAGCTTGCATTTTCAATCCGGGCCCTTCCCCAAAGTAATTGTGCAACTTTATTGTTTGAATTTAAATGGAAATTTGTGACAGGCAAATCGAGCCAACAATTCACACACAAAAACTTTTCCTGCGAAATCAAACGATCTCCGCACGAGATACACAGAGATGGGAAAAACAACTCCAATATATCATTTAAACCCCGGGCATGTGAATCCATAAAGAAAAGATATAAAAAAAAATTAATTTAAAAGGGCATCTCTAAAGTTAATACACTCATCAAAACTCCCGATTTTATAATACTCAACAATATTTTAACCAGATAAATTTTAACTGTTTCTAAATATGTTTTATATTTGATTTTACATTGAATAATCTTTTATTAAATTACTAAATTTGGGGTGTTCTGTAAAATCAATTTTCTCTCGATAAACTAAACCATTAAATATGCTAAAAAAAGCAGGCTCCTATTTAAGAAAAAAACTCCTCTTTGTAATATTCATTGGATTTGTCTTGGGAATTATTGTAAGCATTTATTCAAACAAAGCAATCGAAGCAACATCAACAAACGAATCTTGCGAAATGTGCCATGTCCACCCTCATGTTTTTGATTCGTGGAAACTTTCTGTTCACCACGACACCAGGGTCGGAATTCACATCGGGTGTGTTGATTGCCATCTACCTCCAAAAGGACAAAACTATTTAAAAGAAAAAATAAAAGCATCGACAAAAGATTTGTATGGATATTTATTTAAAGACAGTGCCGATTTTAACTGGGAGGCAAAATCAACCCTGGAACAGGCGCAGCATTTTGTATTTAAAGAGTCGTGTATAAATTGCCATCAAAATTTATTCCCACTTACTTTAAACAAAGAAGGACAAGATGCACATTTGTACTATTCTCAAAATGAAGAAGAATTAAGGTGTATTAATTGTCATTTAAATGTGGGCCATTACGATCCGAATGCTTTACACGCTGTAAATGTTGAATTTGGAAATACAGGAAATGAAAATCTGGAACGTTTTACTGAACCAGCCATAGTAATTTCGCTCAATGATTTTACTGAAACAGTTCCAAACACAACAATTTCATTCAATATGAAAGCTATTCCTGGAGGGACATTTAACATTGGCAGTCCTGAAAACGAACCAATGCGCAATGCAGATGAAGGACCTCAAAAAGAAATTAAAATAAGCCCGTTTTTTATGGCAGAAGTTGAAGTTCCGTGGAGTGCGTATCTGACATTTTACAGTGCTACCGCCGCCGAAGGGAGATCGACCGACACGGAAGGAGCGCGAACAGAAACAAATGTGGATGCCATTTCAGGTCCTACCCCACCCTACGGACAACCCGATCAAAATTGGGGTTTGGGAAATCGCCCGGCAATAACCATGAGTCACCATGCTGCTGAAACTTATTGTAAATGGCTTTCTAAAGTTACTGGCAAATCATATCGGATGCCTACCGAGGCTGAATGGGAATTTGCTGCACGTGGCGGAACAGAGACCCCTTTCTTTTTTGAAGGAAATCCAAAAGATTTTTCTGAAAAAGGATTCATCCAAAAACTTTTTGGAAAAGAAAGCGACCTTATCAACAAATATGTTGTTTATGGAAATAACAGCCAGGCAAAAACCGAGGAACCGGATATTGTTGAAGCCAATCCTTTTGGATTAATAAATATATTGGGAAATGCTGCTGAGTATTGTTCCGACTGGTATGCAGAAGATGCTTACGAAAAATTACAAGACGGTGTTCTGGATCCAAAAGGACCTGTGTCGGGCGAAGAACACGTAATAAGGGGCGGTTCGTTTAAAAGTCCAATTGGAGAAATCAGAAGTGCTTCACGCGACTATACAAAAACCGAAGCCTGGATGAAAACTGACCCTCAAATGCCCAAAAGTATCTGGTGGTTATCAGACTGTAATTATGTTAGTTTGAGAGTCGTTTGCGATTTTGATGGAAAAACCGGAAAAAATTAATACTTTTAAAATCCAAAGTTCAACTAATACATTTTTAATATGAGTAAAAATAATTTTTCAAGAAGAAAATTTTTAGCTGGTGCTGCTACAATTGGTGCTGCTGGAGCAATGGGAGCCGGTGCCCTTACATCGTGTACTGGTAGTACATCGGATGCTGGTGCTGCAGGTGGAGCATACGACTGGACTCCGAGAGACTTAAACTTACCTCCTTTATTAGAAATTGCACCCGATGGTGTGGCGCTTAAAGCCGGTATTATTGGTTGTGGCGGACGTGGCTCTGGTGCAGCAATGAATTTCTTAGATGCCGGGCCGGGACTATCTGTAACTGCAATTGGCGATGTTTTTCAAGATCGTGTTGACAGTTTAAAAGGTAAACTAATCGATAAAGGCAATGAGATCGCCGACGAAAATTGTTTCGTAGGATTCGATGCTTTTGAAAAAGTTATCGCATCGGGTGTTGACATTGTTATTTTAGCTACTCCGCCAAAATTCCGTCCTGAACATTTTGCAGCTTCCGTACAAGCAAAAAAACATGTTTTTATGGAAAAACCTGTAGCTGTTGACACCGAGGGCATTCGTCAGGTAATTGCCAGTGCAAAAATGGCAGAATCTCTTGGTTTGAAAATTATTACCGGAACACAACGTCGCCACGAACATAGCTATATTAACCTTTGGAAAGAACTAAATAACAATGCCATTGGTGAAATAGTGTCGGCAAACGTATATTGGAACGGTAATAAATTGTGGCATCGCGACAATAATCCTGACTGGACTGAAATGGAATGGATGATCCGCGACTGGGTGAATTGGACCTGGCTTTCGGGCGATCATATTGTTGAACAGCACGTTCATAATCTTGATGTTGCTAATTGGTTTATCGGAACACATCCGGTTAAAGCCCTTGGATTTGGGTCAAGACAACGTCGGGTAACGGGCGATCAATACGATAATTTCAGTGTTGACTATATTTATGAAGACGGAAGACATATTCACAGTATGTGCCGTCAAATTAATGGTTGTAGCACAGGTGTTTATGAAATTTTCCACGGAACCAAAGCCATTGCTACAACGGTGGGGCACAAACCTCAAATTGTAGATACCGCCGGCAATCAATTGTTCCTTGCTGAAGGTTCGGAAACCAGTCCTTACGTTCAGGAACACATCGACCTTGTAACTTGTATCCGTCAGGATATTGCCGTAAATGAAGCAGAACAAACAGCAATCTCAAATATGGTTGCTATTATGGGGCGTGTTTCGGCATACACCGGTAAAGAGGTAACTTTCGATGAAATGATGAATTCAGAGATGAAGCTTGGACCAGAGACATTCATCATGGGAAATATTGGATTTATGGAAACCGCAGAAATACCGGTGCCAGGAACATTAGAAAGACCACCGAGAGCTTAAGCATAAATATTTACTCCGGGTAAATTTAAACTTCATCCGGGTTTATATAATTCTTTTTTAACAGAAAAGGAAATAATCAATCAATTCGAAAATAAAAGCCATCTGTCTGTCATTTAACAGGCGGGTGGCTTTTTGTTCATTTTAACAATTCACCTTAAACCACATATTTTGAAACTCCCCCGACTAATTATCACTATAAAAATGTACTTTTGTCCCCTTTAATTTAAAATAAAAAATTACCAATAAATAATCTATTGATAATGAAAAGGTTAAAAATCAAGGACATCCTGTTAAACAGTAAAATAGGAGAAACAATAATTGCAAAAGGTTGGGTCAGGACAAAAAGGGGAAGTAAAAATGTAAATTTCATTGCCCTGAATGACGGATCAACAATTCATAATCTACAAATAGTTGCAGATGTTAGTATTTTTGATGAATCTCTTTTGCATGAAATAACTACCGGTGCTGCACTTTCTGTAACAGGAAAACTAACCGAATCAGCCGGCGGCGGGCAAAAAATTGAATTGATTGCTGAAACAATTGAATTACTGGGTGCTGCCGATCCCGACAAATTCCCTATTCAATCGAAACGGCACACTATGGAATTTTTACGCGAAAATGCACACCTGCGTTTTCGTACAAATACTTTTGGGGCTATTTTCAGAATTCGTCATGCCATGGCTTTTGCTATCCATAAGTATTTTAATGAAAAAGGGTTTAATTATTTGCACACTCCAATAATTACCGGAAGCGATGCGGAAGGTGCCGGCCAAATGTTCCGGGTATCAACGCTCGATCCTAAAAACCCGGCACTTACCGAAAACGGAGAAATCGATTACAATGAAGATTTTTTTGGAAAACCAACAAACTTAACTGTTTCGGGTCAGTTAGAAGGCGAACTTGGAGCGCTTGCTTTGGGCGAAATTTATACTTTCGGTCCAACGTTCAGGGCAGAAAATTCGAATACAACACGACATCTTTCTGAATTCTGGATGATTGAACCGGAAATGGCTTTTTACGACTTAAAAGATAACATGGATTTGGCAGAAGAATTTTTAAAATCGTTGATAAAATATGCCCTCGAAAATTGCATTGACGATTTACAATTTTTAGCCAGTCGTTTAAAACAAGAAGAAAAAAGCAAGCCCCAGGATCAGCGTTCAATGGATTTAATTGAAAAACTTGAATTTGTTTTGAACAATGATTTTATTCGTATAACTTATACAGAAGCCATTAAAATTTTAATAAATTCAAAACCTTATAAGAAAAAGAAATTCCAGTTTCCGGTTGAATGGGGAGTTGATTTACAAAGCGAACACGAACGTTACCTTGTGGAAAAACATTTTAATTGCCCGGTAATTTTAACCGATTACCCAAAAGGCATTAAAGCTTTTTATATGAAACAAAACGACGATGGTAAGACTGTTGGTGCTATGGATGTTTTGTTCCCGCAAATTGGCGAAATTATAGGTGGTTCGCAGCGCGAAGAAAACCTGGAAAAACTGGAAACCAGGATGAAAGAGATGAACATCCCTTCAGAAGAAATGTGGTGGTATTTAGACACAAGGAGATATGGTTCTGTTGAACACAGTGGTTTTGGGCTTGGTTTCGAACGGTTTATTTTATTTGTAACCGGCATGGGGAATATTCGCGATGTTATTGCTTTTCCCCGCACCCCAAAAAACGCAGAATTCTAAAACTATTTTTGATGATCTGCTTTAAAAAATAGTAAATTTACGAAGTTTACAATTTGGGATATGGAGCAAAAACTGTCATTACAACAAAAATTGCTACAAAAGCTTTCGCCTCAGCAAATTCAGGTGATAAAACTTTTGGAAATCCCTACTATGCAACTCGAACAAAGAATAAAAAAAGAACTGGAAGAAAACCCGGTCCTTGATCTTGAAATGGATAGCCCTTCTGCCAACGAAGAAAATGAAGAACAAGATTCAAATACTGAAAATGAAGCCGAGAACGAAGAGTTTTCGTTCGACGACTATATAAATGAAGACGACGAAATCCCTTCATACAAACTTTCAATAAATAATTATTCAAAAGACGATAAATATGTTGATATCCCATTTTCGGTAGGAACCACTTTTCACGAAAATTTATACGAACAACTGGGATTAATAAAACTAAACGAAGAACAACGCCAGCTTGCGGAATATATTATTGGGAACATTGACGACGATGGGTATCTGCGTCGCGATCTACTATCAATAAGCGACGACCTTGCCTTTAACATGAATATAGAAGTCCCAGAAGAGCAACTTTTGGAAATATTAACTACTATTCAGGAATTTGATCCGCCGGGAGTTGGGGCCCGCGATTTAAAAGAAAGCCTTTTGCTTCAATTGAACAGAAAAAAAGGTGACGATCTTGAACTTGCACGAATAATTGTTAAAGATTTTTTTGCTGAATTTACAAAAAAACATTACGAAAAAATTCAAAAAAAGCTTGAACTTTCCGATGAGAAACTCAAGACCGGCATTGATCTGGTATTAAAACTAAATCCAAAACCGGGGAGTTCGTACAGCAACCCCTTAAATAAGTCGAACCTACATATTGTACCCGATTTTTTGCTCGAAAATATTAATGGCGAATTATTACTTTCGTTGAACCATGGCAATGTGCCCGACTTAAAAATAAACGACACCTACCTGGGTATGTTACGTTCAATGAGCGATAATCAGAAAAAGAAAAACAAAAGTCAAAAAGAGGCTTTCCTTTTCGTAAAACAAAAGATCGACTCGGCCAAATGGTTTATCGATGCCCTCCAACAACGCCAACACACATTATTAATTACAATGTCGGAAATAATAAATTTTCAGAAGGAATATTTTCTTGAAGGAGATGAAACAAAACTCCGGCCAATGATTTTAAAAGATATTGCAGTATTGACCAAATTAGATATTTCAACCATTTCGAGAGTTTCGAACAGTAAATATATTCAAGCACATTTTGGCATTTACCCATTAAAATATTTTTTCTCGGAGGGGATGCAAAAAGATGACGGCGAAGAGGTTTCTACACGTGAAATTAAAAAAATACTTCACAATTGTATCGACAATGAAGACAAACACAAACCGATGACCGATGAAAAACTAACACAAATTTTAAAGGGGAAATCGTACAATATCGCACGGCGAACAGTTGCCAAATATCGTGAACAGTTGGGTATTCCGGTAGCCCGGCTACGTAAAAAACTTTAAAATGGCGGGTAAATTCGCAAAAATAATTTCCATAATTTTTCACCCTGTTTTGGTCCCAACACTTGGTTTGATTTTGCTTTTTAACTCGGGATTTTATTTTTCGATTTTATCGTGGGAAGCAAAACGATTTATTCTTTTGGTTGTATTTTTTTCGACTGGAATTTTACCTCTATTGACTGTCGCAATTTTAGCACTTAATCCAAAGTTCGACATCTCGCTAGATAATAGCCGCGACCGAATTATTCCACTTTTATTTTCTTCGGTTTATTATTACCTGGGTTATCTTTTAATGAATAAAATGAATGCATTTCCGGTGTTTAAAATTTTCCTCATCGCTTCGGTTATAGTAATTATTGCTTTATTAATGATTTCCTTTAAATGGAAAATAAGCAACCACATGGCAGCATTAGGCGGATTAACCGGTACTCTTTTTGCCCTTTCGTTTAAAACAGGGATTAACCCGTTATTGGCCGTTGTTTTAGCAATTTTTATATCCGGTTTGGTTGGGACAGCGCGGCTACTTTTAAATAAACACAAGCTTTGGCAATTAATTGCTGGTTATTTTCTGGGGTTCTTAATTTTATATCTGGTAATTTATTTAGCCTGAATTATATTACAAACTTATATCCAATCCCTTTTAAAGTTTTAATCCGGTTATTGCCAATTTTTTCGCGTAATTTCCGAATGTGTACATCAATTGTCCGGTCTCCTACAACCACATTGTTGCCCCAAACAGAATTATAAATTTCTTCGCGGGTAAATACTTTCGCGGGTTTTGAAACCAAAAGAGAAAGCAATTCAAATTCTTTTCGCGGAAGTATCATTTCTTCATCACCCAACTGAATTAAATACCTTTCTTTATCGATTAACAGGTTACCAAGAGTAACCAAATTTGAATCTACAACAACTTTAGGCTGAGCAGTTTCCCCGGTTCTTTTTAACAGCGCTTTTACCCGGCTCACCAAAACTTTTGGCCGGATCGGTTTCGTAATATAATCGTCTGCACCAGCCTCAAAACCTGCAATTTGCGAGTAATCTTCGCCGCGGGCTGTAAGAAATGCAATAACCGTATTTTTTAGCGATGGTATTTTTCGTAATTCCTCGCAAGCTTCAATCCCATCCATTTCAGGCATCATAACATCGAGGATTATAAGGTGTGGCAGTTTTTTTTCAGCAATTTTTATTGCTTCAACGCCGTTTTTTGCAGTATAAACTTTGTAGCCTTCTTTAGCAAGATTATAGCTAATAAACTCCAGTATGTCTATTTCATCATCAACTAAAAGAATTTTAAAAGTATTTTCACTCATAACCGAAATATTAATTGGCAATTGTACCCGCTTGTTTCAACAGCGAAATAAATTTTGTTTTAAATAATAATCACAAAGTTATGCTATTATTTTGCTTTTTCAAGCGTAAAAGTAAAAGTCGTTCCTACGTCTAAAACACTTTGTACATTTATGGTTTGCCCATGTGCCTCAATAATGTGTTTTACAATAGATAATCCTAAACCTGTGCCGCCTTGTTCGCGCGATCTGGATTTATCAACCCGATAAAAACGTTCAAAAATACGTGGCAACGATTTTTTATCAATTCCAATCCCATTATCTGAAACTTCGACCATTATTTTATCATCAAAATCGTAAAATCCAACTTTAATATAGCCCTTCCTCTTACCATACTTTATTCCATTTACTATTAAATTTGATAAAACCTCAATTATCCTTTTTTTATCGGCATTTAACCAAATAGGTTTATCCAATTTATTTGCAAATTGAAGTGAAATTTTTCTTTCCTTCGATAACAATTGTTCCATTTCAAAAACATCTTCAACTACTTTTACAATATCGAATGTGGTGAAATGTGTTTTGAGTTCGCCAGTTTCAAGTTTTGTTATCGATTCCAGGTCTTCTACTATCGAAATCATCCTGTCAATACTTTTTTCTGAACGATTTAAATATAGTTTGTTTATTTTGGGATCTTCAAGCCCACCCTCCATCAGGGTAAGAATGTAACCCTGAATATTAAATATTGGGGTCTTTAATTCATGCGATACATTTCCCACAAAATCTTTCCGGTAACGCTCCAAATCTTTAAGCCTTTCAATCTCTTGTAATTTATCCTGTGCCCAAACTTCAACATCATGTTCAACTTCCGATAGTTCAACAAAATTCTGCGATACTTTACGTTTAACTTCCTTTCCTTTTTGAGGGATATAATTAATAATTTTATAAATTGGTTTAATCTTTTCGAGAATAAATTTATTTAGGATATATTGAACTAAAAAAAAAGTAACCAGGAAAAAAAGGGACACCACGATTATATTGAAAAATAAAGACAAATCCAGTGGTGGTACTACAAACCTCGTGATAAAAACGAGTATTGTTAAAATAAACGATAGAAATAACACAATTTGTTTTGAAGAAAATTTATTCATAATACCTTGAATTGAAAGCGTAAAAATAGAAAATAAATGTTATTGATTGATTAACAGAAATTTCATGGTTAGTTAATGTTAATTTAATGTGTTGGCGGCGCAAATATTTTTACTTAACTTTTATTTTTGCTGACCTCTATTTAATATTAAAATAATGGAAAATTTTTATCTCATTCTTGTTGTAGTTTTATTTGCACTGGCCATTTCCGACCTTATTGTTGGAGTAAGTAACGATGCGGTTAACTTTCTTAATTCTGCAATTGGTTCGAAGGCAGCACCCAAATGGCTTATTTTTTTATTGGCAGGTTTAGGTGTTCTCATTGGTGCTACATTTTCAACCGGGATGATGGAGGTGGCCCGAAAAGGTATTTTCCACCCCGACATGTTTTTCTTTTCCGAAATCATGATCATTTTTCTTGCAGTAATGATTACCGATGTAATATTGCTTGACATGTTCAATACTTTTGGGCTGCCAACTTCCACAACGGTTTCCATTGTTTTTGAATTATTGGGTTCGGCTGTTGCGGTTTCAATGGTTAAAATAAAAAGCGCTGGTGGTTCTTTTACCGAATTATCAAATTATATTAACTCTGAAAAAGCACTGGCCATTATTACGGGTATTTTACTTTCGGTATTTATTGCATTTACCGTGGGGGCAATTATTCAATACATCACCCGCCTAATTTTCTCTTTCAACTACAGAAAACCAATGAAATATCTTGGATCGGCTTTTGGAGGACTTGCAATCACTGCAATTACATATTTCATTTTAATAAAAGGAATGAAAGGATCTGCCTTTGCAGAAATTGAAATTGCAAATGGGGAAATGCTTCAAGATTGGGTTTCAAATAATACAGGAGTACTTTTGTTTTACACTTTTGTTGCCTGGGTTATTCTAATTCAATTGTTAAAATGGATATTCAACATCAAAATATTAAAAATTGTTGTTTTGGCCGGGACATTTGCTTTGGCAATGGCCTTTGCCGGCAACGATCTTGTTAATTTTATAGGTGTGCCCCTGGCCGGGTTCAGCTCTTTTAAAGCCTGGGTGGCTTCAGGGGCCGGTGCGCCTGATTCATTTTCAATGGAAATGCTTGCAGGCGCGGTGGGGACACCAACATTTATGCTTTTAATTGCAGGGTTAATTATGATTGTAACCCTGATTTTTTCAAAAAAAGCAAAATCGGTTATTACAACAACACTCGATTTATCGAGGCAAAACGAAGGCACAGAAAGATTTGGATCCTCATTGGCTGCCCGGCTTATCGTTCGGAGTACAACACAATTCAATAAAACCTTATTAAAAATTGTTCCTGGTTCTTTGACCAACACAATCCAATCGCGATTTACGCCAGTGTCATTGGGCCCGGCAGATGATCCGGAAACACCGGCTTTTGACAAATTAAGAGCTGCTGTTAACCTGGTTGTTGCAAGTATACTTATTTCAATCGGGACATCGTTAAAACTGCCTCTTTCAACTACTTATGTAACATTTATGGTTGCAATGGGGACTTCACTTTCTGACAGGGCCTGGGATCGCGACAGTGCGGTTTATCGGGTATCGGGCGTTTTTGCTGTTATTGGAGGCTGGTTTATGACCGCTTTGATTGCATTTACTGTTTCCGGGGTAATTGCATTGTTAATTTCAATGGGAGGCAATTTTATGATTTTTGTTTTTGTCGCCATTGCAATATTTATGGTATTAAGGACACACACAATTTTGAAAAAAAGAACGGAAAATGAAACCGCCGAAGAGGAAGATTCAATTAGTGAAAGTGATGCTTCGGAAGAAATAATTGAAAAAAGTTCAAAACAGGTACTTAAAGCATTTATTTCTACCAATCAAATTATCTCGTTTGGTATCGATTGTTTTTTAAATGAAGATTTAAACGGCTTAAAAAAGGCAGAACTATCCTGTTCCGAATTTTCAAAAAAAGCAAAGAAAAATAAGGACAAGGCTTTTTCTACCTTTCAGAAATTAACAGAAGGTACGATTGATACCAGCCATTTTTACGTACAAATAATGGACTACAAACGGGAAATGGCACATGCAGTTAGTTTTATGCTTCTCCCAATGGTGGAACATCTCGATAATAATCACAAACCTTTTACAGATGACCAGATTGCAGAGTTAAAAGATTTGATTGCACAAACAGATGTCTTCTTTAATTACAATCTACACACTGTTAAAGAAGAAAAATTCGATGATCTCGATAACTTGATTTCCGAAAGGGAAAAGATCTTCGAGTTTCTTGACAAAATTGAAAAAAGCCAAATAAAACGTATTAAAAACAAAGAAGTAAATACCCGGAATTCGCAACTATTTTTTAAGATAATTGCTGAGATAAGAAACTTATTATTGCTCTCAATAAATTTGGTAAAATCGAAACGCGACTTTATTACGTTTACGCGGCAAACGAATTAAATCATCATTAGTCAATATTATTAACGAAAGCCGGCGACATAAAAGTTTCCGGCTTTAATTTTCTTCCGATAACAAGGTCCACCCTTCAATCCAGTTACTTTCGCCAAAAGCGCCTTTAAAGTCAACAATCTGAAACCAGGATGATGGATATTCCATGAGATCTCTTTTGATTTTATTTGCAGGTACAAAATTGTTCGAACTTAAATCTATTTCAGGATCTTGAATTTCGTTTTTCGACGTGTTGAAATTATTTGTCCACTCGTTTTTAATGTCGCTGGTAAAAAATCCGGAAAGTTCGAAAATAGACTCGGCAGTTGAATTTGCCACCTGATAAAACAAATTATTTTTAACGGCCAATTTCTCATTTTTCCACTGGTTGTAACTGTCGTGTTGTTTATCGGTAACTTCCAGAAAAACGCCTTTTGTTTTGTTTAAAAATACAGAGTTTGCAATTATGCCACCGGCATTATTTTCGAAAACAATACACTTTCCGTTTCCCAATTCTCCGCAACCAACAAACGTCGAATTAAAAATATTCGGCAGTGAATATGGAATACCATCTACCGGGGAAATTCCACCTCCTGCTTCAATTAAATTATCGCCTAAAAACTTCGATTGCACGCCAAGCCAAAACTGCCCGTTTCCGGTCCAACCCAAATCGTAATCAAAAGCGTCGTCATCGCAACCCGAAACAACCATGTGTTTTAAGTTTACAGTTCCTCCAAATATCTCCACCCCATCATCGTCGTTCGAAATCACTTCAACATAATCTACAATGGTTTCCCGGCCAACACCACCAAGTGTTAATCCGTTAATTTCGTTGCTTTCGCCAATATTTGTTCCGCCGTGCCTGATTGAAACATAGCGAAGTACACCAGAATTATCGTTTTCATTAACTCCTCCGTAAACTCCCCGGGGTTCGGCAAAAGGGATTCCTTCAACAGAAGCTTCACCACCTTCATTATTTATAGGGGCATTTCCTAAAATTATCAATCCACCCCATAAACCACTACTCTCTTTCGGAATCGAACCTTTCAAATCGTCACCTTCAACCGTGAAAACAACAGGCTCTTCTTTTGTACCTCCTGCAATAACTTTTCCTCCACGGGCAACAATTAATGCACTTGCATTTTCCGCTTGACCAGTTTTAAACTGAATAACAGTACCTGCTTCAATGGTTAGTACTTGCCCGTCGTTTACAAAAACAAAACCTTCGAGAATGTATTCCTTATTTTTTGTCCAGGTAACCGTTCCCGTTCCTTCTCCGTAATCATGCAAAACCTCAGTACTTCCTTCAAGCAAATAATCGCTTTTCCGGCATCCTAAAAAAATGACAACAAATAATAATATAATTGATAACTTGATTTTCATTTTTACATTTTAACTTCCAGGTCTAAATAAACAAATCCTTTGCCATTACTATTAGCAGCCCACGGATACCAGTCGTGATAATTCAATGCAATTTTTATATTTTTTATCGGATTAAATTGCACTCCGGTTACTAACGCAGTTCCATCTTTCGACAAATGCCACGGGCTACTTTCTCCTTCTAAAATGTTCGATTCAATTTTGTCGTAACGGGCAAATAACTGGTGCTTTTTATTAATGTTATATTTCCCGTAAAGCGACATTCCAAAAATATCATGGGTTTCGTCCCAGCCATCGTTTTTTCTAAAAATAAATTCGCCGGCAATGTTCCATTTCGAATTGTAATCGTAAGAAGTAAATAACAAAAGTGTGGTTTCAAATAGTTCGTTGAATGAAAAATCGTAAAATACACGGGAAGTAAAGTTTTTGGGAAATTGAACGGTTGAGCCAACTCCGTATTTAAAAATCCCATCGCTTTGAATATTATTGTATCCTTCGCCATTCATAATCGTAAAATCGGCATCGATGCAATCAGAAAACTTGTAATTAAAATTAACACCAAGGTCAGCCGAAGAGCCCAGTTTATATTCGTCTGCAAGAGTTTTCATTAAATAACGCCGTTCCCAAATTTTTTCCTGAACCTTGAACTGTTTCAAGCTAATTAATCCAAATTCAACCTGAAATTTGTTTTTTGAATACCTTAAATACGCATTTTTGAAATATGCATAACGCCGCAATTTTGCGTAGGGAGAAAGGTCGTCCGGGCTTCCAATATCAACATTTATTTTGGCATAAAACTCGGAGCTGAAATTGTATTCGTAACCGATATAACCGCGAACAAGTTCGAATGCTGCCTCATCAACCGCTGATGCAGTAATTCCCTGATGAAAGTTTGCAAAAATAGTTGCGAACGCTTTGCCAGATGGTTCAAACTCATATTCTTGCGAATATCCATGAATTGAAAGGAAAAATACGAGTACAATTGCTACACCTATTTTCATTTTTCAATTTAATTTTTTAAGTTGAGCACAAATATAAATTAATAACATTTAAAATTTTAATAACCATTTTATAACAAAATTGTTTTCCATTCACATCTAATTTTTAATCATTATTTTTACATACAATTTGGTCACTAAATGAAACATTATGAAAACCAATATTTCAATTCTATTCTTACTTTCAGTTGTCCTGTTTTCCTGTAATAAGTTTAAGTCGGAGATTCCTTTGCCAGAACATCCACGCCCAAATTTTGAACGTGCTGTTTGGCAAAACCTAAATGGTTACTGGCAATTTAAGCCCGATTCGGCAAATGTTGGATTAACAGAAAACTGGCAAAACGAGGCCGAGTTTTTCGATCAGGAAATTCTTGTTCCTTTTTCGTGGGCAAGTCCGGCAAGCGAAGTGAAAATGCCTGATATTCATGTGGGTTGGTATTACAGAACTTTTAAAGTGGAAAAGCCAAAACAATGGGATGGAAAAGAAACCTACCTTAATTTTTGTGCCAGCGATTTTAATACAACCGTTTGGATAAACGGAAAAGAAATTGACAGTCATTCCGGCGGTTATACTCCTTTTGATTTTAATATTTCGGAACATTTAAATGAAGGTGAAAATCAAATTGTCGTTCGTGTTGAAGACGAGGAATTACAAAACCGACCATCAGGAAAACAGTATTACGGAAATGCAAAAGGAATTTGGCAAACTGTTTATTTGGAAGCCCGTTCAGAAAATCATATTTCATTAATTCATTTTACTCCCGATATCGACAAAGAAGAAGTTGCAGTAAAAATTCAGTTTGAAAAAGAAACAAAAAGCAACACCAAATTTGTTCTTTTGGGTTCGGGCATCGATTTTAATGGTGAGATTCCTGCCAATAAAAAAGTTGCAGAATTTACACTTTCAATCGAAAACATGAAATTGTGGGATTTAGATAATCCGTTTTTATACAAAGTAAAAGCTTTTGTTATTGGCGAAAATATCAACGATGAGGTTTCAACTTATTTTGGGATGCGTAAAATTTCAGCCGTAGAAATTCCCGGAAAAGATTTTCAATATGTTGCACTAAATAACAAACCTCTTTACATGAAACTCGCACTCGACCAAAGTTATCATCCTGAAGGATTTTATACATTTCCTTCTGATAAATTTATGAAGGAAGAAATTCAGCGGGCAAAAGATTTGGGATTAAACGGATTGCGAATTCACATAAAAGCAGAAATTCCGCGTAAACTTTATTGGGCAGATAAATTGGGTCTGCTCATTCAGGAAGACATTCCCAACTTCTGGGGCGAGCCGGACGACATTGCAAAAGCCAACTGGGAACAGGTTGCTGAAGAAGAAATTGCCCGTGATTATAACAGCCCTTCAATTTTTTCGTGGGTTTTATTTAACGAAACCTGGGGACTTTTTTCGCGAGATTCTGTTACCAATAAACGAGATTATACACCCGAAACACAAGATTGGGTGCGCGATTGGTACCACAAAACAAAAGCGTACGACCCTACTCGTTTGGTCGAAGACAATTCGCCTTGTAACTGGGATCATGTAATAACCGACATAAATACCTGGCATCGTTATTCTCCTGCCCGTCATTGGTCGGGATTTCTTGATATGATTATTGACAGCACTTTTCATGGTTCAAAACACAATTACATCGACGAAAATATTCAGACTGATGTACCAATGTTTAACTCCGAGTGCGGTGCAGTTTGGGGTTATTCCGGCAGCACCGGCGATATTGACATTACCTGGGAATACCACATTATGATGAATGAATTCCGCAAACGACCTAAAATTGCCGGTTTTCTTTTTACTGAATTTCATGATGTAATTAACGAATGGAATGGTTATTATCGTTTCGACCGCTCTAAAAAAGTATTTGGCCTCGACGAACTTTGTTCCGGGATGAACATGGAAGATTTTCATAAAGATTTATATGTGGTTTCGGGTGAAGATTTTTTTCAAACATTTGAGGGTGGAAGTACAGTTGAAATCCCAGTTGGAATTAGTGCAGTAACAAACAATATTCCGGAAAATTTAAAAACAAAATACTCAGTTTATGGCTGGAATGAGATCGGTGAAAAAGTAGATTTAACAAATGGTGAATTGGATGCATCAGTCGTTCCGTTTTCTTTTGCTGAACAGAAACCAGTGGAGTTGCAATTGCCCGACAATAATATGGTTGTGATTTTTGCCACCACGCTTGAAGATAAAAATGGAAATGTATTACAACGTAATTTTGTTCCGTTTAAAGTTCAATCGGAAAATGCCGGTTCTTTGATAATTGTCACAAAATCCCCTTCCGATTTTAAAGATGCATCATGGAGCATAAAAAATATAGCTCCGCAAAACGGGAACAAAGTTTGGGGAATGGGTTCGGGTTATTTTGAATATGAATTTGAACTTCCTGAAAATATAACTGCGGAGGATGTTGAAAATATCGAATTCCGTGCGGAACTGGCATCGCGCTATCCACAATCGAAATACCTGGAAGATGGAGAAGCAGAACGAATTGGCATGACAATCGTTTCGGAAAAAGGAACTGACAATGGATACGGTAAAAACAGCTATCCACAAACCGATGAAAAACTACACTCGTCGCTGTTAAAAATTACGGCCAATGATCAGAAAATTGCCGAAGTTGAAATATCCGACGATCCTGCAGACCATCGAGGAATTCTATCGTGGATGAACCAGGAACCCGGCTGGGAATGGGGAAGCGAAGACCGAAGCAAACCATGGTTGCTCGACGAAGCTGGTTCGTATGGATATTTGGTAAAAGCAGTGTTGGATGAAACATCAAAAAAATCGGCTTTGGAAACCGGGAAAGTTATAATCCGTTTGTACGTTGATGAATCAACACAGAATCGGGGCGGACTTTCAATTTATGGAAAAGATTCGGGTATGTTTCCAATGGATTTAACAATTATTGTCAATCAAAAATAATCAGAAATTACTATTTAAAATGTGGCAAATAATTAAGGGCATCTCTAAAAACTCCTTCACATCAAAATTTTCAGAGTTTTTCAGAGACAATTCAAATTTTTGAAACACTATCGGGATAATCTAATAAAATTTGAAGCAGGATATGGAAAACTCTGAAAACCCTTCGGGAACGAAGATAATAAACAATCTGACTGCGTTATAATTTTTTGAAAGAAATGAGTTTTTAGAGATGCCCTTAAGATACTGTTTGAAATTAAATAAAATTTTACCAATGGGTTAAAATAAAAATGCCCCGTTTCCGAGGCATTTTCTATGCTAATTATTTATGTTATACTTTTTCGGGAACAACGTAAGGTGCCCTGTAATTACGGGTCAACATTTTGTCAGCTTCCGAATCGTTAACAAACTTTTCTGTATCAGGATTAAAAGTTAAAACCTTTCCTAATCTGTATGCAATGTTACCCAAGTGTGCCAAACCAGAGGATAAATGAGCTGTTTCAACCGGACCATTCAAAATCGTTTTATCGTGTGCACGAACTGCATCAATAAAATTGGTAAAGTGCCCGTCGGTACCACCAGCACCTCTGTCCATTTCAGTACCCGATATTTGCCCGTCGTCTCCCGCTTTACCCGGTTCTCTGTTTCTTCCCATATAGAACTGGTATTTGTCATAGCCATCTACAACAAGAATCCCTTTGTCACCATAGAAAATGTTACCAACAGTTGCGCCCTCTTCAGTATTTGTACACCACGGACGAACTTCAAACTGAATAATTTTATTTTCTTCAGGATAGTTATAAATTGAAGTCAAAACTTCAGGAGTTACCTTTGCATCGTCCCAAAGGAATTTGCCACCCATTGAAGTAATTTTGGTTGGAAGGCCAACATCCAATCCCCACATACACAAGTCTGTTTCGTGAATTCCCTGATTACCAACATCGCCGTTTCCGTACTCGAAAGTCCAGTGCCAGTTGTAATGTACAATGTCGCGGCTAAAAGGCTGTTTTGTTGCTGGCCCAGTCCAAAGATCGTAATCCAAACCTTCGGGTACAGGTGAAAATCCTTTTCGGCCAATATCATCTCTCCAACGGAAAACCAGGCCACGGGCCATATAAACCCTTCCGATGTAACCATCGTGCATCATTTGTACAGCTTCGCGAACCGAGGGCGAACTCCTCAATTGTACACCATGCTGAACAATTCGGTCGTACTTACTGGCAGCTTCAACCATTTTACGGCCCTCCCAAATATTATGAGAACCCGGTTTTTCAACGTAAACATCTTTCCCAGCCTGGCAAGCCCAAATTACTGAAAGTGCATGCCAGTGGTTTGGTGAAGCAATACTAACAACATCAATGTCTTTGTTATCGTAGATTTTTCGAAGATCCTGTTCCAAAGCAATATCTTTGTCATACTTTTCTTTAAATTGCTTCTGGCGCTCTTTCAATATGTTCATGTCAGGATCACATAAATGAGTTATTTCTACATTGTCCTGAGCCATAAAACCCTGAATATGAGATTTTCCCCTTCCATTTAATCCTAATACAGCAGCATTAATCCTGTCGTTTGCCCCAAATGCCTGTGCCGGAACAATAGTTGGGATTGTTAATGCAGCAGCAGTTGCAGTTGCCGAATTTTTAATAAATTTTCTTCTCGATTGATTTTTATCCATGATAATTAATGATTTAGATTGTGCGGCTAAAATTATAAAAATTATCGGTGAAACATATTTTTTGCTGTTTTAAAAAACTCAAAAAAAGGGAATACAAAATTATATTTTGCACATTTACGAAAAGTAATTATCTTTGCAATCCGTTAGAAAAGAAATTTCTTTTGAAATAAAAATATATTGCGGGGTGGAGCAGTTGGCAGCTCGTTGGGCTCATAACCCAAAGGTCGTAGGTTCAAGTCCTGCCCCCGCTACTTTTCAAATCAAATAAAAGCCTGTAAGTTAAATACTTACGGGCTTTTTTGTTTTATGGCGGGACACATACGGGAAACTAACAATTCCCCGGATCAGTTTAATTATCGGGTTGGTGGGATAAAAAGTTTTCTTTTATCTTTCATCCATGGAAATGGAAATACTACTACGCCACTTACTGCCAGAAGAGTTATTTGAATATTTCGATTTGGTATCA